>Ga0256407_10002965_pt1 | contig 31149 bp, 28 predicted proteins | sample RumenRJG_04DNA_FD_193489 | JGI IMG/M metagenome (GOLD analysis project Ga0256407, IMG submission 193489) | Bovine rumen microbial communities from Lethbridge, Alberta, Canada - RJG_04 | ecosystem: Host-associated > Mammals > Digestive system > Stomach > Rumen | place: Canada: Alberta...
ATTGTTGGAAATCCTCACATCGCAGATAGCCCGGTCGCCCACAATCGTGGATTGGTCGTCGGATAGATTGAGCACGTTGATGTCGCAAGCCAGGTCGGCATTCTCGTTATAGACATTGGTATAGAAATAGGCATTGTCGAAATAGTCGACGGAAAGATAGAACACATCATTGTCCAGATTGAGAGAATTGTTCTTGTCGATATAGATATAAATGTTGCGCGTGCTATTAGGTTCGATGGCCACCATCTCGTATGCGATAAGTTCAATCTCGCCCTTGCTGTTGAGTTTTCTCAACATCATCGCACCATTATACTCCTCGTCGTTGTTGGTGAGATTGACAACCAGCGACTGACCCGCCATACCCACTCTGTTGACCACGAATTCGGCTTTGGGAACGGGAGTAATCTGCATGCTCTTACCATCGATGAGCACATCCACATAATGACGGTCGGCACCTTTGGCCAAGACCCATTCGCCCGACTGTTTCTTGTAGACAGGACGGATGGTGAAATGTCCGCTTTCCACATCCTTTCCTATTCCGGAAATAACATACGACTCACTGGAGCCATAGCCTTGCCACAGTTGGTCGCTACGCGAGGAAAGAGTTTTGACGAATTGTCCATCATTATCATAAAGGGCAAAGCCAAAAGTATAATAGCCATACCCCTTGGTGGGCAGGAAGTCTCCAGCAATCCTGAAGCGATGGAATGAGACACCAACAGAATCGCGCTCAAATTGCCTGCCATCGGCCAAACTCGGACGGCTGGTGAACATGACCTCTTCCTCGGGAGCCACATAGTCATCCTCGTCGGTGGTCTTCATTCCGAGCAAAGCGGCCTGGTTGATGGTGAAGCGCATTGAGGTGGAGCTGCCGCCCGTGCCCGTGGAAGATGCATCGAGCACAGAGATACGGTAATAGCCATCGGCATTTCCGCCCCATCCCCAATTGATGTGATACAAGCCATTGCCATCATAGCCATCACAAACAAATGCATGGCCTTCCCATGCCGTGGTGTAGGCGGTATAGAGCACAGGACTATTGTTCTTGAGTTCCTTGAGGATCAAACTGTCCCATTCGGCAATGCTATAACCCTCGTGATAGACATAGTGCATGGTAGATGGGTATTTGAAATACCGGGGCAGCCGCCATGGCAGGTCATAGGTCTGGGCACCAGCAGATGAGGCAGAATAATCCATCTCCACAGCCTGACCACAATATTGCATAAGTTTGGCCACCGCCATCTTGCTCTCCTCAGAGGAGTTCCGTCCGTAGGTATTCTTCATCTTGTCCCATTCGAACGTGGTGGCGGGCAGGGCCGGCATTGTCTTTCCCAACGAAGAACAATAGTATTCGGGAATCTCAGTGGTTTCCTCTACAGGAAACTGATGGTAGTTGATTACCTGTGCCATAGCCGTGGCAACGCATCCTGTGGGGCACTGGGTGGCTCCCGACATAGGACAGAGCAAGTTATACGGCCAAGTCTGGTCCCACCGCGTGGAGAGCAATGGTTTCACCACATCCGACGGCCGTGATTGGGACGCCTCGACGTGGATATTTCGGGAAACCACCTGTGCGATGGCCTCGTTGTAGTATTCAAGCCAGATTTTCAGGTTGTCGGGCATATTGTCCATAGAGAACGAGCCTCGGTCGGTATACCCCAGAACAGGCACGGTGCGGTCGTCGCCGGCTATGATGACGAAACCATCGTCATTGCCAATGTTATAGACATAGAACAGCGCATCGTCGGCTGCCGATTCATTTCGTGAAGTGTAGGCCAGACTGATTTTCTCCGCAGTTCGGTTGTCCATCTTTTCAGCAACGAATTGCTGGGCTTTGCGCATGGCAGCGGGTGCTTTTACCGGCGACGCCATAGACGAGCCGAAAACCGACAAAACCCATACCAAGGTTAGTATTTTTTTCATAATCAAATTTATAGAATGCGTTGAGCTTGCAAAAATAAGAAAAAAGAATGAAAAAGTGACGAATTGCAAAAAAATAGTTGGGATTAGGCCACCAGATATATAAAAGTGGTGGAGAATGGGTCTCCACCACTTAGGTTTTATCGAGACGCACAAATGCGTCGTCGTAAAGTAAAAAGCGGAATCACACCAGCACCACCGTGGCGCTTCGGGCGGCCTGGGCACCCATTACAAGCACCTGGGCGATATCGGCTGTCTTGGATGGTCCGCTGATGAACGAGCCGTATCCATAGTCGTTGAATTCGATACGCTTGTAAGCATCATGCATGTTGTTGACGATTTGCGTGCGGTCGAGCAGAATGACGAGGTTCTCGGAGATGAAGCAAACCGCTTTCTCCTTCATCGTCTGCGGAATCCACACACAGGCATTCTCGGCCACGCCAAACACCCCTTTTATCACGCCCACGTCAGTGCCATTGAGTGCCTGAGGCGATTCCACCGTGTCGGGGTTGCGAGTGGCGATGGTTATCTCGGGCAGATTGCTGGCAATCTCCTTGGCATCGGGATAGAGTTCCTTGATCAACTGGTTGATGTCTTGTCCCTTCTCCAGTTCCACCACCTTTCCTCCCACATTCTCGGTCATGGAGATGAACTGTACCAAAGGGTCGGGATATGTGATGCCCTTGATGTCGTCGAGTCGGGGCATGTCATATTTCTTTATGACGTTTTTCCTGAATTTTGCCAGGATGTCTTCTTTCTTACTCATAAAATAGTTGGATTAAAATGGTTATACCTTTCCCTTTCTCCACAATTCCTGGAACGAATAACGCGGGAATTTCATCATCTTATGGCCATCGGCCCATGGGTTGAGACCACATTCGATCATGAACGACGGTACCCAATTGGCCATTGGCGCAAACTTCATGGCGGTGTTGTACATAGCGCTGCTGCCAAAGAGCATCTTCATGCCCTGACACATGCGTTTTTTCTCCTTGTTGGCAGTGCCAAACTCGTCAAGTTGCTGGCGCCATTTGTACACTTGGTCGCCCAAGTCTATCTTCACGGGACAAACCGTCTGGCAACTCAGGCAAAGCGTACATGCAGAAACGTTGCCACTGTGCTCCTTCACATTGCGGAGCATACCCAGGTTGATGCCCACAGGTCCGGGAATGAAATAGGAGTAGGAATAGCCACCACTGCGGCGATAAACGGGGCAGGTGTTCATGCACGAACCACAACGGATACACTTGAGCGTCTCCCAGTGTTCGGGATTGGCCACCCAGTCGCTGCGGCCGTTGTCGACGAGCACGATGTGCATCTTGTCGGCAGTGGGTCGGGCCTTGCGGAAATGACTGGTGAAGGTGGTGGTAGGCTGACCCGTACCAGCACGGCAAAGCATCCGCTGGAACACGGCCAGGCAATCATAGTTGGGGATGATTTTCTCCAGACCAATGGCAGCGATGTGGAGTTTGGGACAAGAAGTGCTCATATCGGCATTGCCCTCATTGGTACACACCACGATGTCGCCCGTCTCGGCAATGCCGAAATTACCACCGGTCATGCCAGCGTCGGCGGTGAGGAACTCATTGCGCAGGCTCAATCGTGCCATATAGGTGAGGTACGTGGGGTCGTGGTTGCCAGGCTCGGTATTGAGTTTTTCCTCGAAAAGCTCGCCCACATCATCGTGATTGAGGTGGATGGCCGGCATCACGATATGGCTTGGTTTCTGTCCCTTGAGCTGGATGATGCGCTCACCCAAATCGGTCTCCACCACCTCAATGCCGTGTCGCTCGAGATAAGGATTCATCTCACATTCCTCAGTAAGCATACTCTTGCTCTTCACGATCTTTTTCACGCCATGGTCGTTGAGAATGCCTAGGACAATCTGGTTGAACTCATCGGCATCCTTTGCCCAATGCACGATACAGCCATTCTTCTCGGCATTGGTGGAGAATTGCTCCAGATACTCATCGAGATGGGTGATGGTGTGGCGCTTGATGGCCGAGGCTTTCTCGCGCAACTGCTCCCACTCGTCGAGGCCCAAAGCCATATTGTCTCTCTTTGAGCGTACCGACCAGAAAGTAGCATCATGCCAGTTGGCATATTTCTGGTTCTTCAGAAACTCTTTCGCTTTATTTGCATGTGGTGTACTCATAATCCTGCTGCTAAAATTTCTACTGCATGAATAAACTTAATCTTCATGTCGCGCTTTTGTGCGACACCAGCCATGTGCATAAGGCAAGAGCAATCTGGTCCGGTGACATATTCTGCTCCTGTCTCGATGTGTCGTTTCACCTTATCATGCCCCATCTGGGCAGAGATGGCGGTCTCCTCAATGGAGAACATTCCACCAAATCCACAGCACTCGTCAGGGCGCTCGGGTTCGACAACCTCTATTCCTTTCTTCAGCTCGAGCAAGTCTTTGATCTTGTTGAACTTATCAACATGCATCTCGCTTGGAGAGCTCAGTCCCAGTTCACGGACACCATGGCACGAATTGTGCAGGCTCACCTTATGGGGGAACTCACCAGGCAGACTTTTTACTTTCACCACATCATGAAGGAAAGCGATTACATCCAAAGCCTTTTCAGCGGTGACACATTTTTTCTTTCCCTCCAGAAGACGAGGATAGTTGATTTTCACGAAAGCGGTACAACTCACCGAAGGAGCGACGACATAATCAAATTCCTTGAACATGTCCTCGAATTTCTCGGCAAGGGGCACGGCCATTTTCTCAAAGCCGGCATTAGCCATCGGCTGACCGCAACAAGTCTGGTTGAGCGGATAAGTCACGTCGAGTCCGAGATGCTTAAGCAGCTTGTATGTAGCGACGCCAACATTAGGATACACAGCGTCTACATAACAGGGAATAAACAAACCGATTTTCATGTATTAAATATGTTTATTAAGTATAGCGTACTAGATTTATTTCGCAAATATAATATTATTTTTTGGGGTTACAAGTATTTTTCGCGGAAAAAGTTTTCCGATGCTTATTTTTGCTTGCAAAAAGCATCTTGTTTAGACGTATTTTAGTAATTTTGCACCATGATGGATTCAATACGTATTGTATCGCGCAGACTGGCATTGGTGATGATACTCTTTATCACCTGCCTGGGTACCTCGGCCAACGAGATGTACGACTCTCTGGAGATTAGTCTGCTGACCTGTGCACCACACGACGAGATATACAGCCTGTATGGGCACACTGCTATAAGGGTTGAGGACAAGTCGCAAGGATTCGACATGGTGGTCAACTATGGATTGTTCGACTCTTCGGCTCCCCACTTCGTACTACGGTTTGTCTTTGGCCTGACCGACTACAGTATGGGTATAACCTCTTTTGAGCGATTCAGGCAGGAATACGCCTATTATGGCAGTCAGGTGACCCAGCAGACCTTAGACCTGACGGAGGAGGAGAAAGCCCATATCATGGAAGCCATCAGCGTGAATTCCCTACCTGAGAATGTGGTTTACAGATACAACTACTTCTACGACAACTGTACGACCAGGGCCCGCGACATGCTCGCAGACCACTTGTCGGGCAAAGTAAGGTACAAGGACCATCAAGAAGGCACCACTACATTCAGAAACCTGGTGCATGAATGCACAGCCCGTCACCCATGGGCAAGATTTGGCAACGATATGCTTCTGGGGCTCCAGGCCGACAGGCCCATCGGGTTGAAAGAGCAACAATTTCTGCCCAGGAACCTGATGCGTGATTTCTCCGGTGCCGAGATAGAGGCAAGCGACGGGTCGTCAAGGCGATTGGTAAAAGAGGAGCGCATCGTTGTGCCCCCCGGTGAGGCGGTAGAAGAAAGTGGAGGTTTCCCTCTCTCTCCCCTTGCTTGTGCGCTCATTCTGCTGGCCATTACGATATTGGTAACAGTCATCGAACTACGCACAAAAAAAACCTTCTGGTTGTTTGATGCGATATTGATGGTGGCCTCCGGACTGGCCGGCATCCTGCTCTTCCTGATGCTATTCTCCGAGCATCCCACCGTTCGCATCAACCTACAATTGCTGTTGCTCAATCCCCTCCCCCTTTTCTTTGTCATTCCCGTAGTGAAAGCGATGCGTCACCATCAGTCTCATTATTGGTGGCGAATATGGGAAGTCCTTATTATTCTGTTCATCATTGGTGGTTTTTTCCAAGAATATGCTGAGGGAACGTACATTTTGGCACTAACTTTGCTAATGAGATGTGTCATGAATGTGTTTTTGCGCAAAGACCATGCAATAACCAAGAAGGGCGCTTGAAATCTCAAAAAACCAACTATTATGTTGGCAATAAGGGAATAATTTTGTAAATTTGCACGATTTTTCGGAAAACAAATAATTATAATTATAAAAAATGGGTTTTACAAAACTATTACAATCTTTGTTTGGCAACAAGTCGACTCGCGACATGAGGTTGATTCAGCCAATTGTCGAGAAGGTCAAAGCCGTATATCCAGAGATAGAGGCATTGGACAATGATGCGCTTCGTGCCAAGACAAAAGAGATTCAGCAATATGTTCAAGACTCTGCCAAGGAGCAGAAAGAGAAGGTGGCTGAACTCAAATCCAAAATCGAGGACACTCCCATCGATGAGCGTGAGGTCATCTTCAACCAGATTGACAAGATAGAGAAAGAGATTCTTGAGATCTACGAAGGAGCGCTCAACGAAGTGCTTCCCGTGGCTTTCAGCATCGTGAAAGAGACAGCCCGCCGATTCGCGGAGAACGAGGAGATTGTGGTTCAGGCCAACGATTTCGACCGTGAGCTGGCCGCCACCAAGGATTTCGTCCGCATCGAAGACGACAAGGCCATCTACTCCAACCATTGGGAAGCCGGTGGCAACGAAATGACCTGGGACATGGTGCACTACGACGTGCAGTTGTTTGGTGGAGTCGTGTTGCATCAAGGCAAGATTGCCGAGATGGCCACAGGTGAGGGTAAGACCCTTGTGGCAACCCTTCCCGTCTTCCTCAACGCCCTCACTGGCAATGGCGTGCATGTGGTGACCGTGAACGACTATCTTGCCAAGCGTGACTCCGAGTGGATGGGACCACTTTACGAGTTCAATGGTCTTTCGGTAGACTGTATTGACAAGCACCGTCCGAACTCTGCCGAGCGGCGCAAGGCATATCAGGCCGACATCACTTTTGGCACCAACAATGAGTTTGGTTTCGACTATCTGCGCGACAACATGGCCATATCGCCTGCCGACTTGGTGCAACGCGCCCACAACTATGCCATTGTCGATGAGGTGGACTCGGTGCTTATCGACGACGCCCGAACACCTTTGATTATCTCTGGTCCGGTGGAGAAAGGCGACGACCAGATGTTTGAGGAATACCAGCCATTGGTGGAACGGCTCGTTGGCGTACAGCGCCGTCTTGCCACCGACTATCTGGCCCAGGCACGCCAGATGATTCAGAAAGCCCGCGAGACCAACGACCAGAAGCTTCTTCAGGAGGGTTTCCTTTCGCTCTTCAGGTCGCACAAGGCTCTCCCCAAGAACAAGGCCCTCATCAAATTCCTCTCCGAGGAAGGAATCAAGGCAGGTATGCTTGCCACCGAGGAGGAGTATATGCAGAACAACAACCGCCGTATGCCGGAGGCTGTTGCCCCACTCTATTTCGTGGTGGAGGAGAAACTCAACTCCGTTGACCTGACCGACAAGGGTGTGGAATGGCTTGCCAAACAGGTTGATGACAAAGACCTGTTTGTGTTGCCCGACATCACCACTGAGATGTCAGAGCTTGAGGCACGTACTGATATCACCGACGAGGAACGTATCCAGAAGAAAGACGAGCTGATGAGCCACTATGCTGTGCAGAGCGAGCGTGTGCACACTCTCCAGCAACTGCTGAAAGCCTATACCATGTTCAATAAGGACGATGAGTATGTGGTGATCGACGGTGAAGTGAAAATCGTTGACGAGCAGACCGGACGTATCATGGAAGGTCGCCGTTGGAGCGACGGATTGCACCAGGCTGTGGAAGCCAAGGAGCATGTGAAGGTGGAGGCAGCCACCCAGACCTACGCCACCATCACCTTGCAGAACTATTTCCGTATGTACCATAAGCTTGCCGGTATGACCGGTACTGCCATCACTGAGGCAGGTGAGTTCTGGGACATCTACAAACTCGACGTTGTGGAGATACCCACCAACAAGCCTGTTCAGCGCATCGACATGAACGACCGTGTGTACAAGACCCAGCGTGAGAAATACAATGCGGTGATCGAAGAGATCGTGGCCATGCGCGAGGCAGGACGTCCTACCCTTGTAGGTACCACATCCGTGGAGATCTCGCAGTTGCTCTCCCGCATGCTCAATATGCGCAATATCCCTCATAACGTGCTGAACGCCAAGTTGCACCAGAAGGAGGCTGATGTCGTGGCACAAGCCGGACGAAGCACCGATGGCCTTGGTGCCGTAACCATAGCCACCAACATGGCCGGTCGTGGTACCGATATCAAGCTCACGCCAGAGGTGAAAGCGGCCGGAGGTCTTGCCATCATCGGTACCGAGCGCCATGAGAGCCGTCGTGTGGACAGGCAGTTGCGTGGTCGTGCCGGACGTCAGGGCGACCCGGGTTCATCAGTGTTCTACGTGTCGCTCGAGGACAAACTGATGCGCCTGTTCGCCTCCGAGCGTATCGCGAAGGTGATGGACCGACTCGGTTTCGAGGATGGAGAGCGCATCGAGCACAAGATGATCAACAACAGTATCGAGCGTGCCCAGAAGAAGGTGGAGGAGAATCACTTCGGTGTGAGAAAGCGCCTGCTCGAATATGACGACGTGATGAACAAGCAGCGTACGGTTATCTATGAGAAGCGCCGCCATGCCCTGATGGGTGAGCGTATCGGAATGGATATCGCCAATATCATCTGGGACCGCGTGGTTAGCATCGTCAGCAACAACGACTACCAAGGTTGCAAGGAAATGTTCCTCAAGACGCTCGCTATGGAATGTCCGTTCAGCAAAGAGGAATTCATCGAAAAGAGCAGAGAGTCGCTTGAAGAGAAAGCCTATGCCGAGGCCATGAAATCATTCAAGCGCCGCACCGACCGCATACAGGAAGTGTCGTGGCCCATCATCAAGCAGGTGTATGAGGAGCAAGGACAGATATATGAGCGCATCAATGTGCCCATCACCGACGGCCGCGGAATGATGAACATCCCATGTGACCTAAAAGAGGCCTACGAGACCGAGTGCAAGTCGGTGGTGAAACAATTTGAGAAGGCCGTTTCGCTTCATATCATTGACGACTGCTGGAAAGAGAACCTCAGGCAACTCGACGAGTTAAAGCACAGTGTGCAGAATGCCTCATACGAGCAGAAAGACCCGTTGCTCATCTTCAAGCTCGAGAGCGTGAAACTCTTCGACAATATGGTGGACGACATGAACAACCGCATCTCTGAGATTCTGATGCGTGGTCAGATACCACAACTGCAACAGCAGCAGGAGGTGCGCGAGGCTGCTCCTGAGCGCCGCACCCAGCGCTATCAAGAGAGCAAGGGCGACGAGATGGTGGACCAGAACCAGAAGGCTGCCGCCAGCCAGGACACCCGAGAGTCGGCACAGCAGCAGCGCCGCCAGCCCATCCGCAAAGACAAGATGCCCGGCCGTAACGAGCCTTGTCCCTGTGGCAGCGGCAAGAAATTCAAGAATTGCCACGGACGTGGATTGGTATAAACTATTTTTCAAGATTTCAGCATTCTCACCAGAGTGCTGAAATCTTTATTTTTTACAAGAAAAGAATCGAGACATGACAATTGATGTTACAAGCCTGAAGAAGAGTTTTGGAGACCATACTGCCGTGAACATCAGTTCTTACCATATCGGTGACGGCGAGTTGGTGGGACTTGTGGGCAATAATGGTGCCGGCAAGACCACTCTGTTTCGTTTGATACTCGACCTGCTCCAAGCCGATGACGGCAGGGTGACGCTGGGTTTCCACCCCGACGGCACTACCGACGGCGAACTGCTCAGCATCGACCCATCAGAGAGTGAGGATTGGAAGATGTTCACGGGCTCGTATATTGACGACGGATTCCTCATCGAATTCCTTACCCCAGAGGAGTTCTTTGCCTTTATTGGCAAAGTATGCGGTCTGAGCAAGAACGAGACCGAGGAGCGTGTTCACCAATACGACCAGTTGATGGCTGGTGAGATTCTTGGCCAGAAGAAACTGATCAGGGACCTCTCGGCAGGAAACAAGCAAAAAGTGGGCATCGTGGCAGCCCTGCTCAACCGTCCCCAACTGCTTATTCTCGACGAACCATTCAACTTCCTCGACCCTTCGAGCCAGAACGTGTTGAAGAACATGCTTACGGAATACAACAAGGCAACGGGAAGTACAATCATCATCAGCAGCCACAACCTGGCTCACACCATCGACATTTGCCCACGCATCACGCTTCTTGAGCACGGCATCATCGTCAAAGACCTTGACAACACCGACCACAGTGCGACCAAAGAATTGGAGGATTACTTCAACAAGCCGCAATCCGGCACTATCGAGGAAGAGACGAACCAACCTGCTGGGAAAGACGAGGAAAGCGTAGAGACACAGGGCGAGCAAGACGACATCCCGACCACCCAAGAATAGGTAGCAGTTTGCTTTCCACTGTTGTCGCCATCCCCATTTCAAGGTATTTTGTTTTCAAACCCTTTGACCAGAGTGTAATATGTAGGATATTATTGGTAAATTTGCAATTGAAATCACATGACGTGAAGACAGTAGCGAAGAAATACTAAACGACTTATTCTATAGCAATTGTAGTATGAGATTATCCGATTTACATACTGGAGAGAAAGCCGTTGTCGTGAAGGTGATAGGACACGGCGGGTTCAGGAAACGAATAGTGGAGATGGGATTCATCAAGGGCACCACAGTGGAAGTGCTGCTCAATGCCCCACTTCAAGACCCAGTGAAATACCGTATCTTGGGATACGAAGTCTCCTTGCGCCACGACGAGGCCAAAATGATTGAGGTCATTTCGGAAAAAGAGGCCAAGGAACTTCATGACAACCACCTCCAAGACAACGGTACGGATTTCAGCCAACAGAAAGCAGAGGACATCCCCTTGACGGAGAACCAGTTGCACGATGCGGCCCTGAAGAAGCGTCGCCAAATCAACGTGGCACTGGTGGGAAATCCCAACTGCGGAAAGACCTCCCTCTTTAATTTTGCCTCAGGCTCCCATGAGCGTGTGGGCAACTACTCGGGAGTGACCGTTGACGCCAAGGAAGGGCATGCCCACTACGAGGGTTACGAATTCAACCTTGTTGACCTCCCCGGCACCTATTCTCTTTCTGCCTATAGTCCAGAGGAGTTGTATGTGCGCAAGCAAATCATCGAGTCACCCCCCGATGTGGTGATCAACGTGATAGACGCCAGCAATCTTGAGCGCAACCTCTATCTGACCACCCAACTGGTGGACATGAACGTGCGTATGGTATGCGCACTCAATATGTATGACGAGACGGAGCGCCGTGGCGACAACATCGATTTCAACAAACTGGGGCAACTGTTTGGTGTGCCCATGATACCCACCGTTTTCAAGACGGGGCGCGGGGTGGATTTGCTGTTCCATATCATCATCAACATCTACGAGGGCATGGACTTCGTAGACAAGAACGGAAACATCAACCCGCAAGTCGCCGCCGAGATTCAGGCATGGCACAAGGACTATGAGAACGCCCATGGTGGCGATCATACCGACGACTACGCCCATGGTCCACGTCCTAACAAGACCATATCAAGGCACATCCACATCAATCATGGCAAATATGTGGAAACAGCCATCGACCAAGTGAAGGATGAGTTGCAGAAACATAAGGCCATCCGGTCAAGATACTCCACCCGCTATCTTGCCATCAAATTGCTAGAGATGGACAAAGGAGCGGAGCGCTACATCAAGACATTGCCTGCCTGTGAGCATATTCTCAAAGTGCGCGACGAGGCCGCTAAGTACATTCAGGATGAGACCAAGGAAGACAGTGAGACCGCCATCATGGATGCCAAATATGGTTTTATTCACGGCGCCCTGCAGGAAGCCAATTTTTATGAGGGAACAAAGGAAGACACTTATCGTGCCACCCACTTCATCGACAATATCCTCACAAACAAATACTTTGGCATCCCCATTTTCATCCTCATCCTCTATGCCATGTTCCAAACGACATTCTCTTTGGGACAATATCCGATGGACTGGATTGACGCAGGATTCTCCGCCCTGGGCGACTGGCTTGGCGCCATTCTTCCCGACGGTCCGGTGAAAGACATGCTTGTCGATGGTGTGGTAGGTGGCGTGGGAGCCGTCATCGTCTTCCTCCCGCAGATTCTCATCCTGTATGCGTTTATCTCGTTCATGGAAGACACTGGCTATATGGCCCGTGCCGCCTTCATCATGGATAAGATCATGCACCACATGGGACTACATGGCAAGTCGTTCATTCCGCTGATCATGGGATTTGGCTGCAACGTACCGGCTGTGATGGCCACCCGCACGATAGAAAGCCGGAAGTCGCGCCTAATCACGATGCTCATCCTCCCGTTCATGAGTTGCTCTGCCCGTCTGCCCATCTACATCATGATTATCGGCGCATTCTTTGCCGTCCGCTACCAGGCAATGATCATGATATCCCTCTACGTGATCGGCATACTGATGGCAGTATTGATGAGCAACCTGCTCAGCCGTTTCCTCATTAAAGGCGAGGACACCCCGTTCGTCATGGAGCTCCCACCCTACCGCGTGCCCACGATGAAGGCCATGATGCGACACACTTGGGAGAAAGGCAAGCAATACCTGAAGAAAATGGGTGGAATCATCTTGGTGGCCAGCATCATCGTATGGGCTCTCGGATATTTCCCACACCATGACGAGATGAGCAAGCAGGAACAACAAGAGCACAGTTATATCGGACATATCGGCAAGGCGATAGAACCCATCTTCATGCCACAAGGTTTCACCTGGAAACTGGATGTGGGACTAATAGCCGGCGTAGGAGCGAAGGAGATTGTAGCCTCGACCATGGGCGTGCTCTATACCGGCGACGAGGAGGTGGCCGATGACAGCGACAGCGCCAGTGCCGAGCAGTATCCCGTATTGCGAGAGAAGATGGAGCGTGAGGGCGTCACGCCACTTGTGGCTTTCTGCTTCCTGCTCTTCGTGCTGCTCTATTTCCCATGCATCGCCACCTTAGCGGCCATCAAGAACGAGACGGGCAGTTGGCGGTGGGCATTGTTCGCAGCCTGCTATACTACAGCAGTGGCATGGGTGGTCTCGGCCACTGTCTACCAGATTTTCAGTTAAGCGATACCAGAACCTCTCATCATATATGCAAAAAGACCGTGATACCGCCGACACCTACCGCAAGATGGCATACGAGGGCGACCCTAGGGCAATGAACAACCTTGAGTGTGCTATATGCGTGGTTTAGGTGTGGTGGAAAACCATTCGACGGCCTTTGAGTGGTATATGAAAGCAGCCGAACTTGATGATATCTATGGCATTTTCAACGTCGCCGAATGCTACTACAAGGGAGACGGCGTGGAGCGGAACGAGGCCCTGGCCTTTGAGTGGTACCTGAAAGCCGCCTCACGTGGTGACCTGCAATCGCAGGTGAATGTGGCCAATGCCTATTATTTGGGGCAAGGAATAGAAGCCGACCACCAAAAAGCCTATCTCTGGTATCGGGAGGCGGCTTTCCAAGGCCATATCCTATCGCAGAAAAACGTGGGAGCAGCCCATTGGAATGGTGATGGTGTGGAGAAAGACGTGGCAGAATCGGCTTTCTGGTATGAGCTGGCAGCCCAGGGCGGCGACCCTCAGGCACAGTTTGCCATAGGATGGTTTCACATGACAGGCACCGGGGTGGAGAAAGACGAGCGCATCGGTCTGAAATGGATTCACCGCTCCACCGCCCAAGGTTATCAACCCGCCATCGACTACTGCAAGGAAAACGGCTACAGGGTATACTGACATTGCGAGAGACGACCGAATGACCCTTGCTGACGAATTTTCATACTCTTGATTATGGCATGGAAGATAAAGATGAGATGTGACTCTTGTGGCTATGAGGCCGACATATACGAAGGCCGTGGGCTGTTCCGTCAGGAGATTACGGCCGTGACCTGTCCCGACTGCCATACCATCCAGCACCTTGTCGTTGGAGGTGTGATTGCCGACGTGGCCCCCTCTTTTCGCAGCGAGGTGGGACGGTTGTGCCTGAACTGTGGAAGCGACAACATACGCATTTGGGACAAGAGAACCTGCCCTCAATGCGGCTCGAAGATGTCGCCGACCGGAGAACGAGAATTCTGGACATAGACATGCATCACATGAAAAAAACGCACCGGCTCCTTGACGTACAGCTCGACCCGATGGGTGCCGCCATTTCCGACTTTTGGGCAAATGGCAAAGCATCACGGCTACGGGTGTTCTCCCCTATGTTTGACGAGGATGAGATTCCGGTAGAGACATTGTTTCGTGGCTACGATTCGATGCCACCATTGGAACAGCATGCGCTCGACCTTGTAAAAGGACGCACGCTGGATGTGGGCGCCGGGGCGGGTTGTCACTCGTTGGTTTTGCAGGAACGAGGAATTGATGTCGATGCCATAGACATCTCGCCCCTGTCGGTAGAAACGATGAGAGCACGTGGAGTGCGACATGTTTTCCACAAGGATCTCTTCAGCGTAAGCGACCGTTATGATACGATACTGATGCTCATGAACGGCATCGGGATTGTGGGTACAATAGCACGTCTGCCCCAGTTTTTCCAATTGCTCGACGACATTTTGTTGCCTGACGGACAATTGATTTGTGACTCTACCGACATCAGTTATGTTTTTGACGACGATGAGCCTATTGACGAGATGATCAACTACTATGGCGAGCTGGTCTACAAAATGCAATACAAGGATATTCTTGGAAAAAGTTTCCCGTGGCTGTATATTGACTCACGTTCGTTGGGTGATGTGGCCGAAGCATGTGGATACAACCTCCGTGTGGTAGAAAATGGAAAAAACCATGACTACTTGGCATTAATTACCAAAAAACAATAATGTCAGGACCGGCACAGCCCACCAGGCTGTCTGTGTCCGTGGGAGGATGAACAGAGCGGTTGTATAGGGGAAAAAGCACATATCATTTGTGCATCTCGTCGGATTTTGCTATTTTTGCAGCGAAATCGAGGAAGCATCTATTCCATCGACACACCATTAAACATCCAGCCCGAACAAATATGAAGAATATTGTTATCGCAGCGGGATATGCCACACGGCTTTATCCGCTGACAGAAAATTTCCCGAAACCTTTGCTCAAGATAGGTGGACGCTCGATATTGGAGCGTATGCTCGATGATATCGACCAAATCGACGACATCGATGAGCATATTGTGGTGACGAACCACAAGTTTGCCTCTATTTTCGAGGAATGGAAGGCAACGTGCCAGTACAACAAGCCCATCAGCATCATCGATGATGGAAGCATCAGTAATGACACCCGCCTGGGAGCAGTGAAAGACCTGCTTCTTGCCATTGAGCAAAACAAGGTAGAAGACGACATCATGGTAGTGGCAGCCGACAATATCCTTGATTTCTCGTTTCGGGGCTTTGTGGATTTTTTCAAGGAGAAACAATCGTCGGTCATCATGTATTACCATGAACCCGAACTACGGAAGTTGCAACGCACTGGAGTGATAGAAATCGACAACAACCATCTGGTGCTGCAGATGCAGGAGAAGCCAGAGCAACCTGTCTCAGAGTGGGCGGTGCCCCCCTTCTATATCTACCGCCATTCCGACCTTCCGCTCATCAAAGACTGCCTTAGCCACGGATGCGGGTATGATGCGCCAGGCAATCTTGCCCACTATCTCACCGAGGTGACCCAGATCCATGCCTGGCAGATGCCAGGCCATCGGTTCGACATTGGCTCCCTCGACAGTTATGAAGAAGCAAAGGTGCGTTTCCAGGATTAAGGAAACGCACCTTTACATTGAAGGCGCCAACTGTCTATTGACCAATTCTGGCCTCTACCACATTCACCACATAGTCGCCCAATTTCTCACACTCAGAAATCAGGTCGGTAAACATGGCACCCACGGCATAATCATATTCATGGTTGTTGACCGACTGGATATTGGCGGCCTTGAGGTTATTGCGCATGGAGTTGATTTCGTTCTCAATCTTGAATGTCTCCTTGGTGTTCACCTCACCACGACGGCCTTTCATCACCACGTTCATCTGAGTAAGTGAGTTATCGGTAAGACGGAACATCTCTTGCACATCCTTCTCCAACTTCTCGGTGAACTTCTTGTCAGACTGCTTTTTGCGGCGAATCGTACGGGCGATGTTGTAGCAAGCGTCGCCAATACTCTCTATCTCGCTGATCTCACGCAGCATCTGACGGATCTTACCCTTGGTCTCATCCGAGAGATGAGCGTTGCTCACCTGCTCCAGATAGTGGGCTATCTCTATCTCCATATTGTCGGAAATGCCCTCGTATTTCTCAATACGGGTGAACAGTTTCTCAAACTCAGGATTCTCTTTCTCCTCGTTCGACATCCCATAGAGATCTTTCACCATATCAAACATCCGCTGGATTCTCTCGCCAAAGAGTGTGATTTCCTGCTGTGCCTGATAGACAGAGATTTCCGGAGTCTTCATCAGACCACCCTGGATATATCTCAGTCGTGGTTCCTCCTCATCGCTCACGGCCTTTTGCTTGATCACCTTGCAAACCAGTTTCTCGATTGCTGGAATGAACCAGATAAGGATGAAGGTGTTGATAAGATTGAAGCAAGTGTGGAAGGCTGCAAGCACAAAACTCAGTTTTGCGGCATTGGCCAAGAAGGCCGTCTCGCCAGCACTCTCCTTCGTCATCTCCACGTCATATCCCACAAGTCCACAAACCATGTTGACAAACGGATGGAACACGATGAGAATCCACACCACACCGAAGATATTGAAAAACATATGGGCAAAGGCAGCCCTTCGCGCCTGTGTGCCTGCCGACATGGCCACGATATTCGAAGTGACGGTGGTTCCAATATTCTCACCCATCACCAATGCGATGCCCTGGTAGATGGGTAAAACCCCACTTGAACACAAAATCATGGTGATGGCCATCACCGCTGCCGACGACTGTACACACATCGTCAGCACACCACCAATAATCAAGAAAGTGATGGTGGTGAAGAAACTGTTGGGATCGAAACTGGAGAAGAAATTGAGCACAGCCTCTTGCTCGCCAAGATGCATGTCAATACCTGTCTGACGGAGCGTACCCAGTCCGAGGAACATGAAGGCAATACCATAAAGGAAATCGCCTGCCGTTCTACGTTTCTTGCTGTAGATAAGGATGATGGCGATAAAGAATGCAGGCCATACAAAATCGCTGATATTGAATGAGAAACCCGCCGACATGATCCATGCGGTAAGAGTGGTACCAATATTGGCACCCATGATCACACTGATGGCCTGGGCCAACGTAAGCAGACCGGCGCTGACAAACGATACCGTCATCACGGTAGTAGCCGTAGACGACTGAACGGCAGCGGTCACAAACACACCAGTAAGCATTCCGGTAAAACGATTGGTGGTCATGGCACCAAGCACATGACGCAATTGCGGACCAGCCAATTTCTGCAAGGCATCACTCATGGTTTTCATACCATACATCAACAATGCAAGGGAGCCCAGCAACTTGAAAGCAAGCAATAAATAATTCTGCGATTCCATAATGATGATTTGGGAGGTTTGAATGAAGGATGATATATGATAATTATTTAAAGCAGTTTGAGTTTTCTTCTAGCCAATTGGGCTATAGAAACCGCGAAGAGGCAGGCTGTCTCTGTGCGCAACCGGCATTCGCCGAGAGAAATGGAGTGGAAGCCATTGGCAATGGCCATATTCACCTCGTCGATGGAGAAGTCGCCCTCGGGCCCGATCAGAATAGTGAGGTCGGAATCGGGCACATCTTCGGGCGATTGCAACAACTGGAACAAATCGGTTTTCTCTACCTCACTGTAACAATGGGCGATACATTTCAGACCTGTTCTTGGCATGCAGACAAAGTCTTTGAAATCCATGATCTCGTTGACGACCGGCTTCCAAGCCTTACGACTTTGCTTGACAGCAGAGATTACAACTCTCTCAATACGGTTGCACTTGACCACTCGGCGCTCCGAAAAACGGCAATTGAGGAACGACAACTCATCGAAGCCTATCTCGGTGGCTTTTTCAGCCATCCACTCTACCCTGTCGATATTTTTGGTTGGCGCCATGGCCAGATGAATATGGCCATGCCACAACCTGGATTGTGGCATGGCCTCCATGATTTCATACAAGCATTTTTTGGATGAGGCAACAGAAACGACGGCACGATAAAAGTACCCATTGCCGTCAATGAGGAAAATCTCGTCGCCCTGAGCCAGTCGCAGCACACGCAAAGCATGTGCGGCCTCTTCCTCGGGAAGAGCACCTGCGCTTTCAGCCTCAGGCACAAAGAAATATCGAGTTTCCTTCATGTATTACTTTCACTTTTTGAACGCCGTTGCAACTCATCGCGCAATTGAGAGGCCTGCTCATAATTCTCCTCGCTGATAGCCTTATCGAGCGCTTTTTTCAGCATGTCGGTAGTTATCACGTTGACTGGAACCGAAACAGCAACCGACTCCTCGCTATATGGAACGCTCTGCCGCAATAGCAGACTTTCCTCTATAAAGATGGGAATTTTAGCAAAATGAGCCAGCAATATAGCGTCGCTTGCCCTTATGGGGATGGCTTGCAGGATATCTGGCATATAAAGCAGCGTTTTGTACTGCCCATCTACCAGGTCGTTGATCACCACCTGGAACTGCATGTCGAGACTCCTCACCACGACCTGCCAAAGTACCTCTGGCAGCAGTTTGTCAACAATCTCAGCCTTTGACAATCTGAGCCGGAACTGGTATACCATGTGCTTGTCACAAACCATCGACAGCTGCCGGGTTCCTTCCTCGTTGACAAGCAACAAGATACCGACATCATCGTTGCCGACGATTTCGTTCACACTTTTGTATACCATCCGTACCAGCGCCATTACTTACGTGCTTTTTCGGGATGGAACACCAAGGCAAAAGCGACACCTACCACCAATGCGAATCCAGCAAAGATGAACCAGCAAGTCTGCCAGTCACCCAAAAGGAAGCTCTGCTGTACGCCATTTACTTCCACATCCTGCCAAGAGCAGAACGAGTTAATGATGGCACCTGCAGCCAAAGTGCCTACGGTGGCCCCCACGCCATTTGTCATCATCATGAACAAACCCTGAGCCGAGGCCTTGATAGAAGGCTCACACTCCTGGTCGACGAAGATACCGCCCGAAACATTGAAGAAATCGAAGGCAACACCATAAACGATGCAAGAGAGGATGAAGAATACCACTCCCGGCATAGCAGGATTGCCTACCCCGAAGAAGCCGAAACGGAATACCCAAGCGAACATCGACATGAGCATTACGCCCTTTATGCCAAACTTCTTAAGGCAGAACGGAATCATCAATATACATAGCGCCTCGCTCATCTGCGAGATAGAGGTCAGCAATGTGGCATTATTGGCAGCAAAAGAATTAGCAACAGCCTCGTCGATACTACCTTTGAAACTGGTAATGAACGGTCCTGCATAGCCATTGGTCACCTGAAGGCACATACCCAGCAGTGCAGAGAAGATAAAGAACATGGCCATCTTCCTGGTCTTGAACAGTTTGAACGCATTCAAGCCAAAAGATTCCGCCAAAGAAGTCTTGCCTTCCTTCTTTACCAGCGGACAAGCAGGCAAGGTGAAACAATAGGCAAACAGCACGAAACTAAGCAGACCCGACACAAAGAACTGCATGTAGGTGTACTGGAACTTATGCGCGTTTTCGCCCAAGGTAAACATAAACGAACTGCCATCCCACACTGCACAGTTGACGAACCACATGGTGGCAATGAAACCAACAGTACCGAGCACACGGATGGGCGGGAAATCCTTGACTGTATCCATCCCATTACGCGTGAGGATAGAGAAAGCAGTAGTGTTGGCCAAAGCGATGGTTGGCATGTAGAAAGCGACGCTCAATGTGTAGAGCGTGATGAACATGGCCTTGTCGGGCGTGGGATTGTTCATACCCATCCACCAGCAGCACAACATGAATGCACCAGCGAGGAAATGGCAGAGTCCCAGCACGCGTTGAGGCTGCATATACTTGTCGGCCACGATGCCCATCAGAGTGGGCATGAAAATTGACACAATTCCCTGAATGGCATAGAACCATGGAACCTCGGCTCCCAATCCTGCCTTGCCGAGATAATTACTCATACATGTGAGGTAGGCACCCCAGACAGCGAATTCCAAGAAATTCATCACTGCCAGTCGTAGTTTGATGTTCATTTAGTATATCGTTTTGGGTTTAACTCAGCTAATTCTTCTGGATACAAAGATAATAAAAAAAGTGAAATGATTTTAAAAATCAATGATAAAATGAAAGTGGAAAGTAATTTTTCTCACCACAAACATGAAACAGGCGAGAAACGCCATAACGTTTCTCGCCTGAATGTAGGGTCGGCATCGTGGAGATCAGTTATTCACCGAACCACCGACAATATCAAGAAGTTCGTTGGTAATTGCCTGTTGACGACTCTTGTTGTACTGCAAGTTGAGCTCCCTGAGCAGTTCGTCGGCATTATCGGTAGCCGTCTGCATGGCTACCATTCTTGCCGCATGCTCGGAAGCATTGCTGTCGAGCAAGGCCGTGTAGAGAGCCAAGTGAACCACCTTGGGCACGAGAACACCCAACACGGTGTCCAAATCGGGCTCTACGATGAAGTTGTCGTTGAGCGGTTTGGCCTCAGTTTGTTGGGATTTCTCTTCCTTATGGTGTTTCTTGAGATAGTCTTGCGCCTTCTTCGTGATGATATTGGAAGTGAGGTCACGTTCGTGGTCCTCCTCCACAATCGACTCCACATCAATAGGCAGCAAGGTCTTTCTCGTCAGGATTTGCGAGCCGGCGCTCTTGAAATGATGATAGATGAGTTCGACTTTGTCTACCTCACCTGTACGGAACATTGCACCCAGTTCGGTAGCAATCCTGATACACTCGGCAGAATTGGGCTTGTCGGCCAACGCCGAGAAATCGCCAGCAGAGCGATAACCAAGTTTCGTCACTTTTTCAGCCACCTTGCGGCCAATGGGATAAATAAGGATATTCTCCCTGCCCAGGTGCTCGTATCCCGCAATGGCCTGCTGCATGAGTTTGATGATATTGGAGTTGAAGCCACCGCAAAGACTACTGTTCGACGCGAAGACCACCAACACCACCTTCTTGACCTCTCTCTCGAGCTCATAGATGGTGCCGGCTTCGGCATCAGAAGCGAGGAATGTCTTTACGATATGCTCCAACATGCTCTCGTAGGGGAGCATCTTCTCGATTTGCACCTGTGCATGGTGCAGTTTCGATGAAGCCACCATCTTCATGGCACTCGTAATCTTACGTGTGCTGTTGACCGAGGCTATGCGGTTTTTTATCTCTTTTAGTGACGGCATAGGCGATTACTTGAATTGTCCGGCGATATCAGCCATGACAGACTTGATGACGCCAGTGGCATTGTCATCAATCTTTCCACTGGCAAGCAAGTCGATCACATCGGAGTGGGCACTTCTCATTTTCTCGAGGAAGAGGTCCTGGCATTTCCTCACCTCGGTCACAGGCACCTCATGCATCAGTCCGTTTGTGCCACAATAGAGGATGGCAATCTGCTCGCCTACATTCATAGGACTGTACTGCGGCTGGATAAGCAATTGGTTGTTTTTGCGACCACGGTCGAGGGTCATGGCTGTCACGGCATCCATATCGCTCGAGAACTTGGAGAACGCCTCGAGCTCACGATACTGAGCCATATCGATCTTCAATGTACCGGCCACTTTCTTCATACTCTTGATCTGTGCCGAACCACCCACACGGCTCACGGAGATACCCACGTTGATGGCAGGACGGAAGCCCTGGTTGAAGAGGTCGGTCTCCAGATAGATCTGTCCGTCGGTGATGGAGATGACATTCGTGGGAATGTAAGCCGACACGTCGCCAGCCTGTGTCTCGATGATAGGCAGGGCAGTGAGCGAGCCACCACCTTTCACGTGGCCTTTCATGCACTCTGGCAGGTCGTTCATCTGCACGGCCACCTCTTGCTGGTCGTTGATACGTGCGGCACGCTCGAGCAGACGGCTGTGGAGATAGAACACATCTCCGGGATAAGCCTCGCGTCCGGAAGGTCGCTTCAGGATGAGCGACACCTCACGATAGGCCACAGCCTGCTTGGAGAGGTCGTCGTAGACTACGAGGGCCGACTCTCCCCTGTCGCGGAAATACTCACCGATGGCTGCTCCAGCAAAAGGTGCATAGTACTGCATGGCGGCGGGATCGGCAGCGGTGGCCGAAACGACGATGGTATAGGGCATGGCCCCATGCTCCTTGAGGTTTTGGACGAGGGCGGCCACAGTCGACGCTTTCTGTCCGATGGCCACATAGATACAATATACAGGTTTCCCTGCCTCGTAGAAGCTCTTCTGGTTGATGATGGTATCAACGGCGATTGCCGTTTTTCCAGTTTGCCTGTCGCCGATGATCAACTCACGCTGTCCTCTTCCGATAGGAATCATGGAGTCGACGGCTTTAAGGCCTGTCTGCAGCGGTTCCTTCACCGGCTGACGATAAATCACACCAGGAGCTTTTCTGTCGAGGGGCATCTCAAAAGCATCGGAAAGGTCGATGTCACCCTTTCCATCGATGGCCTGGCCAAGAGGATTGATGACACGTCCGAGCATGTTGTCGTTGACCCTGATGGAAGCGATACGCTTCGTACGTTTCACGACCATGCCCTCCTTGATGCCTGATGTGGTGCCGAGCAGCACACATCCCACATTGTCTTCCTCCAAGTTCATGACAATCGCCATCGTTCCGTTCTCGAACTCGAGCAACTCGTTGGCCTCCGCATTGCGGAGTCCATAGATGCGGGCCACACCGTCGCTCACTTGCAGCACGGTGCCCACCTCGTCGAATTTCTCGTTGCTGCTGATGCTACGCAATTGCTGCAGCAACACCTCGGATACTTCGCTTGGTTTTATTTTGTCAGACATTGATAATTTGGTTTTTCCGTTAATATACTTATTTTCTTAACTGTGTGAGGATGTTGCGCAACTGGTTTTGCACGCTTGCGTCCATCCTGTACGTATCGTATTCGAGAATGAACCCACCGATAATCTCGGGGTCGATCTCGGTCTGAAACTCCACAGTTCCCTGAGTTCTGCTCTCCACGCGTTGCCGCATCTTCTTCTCGATTTCCGGGGTAACGGCGACCGCAGTGATGAGCCTGCCACTTGTGATGTTCTTGTGTTTCCTGTACAGCGTCACATACGAAGCAGCCATAAACTGAAGGGTGTTCTCCCTATCCTCGGCAAGAACCAATTCGATGAATCGCTCTGTGAGCGGAGACACTTTTCCGCCCGTAGCAGTGACGAGCAGCGTCTTCTTCTTGCTTTTCTCGAGCATAGGATTGTCGATTGTGAATCTGAGTTCGGGCACCTTGAGATAACTCTGCGAGAGCGTGAGCATCTCCTGGTAGACCTGTTCCTCGATATGCTGCTCGAGCGCACTTTTGAGAAGCGCCCTTGCATAACGAACCGATAATACACCTATCTCCATAATGACTAATTCTTATTGTTGCCTACAGAAACCTCATCAAGCAGTTTGTCAATGAGATCCATCTGCGCTTTGTCGGTAGATAACTTCTCGCGGAGCACTTTCTCTGCTATCTGTACAGAGAGGACGGCCACTTGAGAGCGGATGTCGTTCATGGCGTTCTGCCTCTCGTTCTCCGCCTCGGCCTTGGCCTCGCCGATGATGCGTGCACCCTCGGCCTTGGCTTTCTCCTGTGCTTGTCCCACGATAGCGTCGCGGGTGCTTGTCGCCTCTTTCATGATGCGTGCCTGCTCCCCACGAGCCTCCTGCAGAATGGATTCACCTTCTTGCTGTATGTTGGCGAGTTTGTCGTTGGCCTCTTGCGCCTTGCGCAGGCTCTCATCAATGAAGGCGTTGCGCTCCCTAACCATATCGGTGATGGCGGGGAAGCCCCACTTCCACAGGATGAAGAGCACCACGAAGAACGTGATGGACATCCAGAAAAGCAAGCCACTACTCGGAATCAATAAATCCATACGCTTGAATTTGCTTGTTCAACAAAAACGTCTCGATGTTATCCTACGCAGAGGAATGCGATCACGGCTGCGAAGAGGGCAACACCCTCGATAAGAGCAGCGGCAACGATCATGTTGGTGAACAACTTGTTCATTACCTCGGGCTGGCGGGCCATGGCATCCATTGCCTGTCCACCGATTTTACCGATACCAATACCTGCACCGATTGCTGCGAGACCTGCACCTACAGCGGCGCCAAATTTTGCGATGCCTTCAATGGCCAATAATAATGAAATCATAGTACTTAAAGTTTTAAATTATTAATTGATGTTGTTTGTTATTTTTTACTTGAAACACGGAGCCGTACGTTGTCCGTATGGCAGCCATACCTACTCATGTTCTGGCTCTGTGCGTGCCAGTCCGATGAAAATAGAGCTGAGCATGGTGAACACCATGGCCTGGATGAAGCACACCAGCACCTCGAGGGTGGACATGAACACACTCATGATGACACTGACGCCACTCATGCCCAGGAACACGCCAATGGGTTTCGCGGCTACGAGGAAGATGATGCACACCAGCGAGATGGCAATGGCGTGACCAGCCATGATATTTGCGAAGAGACGGATCATGAGGGCGAAAGGCTTTGTGAAGATTCCAACGAACTCAATGACCGGTATGAGAGGGAATGCCTTCAGGGCCAGAGGCACATCAGGCCAGAAGATATCTTTCCAATAATGCTTGTTTCCGCTGAACTGCACCACCACAAAGGTACACAGTGCGAGGAAGAATGTCACGGCGATATTGCCGGTAACGTTTCCTCCGCCCGGGGGGAATGGAATGAGTCCCATGATGTTGCACGTGAAGATAAAGAAGAAGCAAGTGAGCAGGTAAGGGCAATACTTCTCGTATCCCTTTCCCACACCAGGCTTGATGATATTATCCACCACATACATCACAAGCAACTCAATGAATCCCGTGAAACCTTTCGGCGCGTTGTCGCTCGGCTTGTGCTTGCGGTACCAGCGTGCGGGCAACAAGATGCAGAGCAAGAGCACGATAACACTGATGAACATCGTAGCCACGGTCTTGGTGATGGAGATATCGAAAGGTCTCTTCTCCCCACCTCCAACCAATTCTACGATCTTGCCCTCATTGTCGCCTTTGGTTGCAATCGCCAGGTTGTGAGGCCCCATCCTGTATCCGTTGGCATCAGGCTCCTCGGCGAATTTGGAACTGCAGAACACATGCAAGCCTGTGGAACTGTAGACAATCACCGGCAGGTGGATGACCACCGGTTTCTCGCCGATGTTGGTGACGTGCCACTCGTATGAGTCCTTGATATGTTCAAGGACGATATGCGAGATGTTGAGTTCCTCACCTTTCTCGGCAGCCACGACCGGGGCCGTAGTCCACATCAACACCACGAGGCATAGCAGTTGTTTGATATATTTCATTCGGTTCAATGTTTTAATATAAGCGTAATGACTATCATCGCGAGATAAAGCCCGAGAATCAAAGCCGCGAAATGCATAGTGTCTTCTCTGTTGTCGACGAATGTGGCGTATAGTCCTACAGCCGTGACTGCGAAGAGAAACCTTATGGCCACCATGATGAAATGGAAGTTGACCATTTGGTCGGGAGCATGCTTCTTCACAAAGTGATATCCTTTGATGTAGGCCAAAGTCAGCAGTGCGAAAGCAAGAGTAGTGAGAAATATCGTTGAGATACTCATTTCTCTTGTTCGGCTTTATTCCGCAATCTCACCACAAAGAGCGTGTCGAGCACGTCTTGCAAGATGAAATATACGGAAAGGATGATGACGAAGGGCAACAGTTCCTTTCCCTTTTGCTGGCTCAGGAGCGCGTATCCCACGATGAGGATGGCGGCTGCTACAAGCCGGATGTTGGAGAAGATGAAGAAAGCCCTCATCAGACGAGGTTGTTCCGAGGCAAGTACATGCTTCAAGGTCAGGGAGAGCGCCACGCTCGATAGCAGTGCGAAAAGCACCACGATGAAAACGTGGGTCACATTGAGCTGCACGAAGAATACATTGTAGGCGATGAGCGCCACCAACGTCAGTCCTGCAATCAGCCACAAGGAGTAGGTCCAATACCTATGGGGTGCCCTGGCCAGGAAGTCGTCATTGCTCAGTACACCTCTACGCATAGGCTGACCTTGTTTTTCTGCACTTCGACGAACCCACCGTTCACGTCGAGTTCGTGATTCCCCTCACTGTTGGTGAACACCACTTTGCCCACCTGGAGGGCAGAGATGATGGGCGCATGGTTTTGAAGAATCTCAAAATTGCCCAGTATGCCAGGAACTTTCACGCTCACGGCATCGCCATCATACACCACTTGCTCCGGAGATACTATTCTAAGCTTCAACATAGTCTATATCGTGTTATGCGATTAACCCTTGGCTTGTTCGAGGAGTTTCTTGCCCTTCGCAATGGCATCCTCTATCGTACCCACGTTGAGGAAAGCCTGCTCGGGCAGGTCGTCCACCTCGCCGTCGAGAATCATGTTGAATCCCTTGATTGTATCCTCGATAGGTACCATCACGCCCTTGACACCTGTGAACTGCTCTGCTACGGAGAAAGGCTGTGAGAGGAAACGCTGCACGCGTCGTGCGCGGTTGACGGTGAGTTTGTCCTCATCGCTCAACTCGTCCATACCGAGGATGGCGATGATGTCCTGCAGTTCCTTGTATCTTTGCAGGATCTGCTTCACGCGCTGTGCACACTCATAATGCTCCTTTCCGACAATCAGCGGGTCGAGGATACGAGATGTACTGCCAAGCGGGTCGACAGCAGGATAGATACCCAACTCGGTGATTTTACGGCTCAGCTCGGTGGTGGCATCAAGGTGAGTAAAGGTAGTGGCCGGAGCAGGGTCGGTCAAGTCGTCGGCAGGCACATACACGGCCTGTACGGATGTGATAGAACCCTTCTTTGTGGAAGTGATACGCTCCTGCATGGCACCCATCTCCGAGGCCAGGGTAGGTTGATAACCCACTGCCGATGGCATACGGCCCAAGAGAGCCGACACCTCGGAACCAGCCTGGGTGAAACGGAAGATGTTGTCGATAAAGAAGAGGATATCGGCAGCCTCACCGTCCTTACCGCCGTTATCGCGGAACTCCTCGGCCACGGTAAGACCAGAGAGTGCCACAGAAGCACGTGCGCCTGGAGGCTCATTCATCTGACCGTACACCAGAGTGGCCTGGCTCTTCTTCAGTTCCTCGGGGTCGACAAGTGAGAGGTCCCATTTGCCTTCGTCCATGGCTTTCTTGAATTTCTCGCCATAGCGCACCACACCACTCTCGATCATTTCCCTGATGAGGTCGTTGCCCTCGCGGGTACGCTCTCCCACACCGGCAAACACGGAGTAGCCGTTATGCCCCTTGGCAATGTTGTTGATGAGCTCCATGATGAGCACGGTCTTGCCCACACCAGCACCACCGAACAAGCCAATCTTTCCACCTTTCATGTAGGGCTCGAGCAAGTCGATCACCTTGATACCCGTAGAGAGCATCTCTTTCTGTGTGGAGAGTTCCTCAAACTTTGGTGCCTCCCTATGGATGGGATATGCACCTTTCATGTCGAGTTCTTTCATACCATCGATAGGCTGGCCGATGACGTTGAGCATCCTTCCCTTGATCTGGTCACCGGATGGCATCAGGATAGGACGTCCTGTAGTGATGGCCTCCAATCCACGTTGCAAACCATCGGTATTGTCCATGGCGACACACCTCACGGTATCCTCACCAATGTGCTGCTGCACCTCGACGACGAGGTCGCGGCCGTCGGGCCTGACGATTTTCAATGCATCATGGATTTTTGGCAACACTTTCTCAGGGTCGAGCCCATTGGTGTCGTAGTAAACGTCGATCACCGGACCGATAATCTGGGATATGTGTCCATTGATTTGTGACATAAGCTATTAGTTTTTAATATTAAATTTAAAATTTCACTTTCAGGTTGATTTATGCCGAAACAAAGGCAACGCAAACACCTCATTACCCTTTTGGATAATGAAGTATTCGCAAAAATAATACAATTTTGGCATTACGGCAAAATATCAGTACACTAATTTCGCTATTTGTTCAATTTTCTCGAAAAAAAGCACATTATATGCTGAGCTCATCGAGTACCTTGATGAGTTTTTTGTCGAATGGTTTGTCGCTACGGATAGCCTCGCTGAGGGGGACGTAGACCACCTCGTTGTTGCGTACGCCAACCATAATATTGCGCTGTCCCTGGATAATGGCCTCGATGGCCCCCACTCCGGTGCGACTGGCCAGGACACGGTCGTGAGCCGTAGGCCTGCCACCACGCTGCAAATGGCCAAGAATAGAGACACGCACGTCGAAATTGGGGAATTCCTTCTTCACGCGGTCGGCATAATACAAAGCGCCACACTTAGGACTCTCGGAGACGATGACGATGCAACTTTTCTTCGATTTGCGGATGCCACGCTCCATGAACCGTGCCAGCTGGTCGACACCGGTGGAATCTTCGGGAATGATGGCTGCCTCGGCCCCACTGGCGATGGCGCTGTTTTGCGCGAGGAATCCCGCGTCACGTCCCATCACCTCGACAAAGAAGATACGCTCATGGCTCTGTGCGGTGTCGCGGATTCGGTCTACGCAGTCCATGATGGTGTTCATCGTCGTGTCGTATCCGATGGTGGAGTCGGTGCCATAGAGGTCGTTGTCGATGGTGCCAGGCAAGCCTATACAGCACACATCGAATTCCCTGGCAAACTCCATGGCTCCAGTCAGCGAACCATTTCCGCCAATGACGATAAGGGCATCGATACCATGCTTCTGCATGTTCTCATAAGCCTTCTGCTTGCCCTCGGGTGTCTGGAATTCCTTACTTCTTGCTGTTTTCAGGATAGTGCCACCCGACATGATGATACCACTCACGTTCTCAGTGGTGAATGGCACGATCTCGTCGTTGATCAAGCCATCATACCCACGGAAGATACCCATGATCTTGAATCCATTGCAGATGCCGGCACGGGTGACGGCTCTAATGGCCGCGTTCATGCCCGGAGCGTCGCCTCCCGAGGTCAATACTCCTATAGTCTTTATTCTTGCCATATTTATAGTAATTAAATTAGGTTACAAACTCATTTGCGCGATGACAACCATAACGACCAGGCCTATGATTCCACCGACAAGCGCTTTCACTCCGACATTCTTGAAGAACCATCCAATATGTATGCGCTCCATCTTTATCAGTGCCAAGCCGCTCATCGAGCCAAAAGCAAGGATATTGCCGCCCATCGCCGTGCAGTAGGCCACCACTTTCCAATAACAGCCATTCTGGACAAAAGCATTGTGGTAGGCATCGCCCACGGCATCACTCACGTCGTAGAGCGAGAAGAAACTGAGCGCGGCGGCAAAGTTGTCGAGCACACTGCTCACAACAGCCGACAGGGTTCCCATGATCCAGATGTTGTGGATATAGGCATCACACCTGTTGGCCAACCACCTCACGGCACCAGTCTCCTCTACCACGCCAACAGCCAACATAAGGCCCATCACGTAGAGCATCATTTGCAACACGCCATACTGCAGGACCCTTGGCAACCGCCGCTGTATCATCTTCTCCACATTCATCAACTTGTGGTTGAAAATCTCATTGACAATCCACAAGACGGCGAGAACGCAAAGAGCCCCAAGGAAAGGACTGAGTTTGGTGATGTTGTGGAAAGTGGGTATGAACCACAGGCCGCCGATTCCCACGAAGAGCATCAGCAACCGCTGCCAGGCGTTGAGATTGGTGTCGTCGCCTCGATAAGGCATCGACTGCCACACGATCTCCACACGTTCGGGTAGCATACGTCCAAGCAGGAAGGTAGGCAAGGCCCATGCGATGAGACAGGGGAAAAGGAGCCACATCGAGAAATTGGTGGCCGTGACGGCATTCATGTTCCACAAAAGCAGACCCGCCGGGTCGCCAATGACAGTGAGCGCGCCACCCATGTTGGCAGCAAGCATCACGGCGCTGCCATAAATCATCCGTTGTCTGCGACTTGCCACCAGGTCGTGCATCACCACCAGCATCAGGGCCGTGGTGGTGAGGTTGTCAAGGTTGGCCGAAAGGAAGAAAGTGATGCCCGACAGGCACCAGAGCAACTTCCGGCTTTTTCTTGTGCGCACCCATGGTGTGAGGAAATCGAAACATCCATTATTGTGCAGGATTTCGACAATGGTCATCGTGGCAAGCAGGAACAGCACCACTTCGGCTGCCCTTCCCACATATTTGAGGAAAATATTCTGTGCGATATAATGCTTCACCGCGGTACTCGTGGCCACGGCACCATTGAGGAAGTCCACATAGTCGCCCTCATGCTCACTCATCACGAAATCGGTGCCGTAGCAAATATAGAGCACCCATCCTACCGTTCCGATGAAAATAGCCACGGCTGCCTTATTGACATTCGTCAGTTTCTCCGTCGCAATCAAGACGAAGCCGATCAGCAATATGGCAACAATGATAAGCGTCATGACTAAGGTTTTCAGTACATATTAAGGGTATAGACAATGCAAAGATAGAAAAAATTCCATGACAAACCTAAAAAAATCCGAGAAAATAATTTTCGGTATTTTTTGAAATAGCCGCTCAAATTCGGCCCATCCACTTCCTGAGCGTGAAATAGATCTCTTCTTGGGCAACGAACAAAGGCCAGAACGGGCGCAAAGGCATATATCCAAATTTCATCCGCAACTTCAGAGGAACCATGTTGGTCTGTATATTCTTCCACGTATGTCTCATCGTAGCTACCCCCGTCTTTCTCTCTTCCACGGTGAGCTGTTTCCTGAATTTGAAATAGAACATGTAGACATCCATCAGATTCAGCCATCGCAGTCGCTCGTAAGCCTCGAGAATACGTTGTGCGACATTCTCGTCTCTTATCAGTCGCATCATGCTTTCATTGGCCAGCAAGTAGTCGAATCTCCTCGCACTGACACGGTGTGTGATCGAGGCATTGTGCTG
>Ga0256407_10002967_pt1 | contig 31132 bp, 26 predicted proteins | sample RumenRJG_04DNA_FD_193489 | JGI IMG/M metagenome (GOLD analysis project Ga0256407, IMG submission 193489) | Bovine rumen microbial communities from Lethbridge, Alberta, Canada - RJG_04 | ecosystem: Host-associated > Mammals > Digestive system > Stomach > Rumen | place: Canada: Alberta...
CATAATGTCATCAACAATAGTTTCCGGTCCTTTTGAATAGGTAAGGAATTCAGAAATTTCACCGAACTTTTCGCTTGCAACAGGGTTGTAGTCGTCTGTCAGGACAGGAACAGGCTGCGGTTCAGGTTCTGGGATTTCTTCTGGAACTTCTATTGGAGTTGTTTTTTCCTTATGAATGACTACTGGCGTCCCAAGATCAAACATGTAAGCATTGTCATAATATTCGCCCGAATAGTCGCCGTATTTTTTTTCAAAGGAACGAATGTTTATGAACGTTCCCCTTCCGATTGTTACAGTTCCGTTCCTTGACCACGGATAGCCGTATACCATCTGATACGGAATATAGATATGAAAAGCTTGTCCAAACTGTTCGTCTGGTTCCGGGCTTGAATCAATAAGGCTGAATTTTGAATACTCTGATTCCAGAACCTTTCCGTTCAGATAGCGTACTTCGTTTCCATTTATTTCATTGAATTCTGTTGCACGGTAAGCATAGTTATCTTCTTTTCCTGCCGGATCCTTTGTCGTTTCAACAAGCATTATGGATTCAACATCCGGCAGTTTCCTTACATAAAGATGATACCCAGTTACATCATCAAAAGCCGTACCGGTTTCAGGAACAAGGCGCAGATCCGACGGACGTACAAGAAGCCTGCTTTGTGCATAAAAAGCCGCAGAAAAACAGAATAAAATCATAAATAAAAACAGATATTTTCTCATATTTTAAATTTCGGTAAAAAAAAGACACAGTTAAACAAAATTATCAATTGAAAACTATGTCTATGGTGTTGTATAATTATGTTATTGTGAATGATATAAAGTTAGATCAGTCGTTTAAAGAAGTAAGTATCAGTGACTTTTATGACACTGAGAACACAGCGCCTGAACAAAAGAATGAAGGTATAATAATCCTTACTCAAAAGGAAGAAAAACTTTACTCTGAACTTCTTCCTTTAATTAAAGAGCAGGCTCCTGCAAAAGCAGAAATCATAGAAACCCGAATGAAAGATCTGCGCCAGCTTGCCTCTGCAATTGCAAGATTCCCGTCTTTACTTGAACGCGGGGACTTACCTGGCGGAACACGCACTCCGCAGCTTTTAATTGACTCACTTATCAAGCACCAGGAAAAAGGTGATTCTACACTTCAGTTGCCTTCAAAAGCAACTTTAGGAAAAGCCTTTATGGTTTCTAAAATTCACACTTTTTCTTCTCTTGCTAAAATCAGCATAACAATACAGGCTCCTGTAGAACTTACAAAGGCGCTTCAGCTGGAAACAATCACAATGATGTTTTCACTTATGGCAGAAGACGTTTACCTGAACCTTATAAACGACGCAAGCCAGCCTATGGAATTCCGCCGCAATTGGGCACTTTCACTTCTTCTTATATGGGAACACAGAAATGACCAGACAGTTGAATCCATTGCGCCGGTTCTTCAGACTGTTTGGGAAGCCCGCAGAAAACTTGCTCCTGCATTCGGAACAATGATGGGAACAAGCGAGCTTATAATGATGTCTATGCAGCTTGATGAACAGTGGATTATGTTCATCAAGAACAACCTTGAAATCCCTGACGTAAAGCAGGCAATGGAAGAGTTTCTTTTTGGAATTTCTTACGAACAGATTGAATTCCTTAAAGCAAAGCTCAGAGAAAAGGGAATTCCTGCAATCAACCGCGATGAAGTTTCTTCATTCCTTCAGGAACACGTAAAGGCGGATGCCGGACTTGACTACCGCGACTTCTATTCAATGTATACAATCCGGCGCGATAACGCCCGCGCAAGGGAACGCATGAAGCTTCCTGGACCTCATAAAACACTTGAAGACCACTTCATTCAGTTTGTTACGGCTCTTAACCGCGACAAGCAGAGCCGGGATTCATTTGCAAGCCAGATGTAACGGAACTTAAGGGCACATGTTTATGTGCTGTCAGACAGTTTTCAGATCTGTAGATATTTTGAAAATTGCCAAATATACCAATATTTTAAAGGATAAAGGATATGGTTATTCTTACACTTAACTGCGGATCTTCTTCTGCAAAGTATCAGGTTTATGATTGGGACAACAAGGCTGTTCTTGCCAGCGGTGTTGTAGAAAGAATTGGCGAAGCCGGCTCATGCATTACGCACAAGGCGAAAGGCAACAAGACAGAATTTGAAAGTCCATGCCCTACTCACAAAGAAGCAATTGAACTCATCCTTAAGGAAATTACAGATAAAGATGTAGGTGTAATCACAGACATGAGCGTTATTGGCGCTGTCGGTCACCGCGTACTTCATGGCGGAGACAAATTTACAAAGTCTGTTCTTGTTACTCCGGAAGTTCTGGATACATTCCGCTCTGTAATTGACCTTGGTCCGCTCCACATGCCGGCAAACATCATGGGTATTGAAGCGGCACAGAAGGTTCTTCCAAACGTACCTCATGCAGCAGTTATGGATACTGCATGGCACCAGACAATGCCGGAAAGCTCATTTATGTACGCAATTCCGCGCGAATGGTATACAAAATACGCTGCACGCAAATACGGTTTCCACGGAACATCTTTCCTTTACACAGCAAAACGTGCCGCTGCCCTTTTGCGCAAGGATCCAAAAGATACAAACCTTATCATCTGTCATATCGGTAACGGAGCTTCATGCTGTGCCGTAAAGAACGGCGTATGCTACGATACAACAATGGGTATCACTCCGCTTGAAGGACTTGTAATGGGTACCCGTTCTGGTGACCTTGACCCAGCTCTTCCATTCTACATCATGAGAAAAACAGGCATGAGCGCAGACGAAATGGACCGCGCACTTAACAAAAAGTCTGGTCTTCTTGGAATTACCGGTAAATACACAGACCGCCGCGACATTCAGAAAGGCGCAGAAGAAGGCGATCCGCTCTGCAAGCTCGGCCAGGAAATGGAAGGATACCGCATAAAGAAAACAATCGGTTCTTACGTAGCCGCTCTTGGAAAGGTTGATGCAGTAATCTTTACAGCTGGTGTTGGTGAACACTCTCCAAAAATCCGCGCACTTGCAACAGAAGGGCTTGAAGTTATGGGCATCAAGCTTGATCCAAAAAAGAACGAGCTTTCAAACACTTCTAACGGCGAAACAATAATCAGCGCAGACGATTCAAAAACAAAGATTTATGTAATTCCAACTGATGAAGAACTTGTAATGACAGAAGACGCATTTGCCCTTATGAAGGGAACTTATGACGTTCATACAAACTTTACATACAGCTTCCAGTCAAAGGATTATGTAAACAAGGCCCGCGAAGCAGCATTGCAGAAAGACATAGAAAAACTTCCTGCACTTAAAGATATTGTTGTTAAATAACAGTCAGCCATAATTCTAAGTTAATACAATTGAATAAAAAAATAGCTACCGGCCGGTAGCTATTTTTTTATAGTAGGTAAAAACTTGAAATTAAGGCTACAAAAACACTAACGCTGGCAGCAGGCGGCCTTAAGTTTTGCGGCTTTTTCCTGACCAGCAAGAAGAGTTACAAGTTCCATTGCAAACTGTTCAGCTGTTCCGGCTCCTCGGCTTGTAATTACGTTTCCGTCTGTAATAAACGGAACATCCCGTTTATGAGTACTTCCACGCATTACTTCTTCTGCAAGTTCTGCCGAGCCGCAATATTCTTCTACGCTGGTTTCCATTCCCGGATAGCATGTCCAGTTTTTATTCTTAAGAATTCCGGTCTTTGCAAGAACCACAGCAGGAGCCGCACAGATTGCAGAAACATACTTTCCTGCATCAAAACAGCGCTTTATAAAATCAAGCACAACCTGATTGTTTCCCAAATTTGATGAGCCCGGCATTCCACCAGGACAGAATACCAAATCCGGAAGTTCCCTGGAAAATTCTTCCTTAAATTCCTTGAAATTCATATCTGCTACGACAGGAACTTTATGTGAGCTTATTGCAATATATTCATCATTCATTGTAGGACTTGGAACTGCAACTGTAATTACTTCTACTTCTGCACGACGCAGGTAATCAACCGGAGTTAAAGCTTCCACTTCCTCAAAACCATCCGCTAAAAATACTACAGCAGTTTTCATTAAAATCTCCTTATCACATTTTATAATAATGCAGTCTGACCCTGCTTACAAGAAAAATATTTTTCATGCAAAAAAAAGCACCCGTCTAATTCAAAATATGACGCCATTTGTTTGTTGCCAGAATAAAGAATTCAAAATATTCTTCAAAATTATTCAGTGCCGTATGAAATTTTTCTGGGCTCTTTTCTTTTGTTGCGCTGCTCATCTGTGCTGCAATTGCGGCCAGACGGTTTGCAGAAATTGCAGCAGAACTACCTTTTAAAGTGTGCGCAACTCTCTGAAGTTCAGAAAAATCCTTATTATCAAGAAGATCATAAGCCGCATTCAAAAAATGCCTTGTCTGGTCTATGTAATCAAGAATTATCTGCTTGCCAAGATCCACGTCATTTCCGATTGTGTCTTCAAAATCTTCCATATCCCAGAGTTCTTCATTAAGGATCATGTCTGAATCAAGAGAAGTAATTTCCGTTGCAAACGGAAGATTTATGACGGAATTCCATTTTTCCAGAATTGTCTTTACACCATCACGCTTAAACGGCTTTATAAGAATGTCGTTCATGCCGATGCGCTGGTACTCAGAAAAATTTGCCGGATCATTATTTGCCGTGCACGCAACAATTATTCCGTTGTAATGTTCTTTCCTAAGCTGACGGGTTGCGTCGATTCCACTCAGAACAGGCATCTGTATATCCATGAAAATAATTTTAATTTCAGGATCTTTTCGAACTATTTCTACTGTTTCCTGTCCGTTTGTTGCTTCTATTACGGTTGCACCGTATTTTTTTAGGAATTCCGTAATAATCCTGCTGTTTACCGGGTGATCTTCTGCAACCAGAACTTTTATTCCTTCAGCAATCTGCTGTTCTGCTTTTTTTACAGCTTCTTCAGGCTTTGTTTCATCAGCCTTTTCAAGAATATCAAAGAAAGAACGGCTCTGGTTTGTAGAGATAAGCAGCTGATCCAGTTTTGCCATTCTTACCGGCTTGTAAAGATAGCCTGTAAACCAGTCCAGAAGCTTAAGTTTTGCGTCACGACCCATCTGACCTTCCGGTACAAGCATGTAAAGCTTTGCATTGGAAAGCTTAGGGTTTCCCTTTATGTTTGAAGCAAGATGCCATCCTTCTATTACAGGCATAATCATATCTATAAATACGATGTCAAAAGGATTTCCGATTTTTTCGGCATAGGTCATCTTAAGATATGCGTCCTCACCGTCTGTAGAATGCTGAATATACTGAAGTCCGATGGAATTCAGCTGGCGTTCAAGGCTCTTTACAGCCATTGAACTGTCATCAACAATCAGGATTCTGGTTGTAGCCGGAACCGGCAGCTCATACTGCTTCTGCCCATCATCAGACAGCCCGTGCAGAGGAATCGTAAACCAGAAGCAGGAGCCCCCGAACGGATTCGGCTCCACCCCGATTTCTCCGTTCATGTTATGAACCAGTCCCCTGCATATTGGTAACCCCAGGCCGGTTCCTCCGTATTTTCTGGAAATGGATGCATCTCCCTGAGCATAGGCTTCAAACAGACATTCCCGCTTTTCTTTCGGAATGCCGATGCCGCTGTCCGTTATTTTAAACAGAAGCTTTCCGTCTTTCTGCATAAGTTCAGCATGAATGTATCCCTGGTCCGTAAATTTTACCGCATTTTTTAGCAGGTTCATTAAAATCTGCTGGACGCGCGTAGGATCTCCTAGAACAAGATCCGGAATTGAATAGTCTACGTCTGTTACGATTTCTACTTTTTTATTGAATGCTTCAATACTTATAAGATGAACAACATTTTCCGTAAGAGTCTTTACATCATACGGAACGTTTTCAAGCTTCATCTTGTTTGACTTGATTTTAGAAAAATCAAGGATGTCATTAACGATTGCAAGAAGAACATCTGAACCGAATCTGATCTGCCTTACGTATTCTGCCTGTTCCTTGTTCAGTTTTGTATCAGAAAGCAGATCCAGCGTTCCAATAATGGTCTGAACCGGCGTCCTTATTTCATGGACTGCGTTTGCAACATACTGTTCTGTAGAAATTACAGATTCTTCGCTTTTACCACTGTGCAGCATTTAAAAGTTCTTCCACTTTCTTTACGATTACATCCGGTTTCTGCGGCTTTACAAGATACTGCTTTGCACCCAGAGCCAGACACTGCACGACAAGTTCTTTCTGAACTGCCTGAGAATATATTATGATTGCAGGCTTTTCAGGAAGTCCCTGAAGCCGCTTAAGAGTATCTAGACCGTTCAGACCAGGCATAAGTATATCCAAAATGATTGCGCCATACTTTGCAGCACTTACATTTGAAAGGAAATCTGTTCCGCTTGCGTATACATCGCACTTGTATCCGGCATGCTCAAAACCTGCTGATATAAGCCTTCGTATTATCTGATCGTCATCAATTATTGCAATTTTTGCTTTTTCTGAATCTTCCTGAGCCGCCTGAACTGTAGCTGGAGTCGGCTGTTCTGACATTTCTTCCATTGTCCCGCGAAGCTCTATGCAACCTTCCGACTTTGTGTCTGTTGTAGTAAGGATTTTATCTGCAATCAGGTCAGAAATTTGTCTTGAAGAAGTGCTGTTTACAAGGGAATTCAGAATCTGTGAAATATCCGTAGCAATTTCTATTCCGTCGTATTCCGAATGTCCGTCTACAAGATTTTTAACAAACGGACTAAATGACAGAATCTTTACATTACGGTTTTCAATTGCATTGTTTGCAAGAATATTATCCAGAAGATATTCTATGTTCAGCCCGTCAACAAAGGAAAGTCCAATATTCGTAAGCATTACTAAAACTTTTGGCGATTCAAGTTCATTTTCCTTTATGATTTCTGCGAGCTTGTACTTAAGGAGGGAAATTCTGTCCCTGTTGAGCCCCTGTGCAATTTCAACAAAAATTACAGTGTCATTTCTGTGTACGTCCATGACGCATGGAGTTACGTCCATAATGAAATTTGTTTTAAGAATGCTGCTTACTGATTGGAAGAAGATGTCAAAATTAATAGGCTTTACAAAGTACTTGTGAAGTCCGTAACGCGCAAAACCTGCAAGTTCAGACTTATCAACAGACGGACCTGTTGCAATCATCGGAATGCGGCTTGCATTAGGATCCTCTTTTATGTGGGAAAGAACATCCATAAAATATTCAGTATCTTCGTATTCATTGCGCTCAAGAATAACAAGATCAGGAAGCATGGAACTCATCTTTATGACTACATCACGCTTATCATTTATGACCGTAGTAGAGACTTTTTTTTCTGCAAGCTTGTCTTTCAAAAATTCCCGAAACAGCGGAGAATCCGAGACTATAAGAACATTCTTCATAACTATAATTTTATACGCATTATTTTGATAATTCAAGTTCTGAATTTAATGCCTTGCAAAAAGATTATCTGCTCCGCCCTTTTAAAACCCGTTTAATTGTGATATAAATTTTATAAGGAATTAAAAATGCTCAAGACAAACTACCACACACACACAACATACTGCGACGGTAAAAACACTGCCGAAGAAATGATTCTGGAAGCAATTGAACGCAAATTTGACATTCTGGGTTTTTCAAGCCACAGCATGTACCCGTTTGCAGGTTCCTGGCATATTCCGGCAAAAGAATTTGAAGCCTACACAAAAGAAATCCGGAACCTTGCAGAAAAATACAGTGCAAAGATTAAGATTCTATGCGGCTTTGAAGCAGACTACATTCCAAAGATAACACGACCAGACTTTTCCTTTTACAGAAGCCTTAATCCTGATTTTTTAATCGGTTCAGTTCACTATATTTTTACAGAAAGAGGACGACTTGCAGTTGATTATAGCGCGGATCGCTTAAAGGCAAAAATTGAAGAACTGTACAGCGGCAATGCAAAAAAAATGGTGCAGGATTATTTTTCACTGGAAAGAAAAATGCTTGCAGAAAACAGCTTCAATATAATCGGGCATGCAGATTTAGTGCGCAAAAACAATGCAGTGCTCAATATGTTCGATGAAAAATCGCTCTGGTACAGAAAAGAAATAGCAAAAACAGCGGATGCAATCCAGAAAGCCGGCGTCATTGCAGAAATCAACACAGGTGCAATTGCCCGCGGAACAATGGACGACGTGTATCCCTCAGAAGAATTCCTCTGGCTTTTGAACAAAAGGAATGTGCCTGTAACAATAAGTTCAGACTGCCATAACAGGGAATTCCTTGACGCTGCATTTGACAGGGCGCTTGATGCAGCCAAAAACGCCGGTTACCGGGAAACAGCCTGCATCCTTGAAGACAAAAAAGTGGTGTTCCAGCCTGTAAGCTGAACCACCACCTTTACATCAAAAAAACTGAATCTAGCGGTTGCGCCGTTCTGCCGCAGCCGCGCAGTTTACGCAAAGGAACGCATAAGGAAGCGCCTGCAGGCGTTCCATAGGGATTTCCTTGTTGCAGGCTACGCAAATACCGTATTTACCGTTTCTGATTCTTTCCAGCGCAGCATCAATCTGCTGAAGGCGCAGTGAATCCTGTGCACCAAGTGCATCCAGCATAGTTCTGTCAATTACATCAGAAGCTACGTCAGCTTCATCTCCGGATTCTATTGGTTTTATAAGACTCTTCATTTCATCACTTTGATCTGCAAGAGACTTTAAAATTGACTGTCTCTGCTCTAAAAGTTTTGCTTTTACCTCGGCTACAAATTTTTCATCCATAGTTGCTCCTCCATATGCCAACCCAAAATTCAGCAAAGCATTCACAGGCTTAATTTTACCCGCATAAATACCTCTAAATTTCCCCTTTTTGTTGACTTGTCCTTTTAATTTGTACATAATAATATAAGTATAAAATTGCAAAAAAACAACTTTTTTCTTTATTTTTTACATGAAAAAAGTACAGTCTGTTTTGGAGGAATCGTGGCTAAAGAAGAAGCTATTGAAGTTGAAGGAATTGTAAAGGAAGCATTGCCAAATACAATGTTCCGCGTAGAACTGCAGAATGGTCACATGATCATGGCACATCTTTCAGGTAAAATGCGCAAGCATTACATCAGAATCGTTCCTGGTGACAGCGTAAAGGTTGCCCTTTCACCATACGACCTTGATAAGGGACGAATTATTTTCCGCCAGCGCTAAAGTTTTTAATCATCCGGAGCGAATTTAGTGCTCCGGAAATTCCATTCCATATTATTCCTATGCAAATAAGCGGTCCAAAAGGAATAATCCAGATGAAAATCCTGAACAAAAAGAGCCCCATAAGCACCTGAAAAATCTTCAGTACAAAATTAATCATTAAATCAAAGCGCGAATAACCGCGTTCGGAATTTCTGCTTGAATATGATGAATGATAATAATTATGCTGTGAGCTGCCCTGATTCTGAGAGGCATTGTTGAACCACTGCCAGAAAGCATCTTCCGTATTGTATGCATTCTGACTTTCATAGTTTGAATCATAAGAAGAATATGAACTGCCCCTGTCATAGGCTGCACGTTTCTTTTCGTCACCGAGCACGTCATATGCTTCTGAAATTTTCTTGAACATTTCCTCTGCGCCTGTGTCGCCCGGGTTTCTGTCCGGATGATATTTAAACGCAAGATTTCTGTACGCTTTCTTAATTTCTTCTGCAGAGGCTGTTTTCTGAACACCTAAAATTTCGTAATAATCTTTCACCTAGTATCCTTAAAATCTTTTGCATAAGTAACAGATTTTAATATACAAATCAACCTGTCCTTATTTAAAAAATACTGAAAAAATCCTTCAGTTACAAGAAAATTATTTAAAAAGATTATCCTTAAGTATTACCCAGGTAGCGCCTTTACCACCGTCGCATGCGTCTGGATGGCCAGAAGTTCCAAGGCGTTTGTCAGTTTCTATGAATTTACGAACCATTTCTCCAAGAACCGGATCAGAACCGTGAGTATGAATACCTTTTCCGTGTACAATCATGATTTTCTTTATTTTGCGAATTTCGCAGTCACTGACAAAAGCTTCCAGGCGTGCCCAGGCTTCTTCGCGCTTTAATCCGTGCAGGTCAATTCTAGCTTCTGCCTTCATTGAAACCAGACTGGAACGGCTCTGATATTTTGTCCGTGCTTCTTCCTGCTGCGCCAGAGAATCCTTGTCTACCGTACCGTAACGGCGGAGCCAAAGTTCCATCGGATTAATGCGTTTTTCGCGCTCGCGGTCAATGTCAAAGCCTTTCCTTAATTCCATGGCAGCCTTTTCTTCCGGTGTAGGAGCATTTGCCTTTTTATGAGAAACCTGATTTTTACCGCTTTCCTTCTGTTTTCTTGCAGCATCTTTCTGCTGTTTGTCCCACAGGTCTAAGATATCACCAAAATCCATAAAATCTCCGTTCTAAAAACTGTGTTTAGAGTCTATAAAGATAACCTTATCATCTTCTACCCAGCCGCCAGAATTACCAAACTGAACAAAAACCCAGCCGCCAGCATGCTGCTCAATGCGTACGCGTTTTCCGCCCTCTATGGAAGCTACGGCACCGGCAGTTTTTTCAGGAACAGGACTAAGGTCTCCACCCTTAAAAATTGCATATGTAGCAGAAATCTGAACGTAAGCTATAACCGAGCAGACTATAAAGACAAGCACGAGCGCAGAAAAAACAATTATTCCCCGCAGTTTTCGCAGAAGAATGACAAGAATCAGCATAAGAATAAAAAACAGAAGGATTCCGGCACACAACTTGAGTGTAAAATATGTAGGTTCAAAAGCCGCATCCTTTATTTCCATGGATTCTTCAAAATCGCGGCGTTCCTTGTATTCATTTGTAAACGGAATTGAATTCCTTTCTGCTTCGCGAAGTTCAGCAATTTTAAGGCAGTTTTCTTCCGAGATAAACTTCTTTTCGATTTTTTTAGGATGAGCCTGCTTTTTGGAAAAGGCATAACCGAACATTTCTGAATAATCATCTGCCTGCTTTTTTTCTACGCTTCCGTCTGTAATATTAATCGGAATGGACGGAAGGTAAAGGTCTACGCGGACTCCGTTATAGGAAGTTGCAACAATATGCACGTCCGGGAGCATTTGGCTTCCTGTTATAAGTGGCTGCCATTCAAATTTTGCGACAGGGATTTTTTCTTCCGAAAATTCGGAACTCCGGATTGTCCCTTCTGTAATTTCGTAGCGCTCAATTTCCCTGAAAATTGCATTCTTTGGGACTGCCCAGTTGAATGCCACAATCTGTACGCCGTACTGAAGGGAAACCGTAAAAGTAACGGATTCCCCTGCCTGGAAAGAAAGAGCCTTCCCGTTTTTCTTTACGCCGCGACGGCTCTGAATCATTTCGTAGCCGTTGTCAAAGGTAACCACAAGCTGCGGAAGGATGTTGCGCGGATTTTCAGAAATTACAATAGGCTCAAACGGAAGGTAGTACAGGCGGTTGTTCAGGTAAACACGAAGCGAGCGCAGTCTGTATATTCCCGAATCAGAAAAGTTCAGCCACAGTTCAATTTTCGTACCGTTTTCTGAATCAGAATATTCCGAGCGCCTTAATGAAACAAAGTTTACTCCGTTCGGAAGATCCGGAATCTGAGCCTGAACGTTTTCGGACTTGATGTACGGAATTTTAAGTTCAAATGCACAGTCCGTTCCGCTGAAATTATTCTGGTTTACAGGCTTTACAGAAAGCTTTTCTATAACGCTGTAAGTAAGCCTCTGCGCCTGAACTGGCATAACAGTAAAGAGAATCGTAATTATCGGTAATAAAATTTTAGTCTTTTTTAAATTCATATCTAGTAGTCCATTGCAGAGCTTGAAGACTCTGTTTTTTCACTGTTTTTCCACTGTTTTTTATCATATTCACGGATTCGCTCAAATACAGCATCTTCCATTATGTTTGAACCATCTGTTTCGTTGACTCTAGAAATAATGTTTTCCCGTGCCTTTGCCTCTTTTTCTGAATTCTTAAGTGAAAGTTCAAGATTGATTTTTGCATCAAGCTTTGAACCGTCAACCTTAAGGGCTTCCCTGAAATACTGGCTTGCAGTGTCGTAATTGCCCTTTCTGTATGCAATTATTCCGCAGTTGTAGTTTGCCGCATAGCGCACTGCCTTTGCATCAGCTTCGTCAACCTGCTTAAAGCGTTCAAGCGCTGCATCGTTTTCATTCTGAGAAAGATAGGTTACAGCCAGCCCGTAAACCGCATACTGCTCAAGAAGTTTGTCTTCCAGTGCCACCGCTTCGCACGAAGTCTGAAGGTAACCGGCAATTGAATCGTTATATTTATGCTGGTACCAGTTCCATGTACTGGTCAAGATTGTCTTTGCCCCGTAAACGCGTTCCTTGCATGAAGTAAGCATCATTACAAGGAAAATAATAGAAATCAGCGACTTTTTATGAATCTTGTGCGCAATTGAATCCGGATCAAGTTCGCTTATTATAAAACTGAGCACTAGGAAAATAATTCCAAGTCCCAGGAAAAGCGAATATCTCTGAACCGGCTTAAGTTCGTATGTAACAAAATTTTCTGAATCTTCCGGCAAGATTTCCGCATTGGAAGAAATAGCCGGCGCACCTTTTTTAGTATGAATCGATTCAAGAAGCTGAAGCGCAGAACCCGGCTCAGTTGCATCAACGTAGGCAGCCTTAAGATCAGAAATATGCTTAACCATATTTTTTTTCATTGCACTGTCGCAGGCAACCTTCATTTTTTCCATTCTGAGGGCTGTTAATACAGAAGTTCTTCCGTCGCCGGCTAAAACCCTTACTTCGCGCTCTGATCCAAAACCAATCAGATATACAGAAACGCCGTTTTTTATGCAGTCAGCCAGAGCGCCGTCCAGTAAACCGTCAGTTTCGTCTCCATCTGTAAAAACCCAGATTGTGTTTGCTTGAGACGAATTTGCCGGGAACGATCTTAATGCAGAGCGGATTCCCTTGCCTATACTGGAACCGCCGGCGCTCATAAGTGCTGGAGAAAGCGTATCCAGCAAAGATTCAACTACAGCCCTGTCTTCTGTAAGGGGAACAACAACAACTCCTTCACCCTTTGCAATTACTACAGAAACTGCAGTATTGTCCATATGGGACAGAAGCATTGCCGAATATTTCTTGGCTGCATTAAGGCGCGTCATTCCGCCCGGAGCATCATCTGCATTCATGCTGTAAGAAATGTCAAAGACAAGGGAAACTGCCGAACCGCTTTTCTGAACCGGTTCAAGATAAGTTCCCCATGAAAATCCAGCGTATGCAAGCATGAGCATAACCCAGGAAAGACAGAGCAGGACAGAGCGGACTGCAATTGTTACCCTGTATTTTTTAAGCCTCTTAGCCGGCAAAAGATTATCGTCTTTTATTGTAATTTTTTCATAATTATTCATGACCTGCCTGTACTGAAAGACAGCCACAATTATTGCTGGGATGAGAAAAAGAATTCCATACAGCGCTTCCGGTCTCTGGCATGTAAAACTCATTAGATGAACTCCTGTAAGATTATGCGGCGGATAAGCCAGCAGACTGCAAATAAAATCGCAGACAATAAAATCAACTTGTCGTAAAAGTCATAGTTTACAGTTTTAGAATGATAAGTCTGAACTACACTCTGATTCTTTATGATTACAGACAGAGCAAGCGAAAAATCGCTTACAGACTGAATTTCAAAGAAGCGCCCGCCGCCAATCTGGGCAAGCTGACGCAGGGCACCTGCATCAAAAGATGAATTTAAAAATCCTGTATAAGACTTACCTGTTTTAGGATCAATATAATCAATAGGAACTGAGCCGGAAGTTCCGACCCCAAGCGTGTAGAGCACAATGTTATTTCTGTGCGCAAGTTCCGCCGCTGTTTCAGGGTGAATTGCACCGGCGTTGTTTTCTCCGTCTGTAATAAGAACAATACATTTTTTAGGAGCGACAGATCCCGAAAGATGAAATACTGCCGTAGCAAGCCCCGTACCGATTGCCGTTCCGTTCCCAAGATTACCTATAGAAACAGAAGAAAGCCGTTCCATGAATATTTTTTTATCTACAGTAGGAGGAATTACGATTGCAGCTTCCTCGCCGGTTACTACAAGCCCGAATGTTGCACCTGGATTATCTTCTACAAGGTACGAAACTGCATTCTTTGCAGCTTCTATACGCGAAGTTCCACCTATATCCTTTGCAGCCATGGAAGGACTTATATCCAGAACAAACATAACGTCCGTTCCCCTTGAGGTATAAACCCTTTCCTGCCTGTAAAGAACTGGTTCTGCAAGCGCAATCACGGCAATTACAAAGGCAATTACACCAAGACAGCGGGTAAAAACAGAAGCAAAACTCCTGATTTTTTTATTCCATGAAAAAGTATTTCCTTCCCAATCCGAAAGCGTAACTATAAGGGACATTCTGGAAAAAAATCCTATTGCACGCAGAAAATAAAGTGCAGGAATTAGAAGAAGCAGCAAAAAAGCCGCAGGATTATGAAAATCTGGCATTTATTTACCCCTCTCAAAAAGTCTGATTATTGCCCTGGAAGTATTTATAAGTTCCTGACGTTCTCCTTCCTTAAGGACAGCAGCATAACGCGATTCCGGCTTTTTCCTTGATTCCATTGAATTCTGGGCAAAGCGCACGTAATCCATCCTTATGAAGATTTCTATAATAGCTTCCATATTATCAACTATAAAGCCGTCAAGGACTCCGCTCGTAGCCCTTTCAAATGCCGGATAGAACTGATTCGTTGCAAGGCAGTTAAAATCAATCCCCAAGCGGACAGAAAGATAGCGCCTGTAAATCTTTTGAATGGCAAGGCAGAAAGCCGTATCATGAATTTTGTGAGAATTCTTTTCAAGTTTCTTCAGCTGGCGCATGGCATAACGTGAACTTTTAGCGTACTTACGCAAAAGGCGTTTTTCTGCAAGCCTATCAGAAATTGTGCGCCAGCGGATTACTGCCTGAATCACAAAAACCAGAAGGACAATCAGCAGAATCAGCATAAAGTAAACAAAATAGATTGTCCCTGGAAAAAGGAGCGGCGGAATTAAAGGCCTTAACGCCATCTCTTCTTCTACAAGCACAGAATTAACTTCAACTGCTTCCGGATCAATTATAAAAGGAACTGCAGAAGTTCCAAAAACCGCAGAATAAAGGTCAAACTGCGGAAAATCAAGGTAACCTGTTTTCCACGGAATGAATGTAAGGACCACCGTATACATTGTTCCATTACGCTGAAGCACGGCCTTTGTTAAAGTAAAATCATTATTGTCGATTGAAAATGGCAGCTTAGCCAGAAGAAGAGGCTTTTCATCAGGCTGCTCTTCTTCAGGAAAAAACTCTACTCCAGAACTGAAAGTATAATGCAATTCGGCAAGGTCTCCTACAAGAAGACGCTTAGGAAACACAAACTGACTTGTTTCCGATTGTGCAGAAACAGCCGCAATCATGCCAAAACAAATAAGGGAAAGGAAAAACCTTTTCATTTTTTTCCTCCCCAGGCAGAAACCCTTCCGGCACCTCTGGCAGCAAAAAAGCCAGAAAGCTGGCGCACAACATCTTCTTCTGTAGAAATGGAAATGCAGCCAGCCTTGTGCCTTGCACAGAGTTTTTCAAGCTTTGCAGTGCGCTTTCTGTAATCGTCTCGCCATGCAGATTTAAATGCCTGAAATCTTGTAGGAAGTATAAGCCGCTTTCCGGTTTCACTATCTATGAACGGAGAAACCCCAACTTCCGGCATTTCCCAGTCAGTAGTATCTGTAATGCGGATTGCAGCAACGTCATTTTTCTGGCAGAGAAGCTTAAAAGGTTCTTCCCAGCCGCTTGTCCTGAAATCTGAAATTATGAATACAAGGGAATGATGCTTTAAAATCTTTACTGCACCTTTTATTGCATTTCCCAATACAGAACCACGCTTTATATGTTCAACTTCATCAAGTCTTGTAAGAAGATGCATTGACTGTCTTCTGCCTGCTTCCGGTGAACATGAAAAATGAATTGCGCCATCAAAAAAAACTGCGCCTACAGGACTTTCATTTACTTCTGCAGCAAGAGACAAAAGGGCTGCAACTTCTGCTGCCGTTTCATACTTTACCTTGCCTTTTGAACCTATAAACATAGAAGAAGAACGGTCTACAATCAGAAAGACCTGAAGTTCATGCTCTTCTTCAAACATCTTTACATATGGCTTTCCCATGCGTGCGGTTACGTTCCAATCTATTGCCCTTACGTCATCTCCGCGAAGATATTCCCTTACCCCGCTGAATTCCACACCCTGCCCGCGGTAAAGCGACTTAAATCCGCCGGTACGCATGCTGTCTGCAAGGCACCCCGCCGCAACTCTAAGATAAGAAGCCTTTTGAGAAAGAGAATCTCTTGATCCCGCTAACAAATGCTGCATTTTTCACCCTTATTAACTACGGTACCGGAATAAAATCAAGAATCTTTGCAATGATATCATCTGCAGAAACTGAATCTGCCGCAGCCTCGTAAGAAAGCACAATGCGGTGACGCAGAACCGGTTTTGCAACGGCCTTTACATCTTCAGGCAATACATAGGACCTTCCGGCAAGCAGAGCAGTAGCCTTTGCACACTGAAGCAGCGCAATTCCAGCACGAGGAGAAGCACCGAATGTAATATAACGGGTAATGTCATGTTCTGTCTGCTTTTTTGCAGACGGACGTGTTACCGAAATAATCTGAACTATGTATTCCACAATCTTATCATCGCACACAACAAGGCTGTTCAATTCGCGGAAACGCAGAAGATCGGCAGAAGTAAGAACCTGCTTTACAGGAACCTTTGAAGCCATTCCCTGAGTCTTTACAATCTGAATTTCATCTTCAGAAGAAGGATAGCCAAGCGTAAGCTTTAAAAGGAAGCGGTCAAGTTCGGCTTCAGGAAGATTGTAAGTTCCTTCCTGTTCAATCGGATTCTGTGTTGCAAGAACAAAGAACGGTTCAGGAAGCTTATATGTATCTTCTCCTATTGTAACCTGCTTTTCTTCCATTGCTTCAAGCATTGCAGACTGAACCTTTGCCGGAGCACGGTTAATTTCATCTGCAAGTACAACGTTCGTAAACACAGGTCCCTTGCGCACAGAGAACAATCCCCTGGCCTGTTCATAAATAAGGGTACCACTTACATCTGCCGGAAGAAGGTCCGGCGTAAACTGAATGCGCTTAAAATCAAGTCCTGAAATTTCTGCAAAAGTCTTTACTGCAAGAGTTTTTGCAAGCCCCGGAACACCTTCCAGAAGTACATGTCCTCCCGCAATAAATGCCGTAAGAATTCCATCAATAAGATGTTCCTGTCCAACAAGACGTTTCTTTGCTTCCTCGCGGCACTTATTAACAAGTGTGCGGCAGTTTTCCAATTCCAATTCGTTTATGCTATTTTTTTCCATTTTTAATCCTAAAACTGCATAAATATACAGTTATTATCCAATATTAATTGACAACAATGTCTCAATTCAGAATAATTCAATTTATCATGTTGAACCCATTAGCACAAGAATTAAACGATTTATTAAAAGGAACATCAGCAGAATCTCTCTTCTCTGATGTAGGAAAACGGATCTACTTCCCTAGAGGAATCATTTCTCAGGGTGGAGAAGCAAAACAGAAAGCAAGCCTTGCAAACGGAACAATCGGTACAACCGTAATTAACGGCAAACCTGCAATCCTTCCGTCTGTTCAGAAATGGGCTCCGGAATTAACTTCTGGAGAACTTGTAGCCTATGCTCCTACAGCAGGACTTCCTGCAATCCGCGAAGCATGGAAACAAAAGCAGATTTCTAAGAATCCTTCACTTGCAGCAAAAAAGACATCTCTTCCTGTAGTAGTTCCAGGCCTTACAGCCGGACTTTCTTACATCATGGATCTTTTTGTAGGTGCAGACAAACCGATGCTGGCTCCAAATCCTTCATGGGACAATTACGTACTTATAGCAGAAGCACGCCGCGGTTCGGAATTCCACCAGTTCGACATGTTCAAGAACGGCGCATTCAATATTCCGGGACTTGAAGAAGCTGTAAAAGCAGAAGCTAAAAAATACGGTTCAGTACGCCTCATCCTTAACTTCCCTCAGAATCCTTCTGGCTACAGTCCTACAAAGGTCGAAGTAAAGGAACTCTGCCGCATCCTTAAGGAAACAGCAGAAACAGGTGCAAAAGTTCTTGTAATCAGCGACGATGCATACTTCGGACTTAACTACGAACCTGCAATCGAACCAGAAAGCCTTTTTGCCCACATCTGTGACCTTCACGAAAACATTCTTGCAGTAAAAGCTGACGGTCCTACAAAAGAAGATTTTGCATGGGGTCTCCGCTGCGGATTCCTTACATTCGGATGCAAGGGATTTACAGATTCTCAGTATGAAGCACTTGTAAAGAAGCTTATGGGTGTAATCCGCTCATCTGTTTCATGCTCTGCAACACCGTCACAGACTCTCATCCTTAAGTCATTTCAGGATCCAAACAACGATGCAGAAAAAGCTGCACTCCGCAAGGTTCTTGAAGGACGTTACAAGGTTGTACGCAATTTCGTAGATACACACAAATGCTCTGGTCTTGAAGCACTTCCATTCAATTCAGGCTACTTCATGAGCTTCAGAACAATCGGACTTGATGCAGAAGCCCTCCGCGTTAAGCTTCTTAACGAAAAGGGAATCGGAACAATTTCGATTGATGCAAATACACTCCGCGTTGCCTTCAGTAGTATAGAAGAAAACCTTATTGAAAAGGTTTACACAGAAATCTATAATACTGCAGAGGAAATGAAGCGTGCATAAAAAAACAAATTTGCTGTTGTCAGCGTTATTCTTTGTAGCAATTACTCTTACAGGCTGTTCAGAAAAATCTGAAAAGCGGCTTGTAATCTGGACTGATAACAGCGAATTTGCACAGTACCTTGAAGTATATAACGAATATCATAAAACAAAGGCCGTAATGGTATACAAAGAAAACCTTGCGGCCAGCCTTCCACCGGCACGTGATGAAGCCCAGCCGGACGTAATAATCGGTTCCTGGTTAAGAAATGCAAAGACAAAAAAGAATTTCATGCCTTTGAACTTTCTCTTTGAGCGCCGTTACTTAACTTCTCATGATTTTTACACAACGCTCCTGAATGCGGGCAAGTACCGTTCAAAGCAATACCTTCTTCCTGTATGCTTTAATCTTCCTGCAATGATTTTTTCTGCAGAAAACAAGGAACTTGTAGAAAACAGCTACACAATAACGCTGGAGCAGCTTAGAAAGGCCGGAGCCGCTTTTAACAGACAGAACAAAAAAGGTTCGTATACCGCAATCGGTTTTGCACCGCAGAGCAGCACGGAATTCATGTACACAGTAGCAAAACTGCAGAATGCAGACTTCCGCGAAGAAAAAAACGGTTCAATACAGTGGAACAACGAAAACCTGCAGAAGACAATTTCTTTCCTGAACAAATGGATAACAGAAGAAAACACTTCCACTCAGACAGAAAGCGACTTTGTATACAAATACCTTTCCGTTACCCCTGACAAACGAGTTTCCAGCGGCAGAACTCTGTTCTCATACGTTACAAGTGACAGCCTTTTCCTTTTTTCTACAGAACAGATGAACAAAATTGATTTCCGTTGGCTTTCTTACAACGGAGAAATTCCTATAGAAGATTCATTTACAACCATGGGAATTTCCACACGCGCAGAACACCATGCAGAAGCGGCAGAATTCATTTCGTGGTTCTTTTCCGCAGATTCACAGAGGCAGCTTATTGAACGCAAAAAGCGCATGAATCTTGACAACATGAAATTTGGAATTGCAGGCGGATTTTCTGCAATAAAATCTGTAAACGAAAACATCCTTCCTGTTCATTACACACGCCTTCTTTCAAACATTCCGGATTCAGATTCTTTCCATGTTTACGCAAGAAAACCGTCTGACTGGGAACGCATTAAGGAAAAAGTAATTTTTCCTTATATCGAAGAATCTGTAGCTGCTGTTCCGGGTAAAAAAACAGCTACAATAGAAGAACGCTATTCAGAACTTAAAAAACTGAGCTACTAAAAGCGCGCAAATTAAAATTATTTTCTAAACAAATTCCTCCTCTTTCCGATTATTAAAGTAGAAAGCATGTAAAAAACGGTTCACCGATACTTACACGAGGAGGTTCCCTATGTCAATTTCATTAAATACAGGTTTTACAAGTACAGCTTCCTCTAACAAAATTTACGTTCCGGTAAACAAGAACGCAGTTTTGTACTCTCATTTTGAGCACGTTTCAGGCTTTGTAGCAAACAAAGGGCAGAACGGAGTTTCGGTTTCCAAGATACAGATTCTTAACGCGATGATTGACCATCTCTCGTCAATTAAAAGCGGCAAACAGCCGGCAGCAGTAAAGAACGCTTCTCCGGAACAGATTGATTCCCTTATCGAAAACTATCAGACTCAGATTAAGCAGGCAATCAAGGCCGCAGAAACAAGTCCATATGCACTTGCAGGTTCACGCCCAGAAGCAGGGATTCTTTTCAACGTAAGCGCTTAAAAGCTGGCTCCAAAAATCAGATAATTTACGCAGAATTTATTCCATGCAGCAGACTTTTTTCCTGCAATTCTATATCATTCAATCATTATGTTAGTTATTCAGGTTGCACTTTTACTGCTCGGTTTTTTATTCCTTGTAAAGGGAGCTGATTTTTTTGTAGACGGAAGCTCGGGAATAGCACGCTTCTTTAAGATTCCTTCAATCGTAATCGGACTTACAATAGTTTCTTTTGGAACAAGTCTGCCGGAACTTGCAGTAAGCCTTACTTCAGCATTAAAAGGTATTAACGGCATTGCACTTGGAAACGTAGTCGGTTCCAACATAACAAACCTTATGCTAGTAGCCGGAACAACTGCAATAATTTCTCCAATTCCTGTAGACAGAAACCTTATGAAAAAGGATTTTCCTTTTTCCATGCTTATAACAGCCGCACTTCTTGCAATTTCTGCAGACGGAATTCTTTCTGGATGTCCGGAACAGATGATAACACGCGGCGATGCAATAATCCTTCTGGTTCTTTTTGTAATCTTCATGTATTCAACCGTAAACTACAGCCTTTCAAGCAGTCAGGAAGAACAGGACAATGAAGAAAATGCCTCGCCATTATGGAAAAGCATTCTTCTTTCTGTTCTGGGACTTACAGGCGTAATTGCCGGCGGTCAGCTAGTTGTAAAAAGCGCCTCTGCAATTGCTGCCGCAGCAGGAATGAGCGACACACTTATAGGGCTGACTGTAGTTGCATTCGGAACAAGCCTTCCTGAACTTGTAACAAGTATAATTGCCGCAAGAAAAGGCGAAAACGACATCGCCGTAGGAAACGTGGTCGGTTCAAATATTTTTAACATCCTTTTTATTCTTGGACTTTCTTCGCTCATAGCACCGATTGCAGTTTCTCAAGAAATCATCACAGATTCGCTTATCCTTATCGGATTCAGCGCATTTGTGTGGATCTTTGCATGGCCGAAACTAAAGGTTACGCGCCCCCTTGGAATTTCAATGATCCTTCTGTTTGCTGCATATTACGTTTATATCTTTTTGCGATAAATTCAACAATTTTCTAATAAAAGACAGTGAATTCAACATTGAAATGACATTCTAAAAATGGTAATATAAGAGAACCTTCCACTATATTAAAGAGGTTTTTGGAAAATGCCATATTCAGAACCAACTGAACTTGCGATTATTGCATGCCCTGGCGGAGCAGCCTTTGCAGATGCAGTAATCACTCATTTGAAACACATGTACAAACATCGTTTTACTCTTAAAAACGATGCCATCTCAAAGCGCTATGATCTTTCCAAGGAAGAACTTGTACGCGACATCAACCTTAGGAATGACCTTGAGACTTCTGATTTAGTCATCAGGGGCGCAACAGACAAGTACCGTGCTCCGGTTTTCAAAGTAGACACAACATTCACTTACTTTGCAAACGGAGAATTCAAGACTGAAATCAACGAATCTATCCGTGGAAAAGACATTTTTATCTTCCAGGACGTTGAAAATCACGAAGTCATCAGCTTGAACGGCGGAAAGAACCAGCTTTCGCTTTCTGTAAATGACCACCTTATGTGCCTTTTGAACACAATTGATGCTGTTCGTCAGGCCGGTGCAGCAAACATCACTCTTGTGGTTCCTGTATATCCATACAGCCGTCAGCATAAGAAGAAGGGTCGCGAAGGCCTTACAGCTGCAATGCTTGGTCACGTATACGAAATGCTTGGCGTTTCAAGAATCATTACTCTTGATATCCACAGCCGCGAAATTGTAAACGCATTTAATACAATCAACCTTGAAAACCTTCACGCAAGCTACCAGATTATCCGCGAACTTGGAAAAATCGTTGACTTTACTGGTCAGACAGAAGACATTGTTGTTGTTTCTCCTGACACTGGTGCAATCGACAGAAACAAGTTCTACGCATCAGGACTTAAACTTCCGCTTGCAATGATTTATAAAGAACGTGACTACTCTGTAGTTACTCAGAACGCCAAAGATACAAACATCAAGTCTGTAAAACTCCTTGGAGACGTTAAGGGAAAGGTTGCTTTCCTTGCAGACGATATGCTTGGAACTGGCGGTACATTGCTCAAGGCAATGTCATTCCTTAAGGATAACGGAGCAACTAAAGTTATTGCAGCAATCAGCCTTCCGTTCTTTACAGGAAATGCCATTGAGCTCTTTGATGAAGCATACAAACAGGGACTCTTCTACCGCGTAATCGGTACAAATGCCGTTTACCACGAAGAACTTCTTAAGAAAGAATGGTACATTTCAACAGATGTATCAGGTCTCTTTGCAAATGTAATTACACGCATTCACCACAACCAGTCTATTGGGGATCTGCTTGACAACAGAACGATTATTGAAAAAATCGTAAAAGCACAGCAGGACAGCAGCGACAAAACAACTGCTGCAAAATAATAACCTTGACTGGCATACTTTGTGCTGATATTGGAACGACTTCGCTGAAAATGGCCCTTGTAGCAGAAACCGGCGAAGTCGTTTCTTTCTGCCCTCAACCGTTAAACAGTTCAAATACCTCGTACATTGCAAACCAGTGGCTGCAGGCTTTTCAGAACGGTTCCTGCTTTATTTTGAAAGAAGTAAAAGAGAGCGACAGGAACATTGAAATTGCAGGAATATGCATTTCCGGGAACGGACCTACAGTTGTATTGAAGAACGGGCGTACTCTGCTCTGGAATGATCCGGCAGCCCTTTCTGAAAGCGCCGGAGCTCCTTTCCCAAGCACAAAATCATTCTTCCTTCCAAGAATTGCAGCCCTCCGCAACCTTTACCCGGCAGAATGGAACGCCAGTGCCAAAGTCTTTTCCGGCCCGGAGTTCGTCGTATTCAAGCTTACCGGCAAGGAAATTACTCTTTTGCCGGAACAACGCTACGCAGAAGCATACTGGACTCCGGAATCGCTGGAAGAATTTAACATTTCTCCAGACCTGTTGCCTGAATTTGTACTGCCCGGCAGCGAGTGTGGCACTCTAAACGCAGAATACGCTAAGCTTACAGGAATTACGAAAGGAACCCCTGTATTCTGCGGCGGTCCCGATTTTGTTACCGCATTAATCGGAACAAACACATTAAAGCCCGGCAGGATATGCGACCGGGCAGGCAGCAGCGAAGGTCTTAACATGTGCTCAGACAGACCGTATTTTTCAGAAAACCTCAGGACATTACCGTCCGTAATTCCCGGTCTCTGGAACATTTCATACATCATACCTCACAGCGGCAGCCTTTTTTCTCAATTCAGGAATGAAATAAGTTCCCTTGAAGGCAGGGAAATTTCCTATGAAGAAATAACACAATATTCTGTAAACGACAAGAACAGCGAAGGCTGGCGCATAATAACAGAACTTAAGGAAAAACGCCGCAAAGGCCTTATGGAACTTTATTCCGCCGCAGAAAAAACGGGCCTCAAAACAGAAGACTGCATTTATATAACCGGCGGCCAGGCGCGAAACAAACTGTGGCTTCAGGAGAATGCAGACGGAATTAAAACGTCAATTGCAGTTTCCAATATTGCAGACTCTGAACTTATTGGAGACGCCGTAATCGGTTTTTACAGCCTGAAGAAATTTGCCTCACTTCAGGAAGCTGCAGATCATATTGTGCGCACTTCAGAAATAATCAGGCCTGCCGAAAAGACAGAAAAAAAACTGAAAATCTATTCAATTCCGGAAAAACTTAAGACAATCATCTTTGACATAGATTCCACGCTGTACACAAGCGAATCCTATGCGTTCGAACAGGTTGATGCACAGATAAGATTCTGGGCAAAAAAACAGGGGATTTCGGAGGCTACGGCGCGCAACAGGATAAGCCAATTCAGAAAAAAATGGTCAGCATCACATGACGGAAAAAAAATCAGCCTGGGAAATGCTTTTACCTATTTTGGCGTAACCATAGAAGAAAGCATACAGATGCGCCGCGATCTTCTGGAACCTGCAAATTTCCTTAAAAGGGATGAAAATCTCATTCAGACACTGCTTCAGCTTAAGGAAAAATATTCGCTTATCTGCGTTACAAATAACCCGGTAAAGCCTGCACAAAAAACCTTAAAAGCGCTCGGCATAGACAACATAATTCCGGACATTATCGGTCTGGACACATGCGGTAAATCAAAACCTGCAAAAGAACCGTTTATGCTTGCCTGCAAAATGACAGACGCACGTCCGGAAGAATGCCTTGCAGTCGGAGACCGCTACGACATGGACATTGCGCTTCCTCTTGAACTTGGAATGGGAGGAATCCTTGTTTCCGGCGTAAAGGATGTGTACACCCTTCCTGAAATCCTGCAAAATCATTTTTAAAAATTTTTGCATTTTAGTCTTTTCTATAGTAGAATGAATTATTACGGAAACCTCTAAAGGCTTTAGGTTTAGGGGTAACTCTGAAAAAATGCGATCAAACAGTATAGGAGTACATTAGATGAATTTTATCTTTTTAGGACCACCAGGAGCCGGAAAAGGCTCTCTTGCAGTAAAAGTAGCAGAAGACTACAAAATCCCACACATTTCAACAGGTGATATTTTCCGTGCGAACATAAAAAACCAGACTCCGCTTGGAATCAAAGTAAAAGCCATAATTGACTCAGGTTCCCTTGTAAGCGATGACCTTACATGCGAACTTGTAAAAGACAGAATCTCTCAGCCAGACTGTAAAAATGGATTCATCCTTGACGGATTCCCAAGAACAATTCCACAGGCAGAAATGTTCGTTTCAATCTGCCCTGATGTTGCAGTAGTTAATTTCCAGGCAGCAGATGAACTTGTAATAAAGCGCCTCAGCACACGCCGTGTATGCCGTTCATGCGGTGCAAACTACAACGTAATCAACCTCCCTCCAAAAGTAGAAGGTGTCTGCGACAAATGCGGCGGAGAAATCTACCAGCGCGACGACGACAAGCAGGAATCAATTCTTCACAGAATGGAAGTCTATAGGGAACAGACAGAACCCCTTATCAAATTCTACAGCGACAAAGGAAACATCTACAACTTTGACTCAGCAATTGAAACTCCTCTGCTCCTTGAAGAATTCAAGAAGGTTTTCCCTGTAAAATAATTTTTTAGTGGAAGATGATGAAGCCGGATTTTTTTTCTGTCTTCATCATCTTTGTTTTTTTTGTAAGTTTTCAGGACGATAAATGGACTTTAATGACAACAGCTTCTTTTCTGACAATATAGCACATGTAAACAGGCTTGTTACAAAGGTCCTTTACTGCACTATAATATTAGGGCCGCTGTTCTACATTTTTTCACGCAATAAAATTTTTGAAATCAGCAACGAATTCTGTCTTCTTACTTTTTTAATGACAACCATTTTCTGCACATTGCAGACTGTTCTGGTTTTTGGATTCGGAAGCAGCGCATTCAAAAACCGTTATCCTGACCAGCATAAAATCATTCAAAACATTGCAATGTATTTTGGAATGATTTTTTCTGCCATTATGCTTGGCATTCTGGGAACAAACCCTCACATAGGCATTTACATTTCATATGCACTGGTAATTTTTTTAAGCTGTCTCTATTACAACACAAAAATCACGCTCACAATGAGCATAATCTGCTACTTTACGATGGTCGGTTCCCTTTTCCTTAAATCAGAAAACCGATTTGCAGAAATGATGGCGTACGGTACAGTTTTTCAGGATTTTTTTGCATTCTGTATCGGCTATTCAATTGAATTTCTGTTCGTATTTATAATAACACTGAACCTTACCAGAAAAAATCATAAATCAATGAAAGCAATTCTGGACAAGAACATAAAGATTGAAAACACAAACATAGAAATCCTTAAGTTCATGCCGGAAATTTTAAAGAAGCACAATCTTATAACCGGTTACCATACAGAGCACACTGTTACATACGTAGAAATGATCTGTAACGAACTTATTTCGGAAGGGCTTTTTACAGACATCCTTACACCGGAAGCGATAAAAATGTTTTCTGTTGCAGCAAACCTGCACGACATAGGAAAGATTTTTATTCCAGACCACATTCTGAACACTCCACGGCGCTACACTCCGCAGGAATACGAAATGATGAAACTGCATCCCCAAAAAGGAAAGGAAATTTTGGAAACAATGCCTCTTTTGTGGGACGGAAAATTTAATAAGATTGCAATTGACATGGCATACTGCCACCACGAGCGCTACGACGGAACAGGATATCCTAACTGCCTTAAGGGCACAGACATTCCGCTATGTGCACGAATAATGTCCGTAGCAGATGTTCTGGATGCGCTTTTAAGCCGGCGTCCGTACAAAAAGACAATGACTATTGCTGACACAATGAAAATCCTTCGCGAAGGCAAGGGAACTCAGTTTGATCCGCTGATTGTAGATGCCGCACTACAGATTCAACCGCTGATTTACATGTATTCACAGGAAGTTGCCACAAAAGAATACGATGAAATTACACAGGAGCTGGAATGGCGCCAGCAGAATATGGACAGTTTGCTTAAAGGCGAAATGATTTCTGAAGAACAGCAAATTGAACTGATGCGCAATTCGTAAAAACGGCTGTTAAAAGTTAAAAAAAAGCCGGGATTCAAGCCCGGCTTTTTTTTTAGTCTCTTATTGAATCTATGTTAGCTTTTCCACCTGGAACAAAAGGAAGAACGTTTTCTTCAGGGTCAACTCTTACCTTTACAAAGCAAGGCTTTCTTTTGCGGTCCGGGCTGAAAGCCTTTTTATGCCAGTCCGGATCAGAATCTGCATCTATTGCCTCAATTCCAAAACCTTCTGCAATCTTAAGAAGATCCGGAGAAGCCATAAATTCACTTGCTGAATATGTCCTGTCAAAAAGGAATTTCTGCTGCTGGTAAACCATTCCAAGAGTACCGTTTTCAAATACGATTACCGTTACAGGAAGATTGTTTTCTGCAAGAGTTGCAAGTTCCTGAATGTTCATCATGATTGAACCGTCTCCACTGAAACATACAATTCTTTTTTCCGGATTTGCAATTGCGGCTCCAAGTGCGGCCGGAAGACCGAATCCCATTGTTCCAAGAGAACCGGAAGTAAGGAAAGTCCTTGGTTCTTCTACAGGGTAATACTGGGCCGCAAACATCTGGTGCTGGCCAACATCTGTCGTTACGATTATGTCCGTGCGCTTTGTACCAGCCTTTTCTGCAAGTTCAGGAACAGATGCAATAAAGGTACGCGGATTTACGCTTCCTGTAAAATTTTTGTTTTTCTGTTCGGCAGCAGGAGAACCGCATTCATAAGAAGAATTCTTTTCTGCAACGCTGATAATGTATTCAGCCCATTCACTGCGCTTTTTGCTGTTTTTTGCACCGTCAGCAGCAAGGCGCTTTTCAACAGCTTCTGTAAGTTCAGGAACAACAGCTTCAACCTTTGCAACAAGACTTGCACTTGCCGGAAGGATTTTATTTATTTCGGCAGCATCTATATCAATATGAATTATTTTTGCATTCGGACAGAACTTTGAAACAACACCGGTTGCGCGGTCATCAAAGCGTACGCCGGCAGCAATAACAAGGTCGCTTTCATTCATGGCTACGTTTGCAGCGTAACTTCCGTGCATTCCGACCATTCCGGCAAAATCTGCATCAGAATGAGGAATTGCTCCCAGTCCCATCAAAGAAGAAACAACAGGAAGCCTGTATGCTTTCTTGAAATTCCTTAATGCCTTTGCAGCTTCCGGCGAATTACATCCACCGCCGATATAGAGACACGGCTTTACAGAAGCGCTAAGCATTTCTGCTGCCTGTTCAATAATTGCCTTGATTGCAGAAGATTTTGTATGGAAGCGTACAGATTTTTCATCTGGGAGCGGTTTTTTAATTTCCGGCCATGATTCAAATTCGTATTCTGTAAGCTGAATGTTGCGCGGAACATCAATAAGGACCGGGCCCGGACGTCCGTTCATTGCAATTTCAAATGCCTGCGGAATGGCAGTAAAAAGTTCAGCATGAGACTTAATCATTACGCTATGCTTAGTAATCGGGAACGAAAGGCCGAATGTATCTGCTTCCTGAAAAGCATCCGTACCAATAAGATTTGTGTTAACCTGTCCGGTAATTGCAATAATCGGAACTGAATCACAGCGTGCATCTGCGACAGCAGTAAGAAGATTCATTGCTCCCGGACCGCTTGTTGCAAGACATACGGCAGGAAGTCCTGTAGTTCTTGTCATTCCCTGTGCTATAAACCCACCAGCCTGTTCCTGGCGCACTAGGACGTGATGGATAGAACTTCTAGTCAATTCATCATACAAAGGAAGGATTGAACCGCCGGGAATTCCCGCAACAGTTTTGATTCCATGCATCTCCAGTAACTTAACGATAATCTGTGCGCCAGTTTTTTTCATCATTTACTCCTATTACTACTAAAATCCACATAAGCGGATATAATTTAAAACATAAACAAAAAAGCCCTCCATTCCGGAGAGCTTTTCTAACGTATATTAATCACATACATATAAGTCTTCCCGGATACGCTAAACCTTTAGCACGACGAGAACGACCAGCAATGTATTTGAAAGAATCTGTTTCATATGCGCCTATTCTGCCATATTTATCCGCCCTAGTCAATCAGTCATAAGTACTGTTTTTTTACCAAACTTTAGCATTATAAGATGATTTTTTATATTTTCCCCGTTATACTGAATATATGTCTCTAAACTGTAACGAAATAAATCTTATTCTCGAAGAACTCAATATTGACGGATATTTTATACAGGACATAATACAGCCGGGCTACGACACAATAGCCCTGTACCTTTACGCAAACGGAACTGCAAAAACCCTGCTTATCTGTACTGCACAGAATTCATGCCGCATAAACGAAACGCGCAGAAAAATCATAAAAAACGACAAACCGCTGCGCTTTATGGAATTCTTAAGGTCAAATATCAAGGGAGCAAAAATCATAAAATGCAGGCAGATCGGCCTTCAGAGAATCATACAGTTTGACCTTAAACACGGTGATGACGAATTTTTCCTTTATGTACGCCTCTGGAGCAATGCTGCAAACATAATTGTCTGTGACAAAAACAATACAATCCTTGATTCAATGTTCCGACGTCCCGGAAAAGACGAAGTTACGGGCGGGAAATTTGAACTTCCGCCGGAAAACCCAAAGGCCACAGAAAAAGTCTTTCCTGTCAGGAATTTTGAAGAAATTGCAGAAGAATATGCAGAGAAAAATCCCGACTACCCGAAACTTTCCTTTAATCAGAAAGTTGATATATGGTACGGCGAACACGCGGATACTCTTTCCCGAGAAGCACTGCTTGTTCAGGCAGAAAAATGGTATGCTTCTAAAAAAAGCAGGATGACTGCCGCCCTTGAAAAACTAAAGGCCAAGCAGAAGGAATTTGCTGATTCAGAACGCCTTAAGCATCAGGGTGACTTGATTTTAACCTATGCCCATCTTCTTACAAAGGATTCAAAATTCCTTGAATGTGAAGATTATGAAAGCGGAAACACAGTAAGGATTCTGGTTGACCCGGAAAAATCTGCGCACGAAAATGCCGCCGTTTATTACGAAAACTATAAAAAAGCCCAAAGCGGAACGGAAGCGCTTGTTCACGACATAGAAATTGCAGAAAAAAAACTGGAAAAACTTGAGAAAATGTATTCCGAAATTTGCAATGAACCAAACCCCGTAAAAATTGAACAGCTGCTGAGAAAAGAGTCAACTCCAAAACAGCAGCAGAAAAAGGAACACCCCGGACTAGATTACACGGTTGACGGCTGGTACATTCTTGTAGGACGTGACGCAAACGAAAATGATGAGCTTCTTCGCCACTACGTAAAGGGAGCCGACATGTGGCTTCACGTGAGGGATTTTCCAGGCGGCTACGTATTCATCAAAAACCGCCCGGGAAAAACAGTTCCTCTTGAAATACTTTTAGATGCCGCAAATCTTGCAGTATACTATTCAAAGGCCCGCAATGCCGGAAAAACAGACCTTTACTATACTCATGTAAAATATCTGCGCAGGGCAAAAAACGGGCCGAAAGGACTGGTTCTTCCTACGCATGAAAAGAACCTTTGCATTACACCGGATAAAAAACGCCTTGAAAGGCTGGATACATTAAAACAGGAAGCGGAGCTATAATGAAATCAGAAATTTATGTAAAACCATTTAAGAATTACTCTTCAACTTGGACTTTTTCAGTGCTGCCCTTTCATCCCCTTACACGGAAAAATGCCTGGGCGCTCCTTGATTCTGCATGGAAATATTTCTGCGTACTTCAGCATAAACAGAAATTCCATATAACCAATCTGCCTATTGTTTACGTTGATCATCCGCTGGATAAAACAATTCCATTTGTACCGTCAAATATCAGAATCTACATGGATTTTGTAAATTTCTTCTGCCGCATAATCAAAATGTTTGTATCTCGCCTTAAAAAAGACGGCTACATTTTGAGCGCAAAAATACTTGAGTTTATACGCAAGCTTTACATTGACGCAGCTGCCGTATACACTCATTCTCTTTCTACAACAAGACGTCCGTTTTATCTTGGAAAGCCTAAATTCTTTATGGTGCATTTTTTGGATCCGCACTACCTCTGCGTTCCAAGTCTGCATGTAGCAATTGTAGCCGGTCTATGGGCAAAAGTGAGGGAACTTCTTTCTGAAACAGAACTTTCTGATGAAGAAAAAAAATC
>Ga0256407_10002969_pt1 | contig 31110 bp, 25 predicted proteins | sample RumenRJG_04DNA_FD_193489 | JGI IMG/M metagenome (GOLD analysis project Ga0256407, IMG submission 193489) | Bovine rumen microbial communities from Lethbridge, Alberta, Canada - RJG_04 | ecosystem: Host-associated > Mammals > Digestive system > Stomach > Rumen | place: Canada: Alberta...
TACCCCACTCGTCGGGGATGCCTTCCATCTTACGATAGAGGATAGCGCGCTCGTTCATCCAAGAACGGAACACAGCGCAGATAGCGCCCCAGAGCTGCTCGATAGGATCGTTGGGGAAGTCCTTACCAGTGCGCTCCTTAATAGCCTTCTTGAACAACTGAACCAGCTTCTTCAGCTCGTCGACGTTCAGGTCCTTGTCCAGCTTCACGCCACGCTCAGCCTTTACCTTCTCGATGATCTCCTCGAACGGGTCGATGTCAGTCTTGTTGACGGGCTTCATCTCCAGCACGACGTCACCGTACATCTGTACGAAACGACGGTAAGAGTCATATACGAAGTGAGGATTCTGGGTCTTGTTCACCATACCCTCAGCCACCTCGTCGTTCAGACCGAGGTTCAGGATGGTGTCCATCATACCAGGCATAGAAGCGCGGGCACCAGAACGTACAGAGACAAGCAGGGGATTCTCCTTGTCGCCGAACTTAGAGTTCATCAGTACCTCGATGTGTTTCACAGCAGCCATCACATCGTCGTTCAGCAGCTCCATAATCTTTTGCTGACCAACCTGATAGTACTCGTTACAGCAATCGGTTGTGATTGTGAAACCTGGAGGAACGGGAACACCAAGCAGGTTCATCTCGGCAAGGTTAGCACCCTTACCACCGAGTTCCTCACGCATTTTTGCATTACCTTCGGCCTTACCATTACCGAAGAGGTAAACTCTTTTTTGGCTCATAAATTATTGTTTTTCTATTGTTTATAAATAATAAATAGTATTCACGAAGTGCAAAGATACAACTTTTTTCTAATTCCTGCAAGGATTTAGCATTTTTTTTGATTGTTATCGCACTGTCATGTGGAAACAACCCTGCTTGACTTCGTATTTGATATAGCAACGGCCCTCATTGCGCTTGTCGCGGAGAACTTCGGAGAGTACCCACTTGAGGGTGTCGTCGCGGACGGGTCGCGTGACGGGATGGTAACGGTTGTAACAGATATCAATCGTGGTACCAAACAGATGGCATGAGCGTTCGGTAGCATTGGGATTGTGACGTTGCAGCTTCGCTACGTCATCCATCGAACGAAGAATGCTGGTAACGATGAGCTGGTTGAAGGGAATGCCCTTATTGTAGAGGCTGTCGTAGAAGGCCTGGCCAATATCCTGCAACAGCGTGGCGGCACGAGGTACGAGATAGGGAATGGAGCTGGATAGGCGGTCAACATGCCAGTATGGACTTTCGCCGACATATACCAGTTCCTTTTTGCGTTTCTCGGCATCTTCGCGGTTTTGCACAGGACGTACGCCCCAACGTTCGGCAGCGACAATCTGGACGCTCTGGCTATCGGGAAATTCGGCCTTGTAGTTGGCCACGCCACGAATGCGATGATGATGGGTGGCAGTAAGCGTGGTCGGTTCTTCCACTATGTCCTGCGGAGTGCTACGCGTAAGATAGCGGACACCCCATAACAGGGCAACTACGACAAAAAAGCCGATGGTAAACTGTAGTTTGGTAGGATTCTTTATTTTCTTTATTATACTTCTAACTTCTTCTAACTTCATGTAACTTCTCTTATTATCGTTTACATTTCCAGTACCAGTCGTTGAACATACTTTTAGGAATACCTCTGCTGACAGCAGCATCAAGTACACGACGAGCTTCTCTGCGGCGTTCGAGCACCAGCAGCAAGTCAACGTGGTTAATGACATAGACGGGATCAAGCGGGGAAAGTTCCTCTGCGCGCTGCCAGTCGTAAAGCGCTGCTTCGTCCTGTTTCAGCTGGCGCTCCAAATTGGCTCGGGCAACATAGCCTACAGCCGAGTCCGGATGCTGTTGGATCAGCTGGTTGAGATTGTCGAGTGCATCTTGTTTGCGTCCCATTTGTTGCAGTACGACCGCCAACGACAGGCGTCCTTCGAAATGACGTGGTACGATGGCCAACAGGTCGTTGAGGTCGTTGCGTGCCAAATCGAAACGTCGCATGTGCGTGTAGGCGTAAGCACGATAGAATAAGGCTGCAGGATTGCGTTCCTCGTGTCGAAGGACAAGTCCGTACTCATCGATAGCATATTGCCATTGCTGGAGTTGCAGGTTGGCATTGGCCTTGCGCAGATGCAGTTCCGTTGACCATTGCGACTCGGCAATCTGTTTGTTGATAGCCGTCAGCGAGTCGCGCCAGTTTTCCTGAGCCTGTAAAGTAAGTTGCGACTGAGTCGCAACAAACAGCAAAACCAGCATCAGGCCTCTCCGCAACATAACTATCAGGCCTTTTCGATATACTCTACTATCCATTGACCTACTTCTTTAGTTCCGTATTTCTTGCCACCCTCAACTTGGATTTCAGGGGTGCGGACGTTAGCATCCAGCGAGGCATTGACGGCCTCACGAACAAGAGCGCCTTCCTTATTAAGTCCAAAGTGCTCCAGCAGCATAGCGGCAGAGAGAATCTGTGCCAGCGGATTGGCGAGGTTCTGACCAGCAGCCTGCGGCCATGAGCCGTGAACAGGTTCAAAAAGTGGGGTGTGCTCTCCCAACGACGACGAGGGCTGGAGTCCCATAGAACCCGTGATGCAGGAGGTCTCGTCGGTCAGGATGTCGCCAAAAGTATTCTCCGTCACGATGACATCAAAGAAACGGGGCTCCGTAAGTACACGCATCGAGGAATTATCGATAAACATATAATCGGTAGTGACCTCAGGATACTGAGGCTCCATCTCCTTGGCTATCTGGCGCCACAGACGACTAGACGCCAAGACGTTAGCCTTATCGACAACGGTGAGGTGTTTGCGACGCGTCATCGCCATCTCAAAGGCGACCTTCAGGATGCGCTCAATCTCCGGGCGTGTATAGATATTGGTGTCGAAAGCCATATCGTTGTCCTGATGCTTTTCACCAAAATACATTCCACCCGTCAGTTCGCGAATGACCACGAAATCGGCACCACGCAGCAGTTCCTCCTTCAGCGGCGATTTGTGCAGCAGGCAATCAAACGTGGCCACAGGACGGATGTTGGCAAAGAGTCCGAGTTTCTTGCGCATAGCCAGTAAGCCTGTCTCTGGACGCATCTTCAGCGTGGGATTATTATCGTATTTCAAATCGCCAACAGCAGCGAACAAGACTGCATCAGCACGCATGCATACATCATGAGTCGCATCAGGATAGGCATCGTCACAGGCATCAATAGCACAGGCACCCACCAGCGCTTCCTCATACTCGAATTCATGACCACATTTCTTGGCAATGGCGTTCATTACTGCCACACCTTGTTTCATAATCTCTGGGCCAATGCCGTCACCAGCCAATACCGCAATTTTCAGTTTCATATTTTTATTTCGTTATTTCGTTTTCAATAATGTTCAGCATCTTGAATGTCGCCTTGATGGCAGCTTCCGTCTGGTCAGCATCGAGGCCGCGTGTACGAATCATCTTACCATTGTCGTTCCACGTGATGACTGTTTGTACCAATGCATCAGTCCGTCCACCAGGAGGAATGGTGACTTGATAGTTGGCCAGAATGGGGAATGTACGGTCGAGATACTTCTTGTAAATATATCGAAGCGCTTTGACGAAGGCGTCGTACTGACCATCGCCCGTGCCTGCGGCTTCGTACTGTTGACCATTAATTTCAACTTTAACATTTGCTCCAGGGCGCAAGCCATAAGCCGTTGATACAACGTAACTTATCAACTTTACTTTATCGTCAGAGCTATCGTGTTTCAACACATCAGAAACGATAAAGGGCAGGTCTTCCTGAGTCACGATTTCCTTCTTGTCACCCAACTCCGTGATGCGCTCCGTCACACGGCGCGTCTGCTCAGGAGTCAGTTCCAGTCCAAGTTCTTCGAGGTTCTTAGCGATATTGGCCTTACCGCTATTCTTACCCAGCGCATACTCACGCTTACGACCAAAACGCTCTGGCATCAACTCATTGTAGTACAGCTTGTCTTTCGTATCACCATCGGCATGCACACCAGCCACTTGCGTAAACACGTTCTCACCAACAATCGGCTGATTGGGGGCAACGGAGATACCACTGAAACTCTCGACCATTCGCGAGAGGTCGTTCAACTGGCTCTCCACTATATTCGTCTTGGCATGGAACTGGTCCTTTAGGATAGCCTGCACGGAAGCCATCGGCGCATTGCCGCAACGCTCCCCTAACCCATTGACGGTGACGTGAAGACCACGCGCACCACTATAGACAGCCGCCAGCGAGTTGGATACTGCCAAGTCGTAATCGTTATGTGCGTGGAAGTCGAAGTGCACCTCTGGGTAGCGCTTGATCATCTTGCGGAAATAGTCAATAACCTGCAAGGGATTCATTACGCCCAACGTATCGGGCAGCATAAAACGGGCTATTTGCTTTTGGCTATTAGCAGTTAGCTCATCCATCAACTGATAAACGTATTCGGGCGAATCCTTCATACCGTTCGACCAGTCTTCAAGATAGAGATTCACGCTGATGCCCTTGCTGGCAGCATATTCTAACTCCTTCTTGATGTCACCAATATGCTCCTCTGGCGTCTTGTGCAACTGGTGGGTGCAATGCTTCAGGGAGCCCTTCGCCAACAAGTTGACGACCTTTCCGCCACACTCGGCAATCCAGTCTATCGACTTGCCACCATCCACGAAGCCCAACACCTCGACGCGCTCCAGCAGTCCGTTCTTCTGGGCATAGGTGCATATCTTGGTAACGGCCTCACGCTCGCCTTCCGACACACGCGCCGAGGCAATTTCTATACGATCGACATTGACGTCACTGAGCAGTTTGCGAGCCATCACCAGCTTTTCATGGGGCAGGAACGACACGCCATTGGTCTGCTCACCGTCGCGCAATGTAGCGTCCATAATCTCCACGAAGGGCACCATACTCTGATATGTATTCACCTTCTCTGCTCCCATGCTTCTATCTTATTTTTATTTGCCACAAGAAAATCGATATCATCCAATCCGTTCACCAGACAATGCTTCTTGTAGCCGTTGATATCAAAGTGCTCAGAATGGCCCGTCGTGAGATTGGTAACCGTCTGGTTGGGCAGATCAACCTCGACCTGAGCATCAGGATTGTCTTGAATAGTCGAAAACAATTCAGACAGGAAAGATTCTGACACCTGCACGGGCAACACGAAATTGTTCAGTTCGTTGTTCTTGTGGATATCGGCAAAGAACGACGAGATAACCACGCGGAAACCATAGCCTGCAATGGCCCAAGCAGCATGTTCACGCGATGAGCCGGAACCAAAGTTCTTGCCAGCCACAAGGATGCAGCCCTTGTACTTAGGGTTGTTGAGAACAAAGTCCTCATTCACGCTACCATCCGCATTATATCGCCAGTCGCGAAACAGGTTGTCGCCAAAGAACTTCTCCTCTTTGGTGGTTGCCTTGAGGAAGCGTGCGGGGATAATCTGGTCGGTGTCCACATTCTCCAACGGAAGGGGCACACAAGTCGATGTTATGATGTCAAATTTCTGTTTCATAATAGTGTTCTTGGGTCGGTTATTACTCCTGTGACGGCAGCAGCGGCAGCTACTAAAGGCGATGCAAGGATGGTACGCGAACCTGGTCCCTGACGACCCTCGAAATTGCGGTTCGAAGTCGATACGGCATATTTTCCGGCAGGCACCTTGTCGTCGTTCATAGCGAGGCAAGCCGAACAGCCAGGCTGACGAATTTCGAAGCCGGATGCTTCAAGTACACGATCCAAGCCTTCGTCTTCAATCTGCTGGCGGACAGCCCATGAGCCAGGCACCAGCCAAGCCACAACGTTATCAGCCTTCTTGCGACCCTTCACGATAGACGCAAAGGCGCGGAAGTCCTCGATGCGCCCATTGGTGCAAGCACCCAAAAATACGTAGTCTATCTTCCTACCCAGCAGACACTCACCAGCCTTGAAGCCCATATATTGCAGGGCCTTCTCGAAGTTGGCATCACCACTCGCAGGAATGGTCTCCGTGATACCAATGCCCATACCTGGATTGGTGCCATAAGTGATGCGTGGCTCGATATCTTTGGCGTCGAACACCAGTTCCTTGTCGAACACGGCATCGTCGCCACTCTTCAGCGTCTTCCAATAAGCAACGGCTCTCTCCCACTCTTCGCCCTTAGGGGCATATTCTTTACCTTTGACGTAATCAAAGGTCACTTCATCTGGTGCGATGAAACCACCACGGGCACCCATCTCTATCGACAGGTTGCAGAGCGTCAGACGGCCCTCCATCGTGAGGTTCTCAACCACTTCACCAGCATACTCGACAAAATAACCCGTGGCACCACTCGTCGTCAATTTCGCCATCAGGTACAGCGCAACGTCCTTTGCTGTCACTCCCTTACCTAGCGTACCATTAATCGTGATGCGCATCGACTTTGGTTTCTGTTGCAGAATGCATTGGGAAGCCATCACCATCTCTACCTCCGACGTGCCGATACCAAAGGCCACAGCGCCCATCGCGCCATGCGTAGACGTGTGGGAGTCGCCACAAACAATCGTCATGCCTGGCAGCGAAAGTCCCTTTTCAGGGCCTACCACGTGGATAATACCGTTGTCCTTCGAGTACATGCCGAAATGCTTCAAGCCGAAGTCCTGCGCATTCTTGGCCAACGTATCCACCTGCGTCTTCGACACGGGGTCCTCGATGGGTTTGTCTTGATCGTGCGTTGGCGTGTTGTGGTCGGGCATGCAAACAATCTGCTCAGGACGGAAACACTGAAATTCCCTTGCACGCATACCCTCAAAGGCCTGCGGAGACGTCACTTCGTGGCAATACAGGCGGTCGATGTACAACTGCGTAGGCCCGTCGTCAACCACCTGCACCACATGCTTGTCCCATATCTTGTCGAAAAGCGTGTTCATTGTTTCTTAAATTTGTTGATACAGTCGATATATGCTTCCACAGAAGCCGTCACGATGTCGGTATTGGCACCAAAGCCGTAGTAGAGACTGCCGTCGTACTCTACCTGCATGTGCACCTTACCCACATCGTCGCTTCCTTTCGAGATGGCCTGAATGGTAAACTCCTTCAGCGTCATCTGCTTCATGATAATCTTCTTCAGCGCCTTGATGGCAGCATCCACAGGGCCATTACCCGATGCCGCAGCTTCGAACTTCTGACCGCTGATGTCCAGTCCGATACTTGCCACCGACTTCACACCCTTGCCTGATGTTACCTGTAGGAAATCAAGGCGTACGGCGTGTGTTTCGGCTACATCGGCACCAGCCAGCATCATGACGTCGGCATCCGAGATTTCCTTCTTCTTGTCTGCCAATGCCAAGAACTGCTCGTAGATCTTGTCTATCTTATGCTCATCGCTCACATCCACACCATTGATCATCAGGCGATGCTTCAGAGCCGCACGACCTGAGCGAGCCGTCAGTACGATGCTGTCGGTATCGATGCCTACATCCTTGGGATCGATAATCTCGTACGTATGTACATTCTTCAATACCCCGTCCTGGTGGATGCCTGACGAATGTGCAAACGCATTACGACCCACGATGGCCTTGTTGGGCTGTACGGGCATATTCATCAGCGATGACACCATACGGCTCACCGGATAAATCTTCGTGGTATTGATATTCGTTTCGATATCTATCGATTTGTGACATTTCAGAATCATTGCTATTTCCTCCAGACTAGTATTGCCTGCGCGTTCTCCGATGCCGTTGATGGTTACCTCCACCTGTCGTGCTCCAGCCAGAACACCGTTCAGCGTATTAGCCGTCGCCAAACCAAGGTCATTGTGGCAATGCGTCGAAATAATGCACGCGTCAATGCCGTCCACGTGTTCCTTCAGATAACGAATCTTGTCGTAGTACTCCTGTGGCAGACAGTAGCCCGTCGTATCAGGGATATTGATGACCGTTGCACCAGCCTTGATAACTGCCTCGACAACCTGCGCCAAATATTCGTTATCCGTCCGACCTGCATCCTCACAGTAGAACTCCACGTCGTCCACAAAGCGCTTGGCATACTTCGTCGCCTCGACGGCATGCTCCAGAATGCGTTCGCGCGTAGAATTGAACTTATACTTGATGTGCTCGTCACTGGTGCCTATACCCGTGTGGATGCGTTTATGCTTGGCATACTGCAACGCCTCGACAGCCACGTCAATGTCGTGCTCAACAGCTCGCGTCAACGCACATATCGTGGGCCACGTGACGGCCTTTGAAATCTCAATCACCGAGTTGTAATCACCCGGACTCGACACGGGGAATCCTGCTTCAATCACGTCCACGCCCAACTGCTCTAGCGCCTTCGCCACCTGAATCTTCTCAACTGTGTTCAATTGGCATCCAGGCACTTGTTCGCCGTCGCGTAGCGTCGTGTCGAAAATAAACAATCTGTCACTCATCTCAGTCTAATTATATGTGTTAAATTACTGTTTTCTTTTATCTCTTAATACAAAAAAGCCTCTCTACACCCGGAAGTGAGAAAGGCTCTGTATCGTATCGTCTTATACCTTAATTATATACATACCCCATCACTTCCGGCAGCTTGACGCAGTCGAATAATAATCAGGTTGCTAATCAGGTGTAGACTTTTCATTTTTACTCTTTTTTTCGTTTATCGGCTGCAAAAGTACACATTTCTTCTGAAACCGCCAAACAAATTGTCACTTTTTTATCTTAATTCGTAAAATAATCACTTTATTCTTAGGCAAAGCATCGTTAGGTCGTCGTTAGGATCTGCTCCATTACGGTGTTTCTCCACTTCCTCTACAAGTGCGTCAATGACTTCTTTGCTGGTAGTGTAGTTGGTTCTGCTAAGGACTTCAAGGATTCGCTCGTCACTGAACTGCTCCTGTTCCGTGTTCTCAGCCTCGTTGAGTCCGTCACTATAGACAAGCAACGAGTGTCCCTTGATGTTTTCATAACTCTCGCCAACATATTCTATTCCTGGCCAGAGTCCAATAGGCGCATTCGACTCCATCGGCAGGAATTCTCCCTTGCCGTTAGTTCCGATAACCGGAGGATTATGACCCGCATTCGTGAAATCCATACGTCCTGTGTCAAGGTGAATGAGTCCGATGAACATCGTGACAAACATTCCTTGCTCGTTGTCTTCCGTCAGTGCATTGTTGATATTGGTGGCTATGTCGGCAGGCATCATGTGTCCTGTTGCCAATACACGGAACAGACGGATGGCCTGGGCCATGAAAAGAGATGCCGGCACACCCTTACCACTAACATCGCCGAGACAGAAGTAAAGCTCGTCACCCTGAAGCAGATAGCCGTAGAGGTCGCCACCTACTTCCTTGGCAGGCTGGATATATGCATTCATATCCAATCCTTTACGATCGGGAAATACGTTGGGAACCATTGACATCTGGATATCACGGGCAATGCGCAATTCACTCTCAATACGCTCTTTGGCCTTGGTGGTCTTCTCTAACTGGTCGTAAGCTACTTTTAGTTTGCCATGCGCATCTTCCAAACGTCCATGGGCAGCAGCCAATTTATGCGCAGCCTTACGTTTGTGCAAGGTATAAGTTGTGAAGAAGATAATGAGTAAAATCAGTGCGACACCAGTGCTATAAAGCCGCTGGTGGGTCAGTTCCATCTCGCGGTCAGCAATAGCCTTTTCTTTTCCTTGAGTATCGTAGATAGTGGCCAGTTCGGCAATAGAACTGTTCTTCTGTGCCGTAATGGCCGAATCCAGAATTGCCAGGATGCGCTCTCCTGCTACACGTGCCGAATCACGACGACCTGCCTCGGCATTTGCCCAGTACTTAGGCAACATATAGAGCTGGATGTTGTCAATAGAGGGCTCCATACCCCAGTCGGCCATTGCTTTATCCAGGAAACGGTAGTTGTATGCCGCTTCCTTGTATCGGTGGGCCACCACCAGATATTCTGTACCATTGATATGTCCGGCTGGCGTCTTGGCATAGTTCGTTTCTTGGAAACGCTTGTAAGCCTCTGCTGCCTCCTGGCCTTTATGCAGTCCTTGCAAGGCTACTGCACGCATAATTTCTATACGACCTTGGTATTCGTCAAAATATTCCGTACGTGCATCGTGTCTCTGACGATACTTATTCAGCAACATCTCCGTACGGTCAATCCAGTAGATGGATTCTGCATAGCGACGGGTGTTGATATAAGCCTGACTGGTATATACCGTACCGATGACAGCCTCTTGGAATCCACGTCCCGTCGTGTCCGACTGCCAACGGTTAGCATAATGTCCGCGAGCAGTAATGAAACTCTGGTTAGCCTCTTCATCCTGTCCCAGATTCAACTGGCAACAGCCGATATTATTTAGCAAGATGGCATAGTCAATATCGGAACCGATACCCGATTCTTCCATTTTCTTAACAGCAGGGATGGCAATCTGGAGTGAACCTTCGTAATCTCCCTTCACAAGCAGAATCTCAGACAAGCGACGAGCTACTTTGTTGTAGCTCAACTGGTCAAGGTCGTTCTTCACATCATTCTCCAGCGCCTTACGATAACAGATCTCTGCCATACGGTATTGTCCCTGACGATAATAGGATACACCTCTCCAGCGGTTGGCATTCAGTTCAGAAATGTCACCAACCATCTCAAAACTGTCCGTCACCTCACGCATATAATCGTAATTCTTTGTAGTGCCGATAGCAAAAATGATGCTGTCGGCATGGCTGGCACGGATTTCCCGTTGCTGACGGGCATATCTGCATGACGAAAAACTCATGACAACAGTCAGAAGCAATATGACGACTCTGAGTAGCTTAGACTTATACATACCAATGACTTTTTCTGTTCATTTCGTTGCAAAGGTACAAAAAGTTTGGGGTTTAGATGCAAAAGTTTGGGATTTTTTGTACCTTTGCACTCAAATATTCAATAATTATGAAAAAAATACTGACTTTTGTGGCTGCTATACTCCTTGCAGTAAGCGCTACAGGAAAAACAACGGAAAGTGACGTGATTGGAAAAAGTAACATCAAACTGTCTAGCCGGATGATGACTCCAGAAGCCTTGTGGGCCATGGGGCGCATCGGAGGTGTTGAGGCCTCACCAGATGGCAGTCGTATTGTCTATCAGGTTGGGTATTACAGTGTCAAACAAAACAAGAGTCATCAGGTCATCTGCATCATGAATGCAGATGGAACCGGGAATCAGCAACTGACCACCAGCGCTAAGAGCGAGACAGATCCGACGTGGCTCGACGCCCAGACGATTGCTTTCGTCAGCGGTGGCGAGATATGGTGTATGAAAGCTGACGGCTCAGAGCGTCGCCAATTGTCAAAAACTGACGGCAATGTTGAGGGGTTTAAGTTCTCGCCAGACCGCAAACAGGTTATCATCATCAAGTCTCTGCCTTTCCACGAGGTTATCAAGCAGAATCCCGATGACCTACCAAAGGCTACAGGACGTCGCGTGACGGACTTGATGTATCGCCACTGGGACCACTATGTGGAGAGTATCCAGCATCCGTTCGTTTTCTCTGTAGGTGACGGCTATGCTGTCGCCACCGACGGCGTTGACATCCTCGATGGTGAACCTTACGAATGTCCTATGGAGCCTTTTGGCGGCATCGAACAGCTGGCATGGAGTCCTGACTCGAAGACTATTGCTTATACGTGTCGCAAAAAGACCGGACTGGAGTATAGCATCTCTACCGACTCGGATATCTATTTATATAATATAGGTACACGCAAGACAAAAAATCTCTGCAAACCTGCCGACTATGTTGCGCCGAAGGTTGATCCAACGATTACGCTGGCCACTCAGGCTGTGAACGCTAAGGAGAACCTCGTGAACAATGTTGGTTACGACCAGAATCCGCAGTTCTCGCCCGATGGCAAATACATCGCCTGGCAGTCTATGGAACGTGATGGCTACGAAGCCGACCTCAACCGTTTGTGCATCTGCGATTTGGCAACAGGTTCGAAGCGCTACCTCAATTGGCAGAGTGATGTGGAAGCATTCTGCTGGGCTCCCGTCAGCGGTAAAAAGGTCAAGGCTGCTGACCCACAGTTCTATTTCCTTAGCGTATGGCACGGATGCTGCAATATGTATGTTGCCAGTCAGAAAGGCGAAGTCACTCAGCTTACTGAGACATGGGACGACTGGACCAGTATCCAAATGGCCAACAACGGACAGCGCATCCTGGCAACCCGTCAGAGTCTCTCTGCTCCTACGGATATCTACATGGTGACTCCAAACTCAAAGGGCAAAAAGCCTGCAAAGGGTCTTGCAGGCAGTGGTTTTGCCGCCGCCATCCAGCAGCTCTCTCACGAAAACGACCACATCCTCTCACAACTCACTTTCGGCAAGATGCAGCAATACTGGGTGCCTACCACCGACGGCAAGAAAGAACTCGTCTGGGTTATGTTGCCTGCCAATTATGAGGAAGGCAAGAAATACCCCACCCTGCTCTTCTGTGAAGGTGGTCCGCAGAGTCCTGTATCGCAGTTCTGGTCGTACCGCTGGAATTTCCAGATGATGGCCGCCAACGGCTATGTCGTCGTGGCCCCAAACCGTCATGGTCTGCCCGGTTTCGGTCAGGAGTGGAAGGAAGAAATCTCTGGTGATTGGACCGGTCAGTGTATGGATGATTACCTTTCTGCCATCGATTTTGCTGCTGATTCACTGCCCTTTGTCGACCGCGACTGCTTGGGTGCCGTTGGTGCAAGCTTTGGTGGATTCAGTGTCTACTACCTCGCAGGTATCCACAACAAACGCTTCAAGGCGTTCATCGCCCACGACGGAGCCTTCAACCTCGCTGCCATGTATTTGGAAACTGAGGAAAATTGGTTCTCAAACTGGGAATACGATGAGGCCTACTGGCATCGACCTCAGATGCCCCGCGCCAAGAAGACTTACCACGACTCACCGCACAAGATGGTGGAAAAATGGGACACACCTATTCTTTGCATCCACGGCGAGAAGGACTACCGCATCAATTACACGCAGGGTATGGCAGCATTCAATGCCGCTCGCATGAAGGGCATCCCCGCTGAATTCCTCGTGTTCCCCGATGAGAATCACTGGGTATTGAAGCCCCAAAACGGCATCCTCTGGCAAAGGACGTTCTTCGACTGGCTCGACCGTTGGTTGAAATAAAACCTTCGTAATACCAAAATAACGATATAACGAAATCACGAAATAACGAAAAAAAAAAAGAATAATGACACAAGCAATTCAAAAAACACTTCGCGACAGCGCAGGAATGCGCTGGACCGCCTTGCTGCTCCTGGCACTCGCCATGTTCTGCAGCTACATCTTCATGGACATCCTCTCACCCATCAAGGACCTGATGCAGGAGACCCGCGGCTGGGATTCTACCGCATTCGGAACGATGCAGGGGTCTGAGGTATTCCTCAACGTATTCGTGTTCTTCCTCATCTTCGCCGGCATCATTCTCGACAAGATGGGCGTGCGTTTTACCGCCGTGCTCTCAGCAGCTGTTATGCTCGTCGGAGCCATCATCAAGTGGTATGCCGTTAGCGAAAGTTTCATGGGTAGTGGATTGGAGACTTGGTTCACCAACAACCTCAACTACATCCCCGTTTTCGATGAGCTGGGGGTATCACCTTTCTATGCCGGCATGCCCGCGTCTGCTAAATTTGCCGCCTGCGGATTCATGATCTTCGGTTGCGGTTGCGAGATGGCTGGTATCACCGTCTCTCGTGGAATCGTCAAATGGTTCAAGGGTCGCGAAATGGCTCTGGCCATGGGTTCCGAGATGGCATTGGCACGTCTTGGCGTTGCAACATGTATGATTTTCTCGCCGTTCTTCGCCAAGTTGGGTGGCAATATCAGTGTCAGCCGTAGCGTTGCGTTTGGTGTGGTTCTGATGTGTATCGCACTCATCATGACCATCGTTTATTTCTTCATGGATCGCAAGCTCGATGCACAGACCGGTGAAGCAGAAGAGAAGGACGATCCTTTCAAGATTAGCGATATCGGCACCATTCTCAGCGACCTTGGTTTCTGGCTTGTTGCCCTGCTTTGTGTATTGTATTATTCGGCCATCTTCCCCTTCCAGAAGTATGCCGTCAACATGCTGCAGTGCAATCTGACGCTCACCGAGCCTGCCAGCGATTCGTTCTGGGCACAGCCTGACGTGACCATTGTGCAGTATATCATCATGCTCGTCGTAGCTGCCGCTGGTTTTGCCAGCAATTTCCAGAAGAAGGCAAATCTGAAATACGGTTTGCTCGCCGTCAGCATCATTGCGCTCGTTACCTATTGTTATATGGGTTACATGCGCCAGTCGGCAGAGTCTATCTTCGCCGTATTCCCACTGCTGGCCGTACTCATCACACCTATCCTTGGTTCTTATGTTGACCACAAGGGTAAGGCGGCCTCGATGCTCGTGCTCGGCTCACTGTTGCTAATCGCCTGCCACCTAACATTCGCATTTATCCTGCCTATGTTTAAGGATTCAGCCGTCGGTGGCATCGTTATTGCCTACGTCACCATCCTCGTGCTCGGCTCGTCATTCTCGCTGGTTCCAGCATCGTTGTGGCCCAGCGTTCCAAAACTGGTTGACGCCAAGGTCATCGGTTCTGCCTACGCACTCATCTTCTGGATTCAGAATATCGGTCTCTGGCTGTTCCCGCTGCTTATCGGTAAGGTGCTCGACAAGACGAATCCCGGAGTGACTGACCCCACGAAGTTCGACTACACGGCACCACTGCTCATGCTGGCTGGTCTGGGTGTTGCCGCACTCATCCTCGGTTTCGTTTTGAAGGCTGTCGATAAGAAGAAGGGCATTGGATTGGAAGAACCCAATATCAAGAGTTAAGAGATATTAGATAAAAGTTAATAGTTAGAAGCGGAAACGGACGACAAGCGGCAGATGGTCGCTAAATCCACGCTGATAACGATAACCATTATAAGTGCGGAGGGGCTTGACTCCTCCGTATTTTTTGTCCTCCTCCAACAGAAACGGGGCGTCATTGATGAAGGACTCCATAACGAAATCGCGCAACACACGACTGACGAGGACGTGATCAATACTCTCCCACTCCCCCTGGTAGCGATACGTTCCCCGAGCGCCATTACTGCCACGTGCCTCACGAGTAACATTGATGAGTCCATGCTGCTCCAAATATTGCAACGACGGACTATCGGCATAGTCGTTGAAATCGCCAGCAATAATGACTTTTGCATCCTCCGGCAACTCCCTGACAACCTGCATAATCCGTTCCATGACCACCCGACGGTTCGGCCGCGTCGGATGCTCACCGCCAAAACGGCTCGGCGCATGAACCACGAACACATGCAACGTGTCGCGCTCGCTGGTTTCCCCCTGAACATAAAGCACGTCGCGCGTTGGTCGCATTCCTTCCAACGGATCCACCTCCAGATAATCACAGCACAACGGCCGGAACGTCATCGGCTGGTACAACAGTGCCACGTCAATTCCCCTGCCATCCGGCGATTGCGTCATCAGGTATTCATACCCCGCATGCCGCAACAGTGAGCGTCGTGTCAAATCAAAGATGACACTGTCATTTTCGACCTCCACCAGCGCCACGAGGTCGGGTATTCCATCATCCTGACACGACAGTATCTCCTGTCCGATGCTATTCATTTTGCGCCAATAGCGTGCGGGAGTCCAATTACGCACTGAAGCAGGCAACCACTCGGTGTCCTGCTTCAGTGAATCATGTTGGCAGTCAAAGAGATTCTCGCAGTTCAGTTCCACGAGCGTCAACCATGATGCCAGTAGCAAACTTAACATACTTTCTCCAGTCGCTTCATCATCGCAAACATGAAGATGGCGGCAACGAGACAGACGCCCAGGAAGACGCTCCAGCATACCCACAGAGGTACGGCGCCCCACAGCAGACCGCCAACGACGACGAGCTGGTTACCGATAGCCGTAGCAACAAACCAACCACCCATCATCATACCCTTGTATTTCGGGGGAGCAACCTTCGACACGAATGAGATACCCATAGGTGACAGCAGCAGCTCGCCAAAGGTCAGCACGAGGTAAACCGATATCAGCAGGTTCGGCGTTACGTCAGCCACATGGACAGCTACGGGATTGCCGTCGGCACCCATCGTCGTCTGTGGCATGGGAAGGCCAAACGAACCGAAAGCCATCAGCGCGTAAGCAACAGCGGCCACAATCATACCGTAGGCTATCTTACGCGGAGCCGAGGGTTCCTTACCCTTGGCAGCCAGCGCACCGAAGATAGCCATCGACACGGGTGTCAGTGCAACGACATAGAACGGGTTAAACTGTTGGAAGATAGGAGCCGAAACGGTCACACCTGTCTCGGGATCATATTGCAGACAAAGGAATGCCACTGCGGCAATGATGACGATGGCCGAGATGGTCTTGCCCTTCGAAGTCTTGCTCTGGAACAGCGAGAACAGCGCGTAAACGATGAAGATAACGGCCACGAGGTTCCATACGTTGAAGCACATCGCCTGCAGGCCCTCTGCCGACTGTGCCGTAAACTCGTCGGCAAAGTATGTCAGCGAAAGACCGTTCTGATGGAAAGCCATCCAGAAGAAAATCACCACGGCGAATACCAGACACAGGGCCACAATGCGCTGCTTCGTTTCTTCCTTCGACAGTTCTTCGACAGGAGCGGTGTCAGCGGCAGCAGCCTTTTTCTTGCCACCCTCCGTATGACGGAATGTCGAACGGAACACATAGTAGATGGCTATCGACAGAATCAGCGATGCACATGCCACGGCAAACGAGAAGTGGTAAGCGTCGTTCGACGAATAACCCAGTGCTGTCTCGGCATATTCCTTAATCTTGATGGCTGCCGTAGGTGCAAACAGCGCACCGATGTTGATGGCCATGTAGAAGATAGAGAATCCCGAGTCGCGCTTGTCAGCATACTTCGGGTCGTTATACAGGTCGCCCACCATCACTTGGAGGTTACCCTTAAACAGTCCCGTGCCAAAACCGATGAGCAGCAATGCCGCCAACATCACCACCAGTGCTACGCTGTCTCCCCCCAGAGGTACCGACAGCAGCAGATAGCCGGCAAACATGATGATGATACCCGTAGTCACCATCTTACCAAAACCGAACTTGTCGGCCATGATACCTCCGATGAGCGGGAAAAAATACACTAACATGAGAAACGCACTATAGATGGTGCCTGCCAATGCTGGCGACAGTCCGTAGTTCGCTCTCAGGAACAAAGCAAAAACAGCCAGCATGGTATAGTAACCAAAGCGCTCGCCGGTGTTGGCCAATGCCAACGCAAATAGTCCTTTCGGTTGTCCTTCAAACATAATTATTTAATATTAGAGTTTTTAGTCTTTATGATGTCAAACAGATAGCTCATCTTGATGACGATGGCCTGCTGATTCGACTTGCCGAAGTAGTCCTGCTTCGAATTGCCGTAGATATTGCCAAGACCGAAATAGTAGCGCGCATCCAATAGGATATGGCCGATCTTCGGAAGCGAAAATTCAATACCGGCACCACCTACAATGCCGTAGTCGAACTTATTCTCAACAGGCATGCTTTCCTGGGCCGTCACCACCGACGAACGGGGCGTCAAGGTACCACGATACGGTTCGATATTGGTATTCGTCGACTCATCTATATAGATGCCTATCTGCGGACCAAGCTGGAAGAACGCCTGAACGCCCTTGCGCTCACGCCCCCAACCCAAACGGGCCATCACAGGTATCTGGATGTAGTTGATGCGACGCTCATAATACAGCGGATTCTCCTTATTCTCGTCGTCGCGATAGTATACAGGGTTGTTGTCTTTGTCCTCTATCGTCTCCTTCCAACCCATCTGCGCGTAGTTCACCTCAGCCACGATGGCACAGATGCTCTTGAAGTATTTCTCGCAGGTATATCGGAATGACACACCGCCCGTCATTCCGCCCAGCCAACCCTGTGGCACTTCGGGCTGGAACGACACCTGACTCATCATATATCCGCCGTTCACGCCGACAGCAAAGTCCGAGCGGTATTCACCCACTTGGGCTTTCGCCACCATCGGCACCAGCAACAGCAGTATCAGTAGTTTTCTCATTGTCACTTAGAATTTGATGGTTTCCACGCGCTGTTCGGGCATGTAGTGCACAAACATCACCGTACGGTTCATCATGCCGCCATTGCCGATGCGTTCGAAATGCAGCGGAGTCTGCACGGGCGTATAGCCCACCGTCCCTGACGAACCCATGAAGTGCTTGCCATACATGTGCATGCCCTTCACCATGAAGTACGTATGGTCGAAACCCGTCGCAGCATACTTCACATGGTATTTTTGCATGTCCTGACGGAAGTTCGTGCGGTACTTCTGATTGAAACGTGCCGTGCGGGGCGACAGCGGGTCCATGTAGTATGTCGTCGGCACACAGACGTCAAACTTATAGAAATTGTCCAGATGCTTGCTGGTGTACATCAGCCATTCCGTATATCCGAACATCGAAATCTTCAGTCCTGGGGTCGTCAGCATCAGTCCGTTCAGCTTGGCAAAGACCAGGTTCAGTTCCTGTGAACGGCTTGTGTTCAGCACCACCACGTTGGGCTGCGTCGTCGAAAAACATTTCTTAAACATCGACTCGCTCGACTTCAGGTTTGTTATCGAATACACCATTCCCTCCTGCTCCAGCTTCCTGCGCAACGTCTGTGTAAACGCACCCTTCGTGCTCGTCGAGTCGTTGCAGTCGATAATAACCACATGCGAGTTCTTGTAACGCTCGTAGAAACGGAATACATACGACTCGTTCAGTGTATTGCCGTTTTGGAACACCTGATACAGGCAGTCGTTGTCGTACACCTCCGTCGAATTGATACTAAACGGTATCAGCACCCTGATGTTGTTGTTCTTCGCAAAGTCAGCCAGCGGCTTCAGCTGCTTCGTATATAGCGGGCCGATAATCAGGTCGCGGTCGGCCACGTGTTTCTCCAACAGCGTCAGACGGATGTCCTTGTCCTCAGGCACGTTCCACGCACGGATGTCCGTCGAAATGCCGCTTGCCTTCAGACTGTCCAGTGCCATCAGTACACCGCGGTAATATTCCACCATGCGCTTGCCGTCGCCATTGTCGTTGTGCAACGGCAACATCACACCGATGCGGATAGCCCTGTTCCTCATGTCCGTACCGACGCTAGGCTTTACCGGCGATTCTGCCGTCGGGTTCACGATGTCCTTCGGCTCCTGACCTTTCTTAAATGGAATCTTGATCACGTCGCCCTTCTTCAGCTCATAGCCCGGCTGGTTCATCTCGGGGTTCGCGTCTATCAGTTCCTGCACCGTCAGCCCATTGTCGCGGGCAATGCCGAAGATGGTTTCCTTCTTCTTCACCTCGTGCAAGTCCTTAAACACCTGCTGTGCCAGCGCCGTCTCAGCACCCAGTGCCACCAAAGCCGCCAGCAACCAATATCGTATGTTTCTTTTCATCATCTTTTTATACTTTCGATATTTTCGCCTGCAAAGATACGAATAAGCGAGCAAAAAGCCAAATTTATTTGAACTTTTTCGAGAGAGAGTATCTTCTCGCGGAGCGAAAAGTTACGAATAAGTAAGAACAAAACAAAATATAAAGGACTAATAAATGCTAAAAGGTGAGGTGACGTTTTGGTCAGTTCACTTTTTTTGCGTACTTTTGCAGTCGTTTAAAGAGAAAAGTATGTTAAAGACCCTGCTCATCAGTATTCTTATCATTGCCGCAGGCATGGTGTTGCTGCTTGTAAAGGTGTTGCTAAGAAAGAATGGCAAGTTCTCGTCACAGCATATCCACGACAGCAAGGCGATGAAGGAACGGGGCATCCACTGCGTGATGGATCAGGACCGCGAAATGCGCCGCCGCTCACGTTTCGCCGTAGATGAGAAACGGTCGGAATAACGGATTTACGGAATTACGGAATATCGAAATAACGAAATAACGAAAATAATAAAAAACAAAAAGAAATGAACAAGTACATGATGATGGCCGCAGGTGCCGTACTGGCGCTGGCCTCTTGCAACAATGCAAGCCCCAAGATGGACGAACAACCCACAGCAGCAGAACCCGCTTCCGCTGGTGGTCTGAAGATTGCCTACGTTGAGGTTGACTCGCTGATGACTCAGTATGAATTCTGCAAGGAGTTTACACTGACGCTGCAGAAGAAGGGCAACAACGCCCGCAACACGCTGAACCAGAAGGGCCAGCAGTTGCAGAACGCAGCAGCAAACTTCCAGCAGAAACTGCAGAACAACGGATTCACCAGTCGTGAGCAGGCCGAGAGCCAGCAGGCAGCCATCCAGCGTCAGCAGCAGAGTTTGCAGGAGTTGCAGGCTCGTCTGGAGAACGAGCTGGCCACCGAGACTCAGAAATACAACGAGGCTCTGCGCGACTCGCTGATGCATTTCCTGGACGCCTATAACAAGGACAAAAAGTACGACCTCATCCTGACCAAGCAGGGCGACAACATCCTGTATGCTGCCAAGCGTTTCGACATCACCAACGACGTCATCAACGGTCTGAACAAGCGCTACAAGAAGACTCCTGCCAAGAAGGACGACGAAAAGAAAGAGGAGAAGAAGTAAAGAAGTCTGAGGTCAGAGGTAAGACGTAAGAGGTGAGAGGATGGATATACAGAAGATTCTGACGAAGCTCCGCATCACTGAACTCAACGAGATGCAACAACACGCCGCCGAAGCCATACTGGGCTCCGACGGTGATGTTGTTTTACTCTCACCCACAGGTACAGGCAAAACGCTGGCCTATCTCCTACCCCTCGTGCAATTGATTGAAGCTAATGGTCAATGGTCAATGGTCAATGGTCAATGGCCTTCTGCGCTCGTGATTACACCAGGCAGGGAACTGGCCCTGCAGTCGGACAACGTGCTGAAAAGCATGGGTTGCGGACTGCGCTCAATGGCCTGCTACGGCGGTCGCCCAACAATGGACGAACATCGCGTATTAAAAGAGGTACGCCCGCAAATTATTTTTGGTACTCCTGGCCGACTGAACGACCATCTGGACAAGGAGAACATCCAGCGCTACGGCATCCGTTGGCTCGTCATCGACGAGTTTGACAAGTGTCTCGAAATGGGCTTCCACGCAGAGATGCAAAAACTCATCAAGAGCCTGCCAGGCTTGGAGCGTCGCATCCTGCTTTCGGCCACCAATGCCGAGCAGATTCCGCAGTTTGTCAACATGGCCAAAAAGGGCACGCTGATTGACTTTCTGCCTGAAGAGGAACAGACCTCCGAGCGCGTAACGCTCTATGAGGTTCGCAGTCCGCAGAAGGATAAATTGGAAACGCTCAAGCAGTTGTTGCTGGGTTTTGGCGACGAGAGCAGCATTGTGTTCCTCAACTATCGCAATGCGGTAGAACGCGTAAGCGACTATCTCAAGGAACAGGGTTTCACCATCAGCAGTTTTCATGGTGGACTCGACCAGCGCCAGCGCGAAGACCAGCTCTACCGTTTCTCAAACGGCTCTGCTAACGTCCTCGTAGCCACCGACTTAGCCTCACGCGGACTGGACATTCCCGACATTCAGAACATCATCCACTACCACCTGCCTGAAAGCGAAGACGGCTATATCCATCGCGTGGGTCGTACGGCCCGTTGGGATGCCTCAGGGCGCACGTTCTTCATCCTGAACAGCGAGGAAAGCATTCCCGAGTTTATCATTGACCATTCACCATTGAACATTGAACATTACGAGCCCACCCAGAAAATGGTCAATGGTCAATGTTCAATGGTCAATGGTCAATGTTCAATGGTCAATGTCCCTGCCCCCAAGATGTCCACCCTCTACATCGGCAAGGGCAAGAAGGACAAGATATCGAAGGGCGACATTGTGGGATTCCTCTGCAAGATTGGCGGACTGGAACCAACGGACATCGGACGTATCGACGTCAAGGACCGCTACGCCTACGTCGCCGTTCGTCGCGAAAAGCTGCAACAGGTATTACAACAAACCAAAGGTGAAAAAATAAAAGGTATAAAGACAATTATCGAACAAGTGCGCTGATATTGCTACTTAGAGTTGACAAAAAGCAATCAAAATGGCATATTTTGCTTAATTCTTGCTTAAATATTTGCCCAATTCAAATAAAAAGTGTAACTTCGCGCCACATTTTAGAATCAAACGTAACAAATACATAACAAAAAACTGTTAAACAATGAAGAAGTACAACTTTAACGCCGGTCCCTCGATGCTCCCACGTGAGGTTATCGAAGCTACCGCAAAACAGTGTCTTGATTTCAATGGCTCAGGTCTCTCTCTGATGGAGATCAGCCACCGTGCAAAGGATTTCCAGCCCGTCGTTGATGAGGCTGTAGCTCTGGTAAAGGAGCTCCTCGACATTCCCGAGGGCTACTCAGTCATCTTCCTCGGTGGTGGTGCAAGCCTCGAGTTCTGCATGATTCCCTACAACTTCCTGATTAAGAAGGCTGCCTACCTGAACACAGGTGTTTGGGCAAAGAAGGCCATGAAGGAAGCCAAGCTTTTCGGTGAGGTCGTTGAGGTGGCTTCTTCAGCTGACGCCAACTACACCTTCATCCCCAAGGACTGGACTGTTCCTGCAGATGCCGACTATCTGCACATCACAACCAACAACACTATCTACGGTACTGAGATTCGTAAGGACCTCGACGTAAATGTTCCCCTGATTGCCGATATGTCTTCAGACATCTTCAGCCGTCCTATCGACGTAAAGAAGTACGACGCCATCTACGCAGGTGCTCAGAAGAACCTCGCTATGGCTGGTGTAACCATCATCATCCTGAAGGACGAGAAGTTGGGCAAGGCTCCTCGCGAGATTCCTACCATGCTCGACTATCGCACACACGTAGATAAGGGCTCTATGTTCAATACACCTCCTGTAGTGCCCATCTACTCTGCTCTTGAGACCCTCCGCTGGATCAAGAAGAACGGTGGTGTCGAGGCTATGGACAAGCTGGCTAAGCAGCGTGCAGAAATCGTCTATGGTGAGATTGACCGCAACAAGATGTTCGTAGGTACCGCTAAGGAAGAGGATCGTTCGCTGATGAACCTCTGCTTCGTGATGGCCGACGAGTACAAGGAGTTGGAGAAAGACTTCCTCGACTTCGCAGTCAGCAAGGGTATGGTTGGTGTGAAGGGTCACCGTTCTGTTGGTGGTTTCCGCGCTTCTTGCTACAACGCCCAGACCATCGAAGGCTGCAACGCACTCGTTGCTTGCATGAAGGAGTTCGAGAATAGTCATTGACCATTGACCATTGAACATTGACCATTATGAAGGCGGATAATCAGGTATTGATTGACAGTAAGGCTTTCGAGTGTCAATGCTCAAAGTCGAATGGATTTTATTAACAAATTAAATATTGCTTTAAAGGAAGCAAACGAAACTGAATATTGGCTGGAGTTGCTCCATGAGTCAGATTATTTGGATGACAAGCAATTTGAATCTATATACAATGATTGTGGCAAAATCGCAGCAACTCTGACCAAAATCATCAAAACGACTAAAGATGTCGCGGAGAAATAATGGTCAATGGTCAATGTTCAATGTTCAATGAATAAAATGAAAGTATTAGTTGCAACAGAGAAGCCATTCGCAGCAGCAGCTGTCAATGGTATCAAGGCAGAGATTGAGGCAGCAGGCAATGAGCTGGTGCTGCTCGAGAAATATACTGAGAAGTCTCAGTTCCTGGATGCAGTGAAGGATGCCGACGCACTGATTATCCGTTCGGATAAGGTTGACGCTGAGGTGCTGGATGCTGCCAAGCAGTTGAAGATTGTGGTTCGCGCAGGTGCTGGTTACGACAACATCGACCTCGCCGCCGCTACTGCTCACAACGTAGTCGCTGAGAACACCCCTGGTCAGAACTCCAACGCCGTAGCCGAGCTGGTATTCGGTCTGTTGGTAATGGCCGTTCGTGGTTTCTACAACGGCAAGAGCGGTTCTGAGTTGCTCGGCAAGAAGCTGGGTATCCTCGCTTTCGGTAATGTAGGCCGTAACGTGGCTCGTATCGCCAAGGGCTTTGGCATGGACGTTTATGCTTACGATGCTTTCTGCCCTGCAGAGGTCATCGAGAAGGCTGGTGTTCACGCCGTTGTCAATCAGGATGCTCTGTTCGAGACCTGCGACGTTGTGTCACTCCACATCCCTGCTACTCCTGAGACCAAGCAGAGCATCAATGCCGCTTTGGTTGGTAAGCTGAAGAAGGGTGGCGTGCTGGTGAACACAGCCCGTAAGGAAGTCATCAACGAGCCTGAGCTCATCAAACTGATGCAGGAGCGCGAAGACCTGAAGTTCGTTACCGACATCATGCCCGACGCTAACGACGAGTTCGCTAAGTTCGAGGGGCGTTACTTCTCTACTCCTAAGAAGATGGGTGCCCAGACAGCCGAGGCCAACATCAACGCTGGTATCGCTGCTGCCAAGCAGATCAATGCCTTCTTCAAGGACGGCGACACCAAGTTCCAAGTGAACAAATAATAGCATAACACAAAATAGAGAGTGGACTGACAATCATCAGTCCACTCTTTTTCTGCTGACCGTCATAGCCGTTCTTCTGGCGTTTGCCTGCTGTACCACAGAGGCGGACCGCGTCAGCCTTTGACTTCGTCGAAAGTACTCCTTGGCCTTTTTATCATGCAATTATACAAAAAAGCGTTACGCAGATTTGTATAATTAAAGAATTCTTATTATCTTTGCACCCAGAATACAACAATAATGGTAATGAGAATATGAAGAATCCATTTCTGACCTATGGTTATAACGGACCTGAGTACTTCTGCGACAGAGTAGAAGAAACCAAGCGCTTAACATCCCTTCTGATGAATGGCAATCATGTAGCCTTGATGTCGCCAAGAAGAATGGGTAAGACAGGTCTTATACGTCATTGCTTTGCCCAACAGGAACTGCAGAAAGACTATTACTTGTTTCTTGTGGATATCTATGCCACAAAGTCATTGTCTGAACTGATTTATGAAATGGGAAGGGTGATTCTTTCCGTTCTGAAATCGAAAGAGCGTAAAGCCTGGGAACGTTTTATACAGATTGCAGGATCACTACGAACTGGTATTACGCTTGATGCCTTAGGACAACCGAGTTGGAACCTTCAAGTAGGTGATATACAGTCGCCAAAAGTGTCTCTTGATGAGATTTTCCAATATCTTGGTTCTGCAGACAAGCCATGCATTGTTGCCATTGATGAGTTTCAAACCATCATGGATTATCCAGAGCAAAATGTTGAGGCCTTGCTGCGGACTTATATTCAAGATTGTAACAATGCAAGGTTCGTATTCTCCGGATCCAAGCGTCACATGATGGGCGAAATATTCTCATCACCAGCCAGACCATTCTATCAAAGTTCTTCAATGTTATCATTAAAACCTATTCCTCTTGATTCATATACTTCTTTTATCAGAAATCATTTTGAACAGGGCGGGTTGCAGATTGAGAACGAAGCCATTAGCTATATCTATGAGAAATTTGAAGGTACCACTTGGTATATACAAAAGATATGTAATGAAATCTATGCTATGGCAGAACATGATAGTCCATGTGGTATCAACGAGGCTAATATCGCTATCAACTATTCCATAGAAGAAAAAGACGACACCTATCAGGACTTACTGGCAAGACTCTCTGCCAAACAAAAAGCACTGCTCATCGCTTTGGCCCATGCCGGTAAGGATGTTCAGCCAACGAGTGGAGAGTTTATCAAGAAATACCACCTTTCATCGGCCAGTGCAGTACAAAGGTGTCTGTCTGCCCTTCAGGAAAAAGACATTGTCACAAATAGTAATGGGAAATATTATATCTATGATTATTTCCTTTATTACTGGCTGACGAAAAAATAAAGGGTAAGAAACGAGTGATGCACCATGAAACATCTGCTGACCGTCATAGCCATTCTCCTGGCGTTCGCCTGCTGCACCACAGAGGCGGACCGCAACCGTATGCGCGCTGAGCTGGACAGCATCAACCAGCGCAACCGCAACGACCAGCCCTTCACCGCTGCCGACGTACAGCCCTACGTCGATTTCTTCGACGATCACGGCACTCCCAACGACCGCCTGCTGGCCCACTACCTCCTGGGCCGCGCCTACCACGACCACGGCGAGGCCCCCATGGCCCTCCAGTGCTATCAGGACGCCATTGACTGCGCCGACACCACGGCAAAAGACTTTGATTTCTATACGCTAAGTTCTGCCTATTCACAGATGGCAAATCTCTATTATGGTCAACTCCTGCTGACTAATGAAATAGAAGCTCGAAAGAAAGCCAGCCATTTTGCTTTGCGCGCAAATCAAATAAAATGGAGTCTCTACAATCAGGCCATGTCAGCTGGAGCCTATTTATTATTGAATAAGAACGACAGTGCAGAAATCATCTTAAAGTCAGTTCTTCAGCAATATAGGGAAAATGGTTATTCACAAGAGGCGTTACGTTATTCAAGGTCATTAATACATCTTTATGTGCAACGAGCCGACAAACTTGCAGAAGCCAAGAACTTGATGGAACAGTTTGAAGCTGAGTCAGACTTATTCGATGAAAGCCATGAATTACCTCCTTCACAACGCCAATATTACTTTTACAAAGGAAAGTATTTTGAGGGCATTTACCAACTCGATTCTGCAGAGTATTACTATCGTAAAATATATCGTTCAGGAATGTCTTATGCTTCTCAAGATCCCATGTATCGTGGTTTGTTGAGTGTCTTCAGCAAACGCCATCAGGCAGATTCCATCGCTAAATATGCTAAGTTGTATTGCACGGCCAACGATTCTTCTATCGCTCTCAAAGACCGTGACCAGATAGCTCGGATGACAGCCCTTTATAACTATAATCGCCTGCAGAAGGAAGCCCATGAAAACGAGGTAAAGGTATATAGACTATTCATTGGTTTGATAATTGTCCTTGTAATAATTGGGGTTGCCATCATTGCTGTGCTTCTCGGATATAGATACTATCAGAATAAAATCAAAAAGCTAAAGACCGAACTCGTCGATGCCACTGAAGAATACGAAGAAAACCTCCACCAGTTGCAGTTGTTGGAAAAGGCCCACCAGGCTGTGATTAGCAACATTCAGGAGGAACATGACCAAGCCATATCGCAGATCAACCAGGACTACGAAGCCGAAAAGGCCCAGCTGTTGCAAGCGAACGAGGCATTGAATAAGAAGATAGAAGAACTCCAGACAAACAAGACTATTTCCAAACACATGGAAACTTCGGAGTCATTTAGGAAACAGCTGATTGTTACCCAAATCCTTAATCTTGCCGACAAGCGAACAGGTCCCCTGAAGGAGAATTATTGGGAAGAGTTGACAAAAGCCTTTGGGAATAGTTTCCCTGCTCTATATAAAGACCTTTGTCAGCATTGTAACACGCCTCAAAATATTCGTGTCTGCATCCTGACAATCCTTTCAGTCAGTAATGACGAACAAGCTATCTTGCTGGATACAACAAAGCAAAGAGTGTCTAATGTAAAATCTGATTTGAATAGGCTGCTCTTCAACGAATCCACTTCAAAAACACTCCGAAAGAACTTGATAGTCCGTTACAATCTCTATGGTCTTGAGAGAGATTCAAAGTCCAAAAGGAATCCAATGTGAACTTTGATTTACTTTTGTCTCTCGAATCCCTATAGTCCGATGGAATCGGCGTTTTACCCCTTCCTGTTAACAGTCATTAACTGTCTGTGTGTGTACTTTGATGTACTTTAAATCCGCAGAATCCTTGTAGCCTATTTCTGAAAGTCGTATCTTTGCGTCAAAAATTTTAAAACGTAATTACATTGGAAGATTAACTATTACTCTTCCTGTCATAGTAAACAAAAAAGTATGCAGACAAAACAGTTGCCACCAGCAGAAAACGACGTTGCGGTATTACTTCTCTTTTTCAACAGGACCGATGTCCTGCAACGCACCTTCGATGCCATTCGCAAGGCCCGTCCTGCCCATCTGTTTCTCTATCAGGACGGACCGCGCAACGAGGCTGACATCCCCAAGACGGAGGCAGCCCGGCGCATTGTGACCGACGAAGAGATAGACTGGCAGTGCGACGTTCAGCGCAACTACCAAACCAACAACAAAGGTGTGTGGGCAGCAACCTACGACTCGCAGCAATGGGCGTTCGGACTGCACGACAAATGCATCGTACTGGAGGACGACTCTACGCCAGCCGTCTCGTTTGTCCGTTTTTGTACGGAAATGCTCCACCGCTATGAGCACGACCAGCGTATCTGGATGATTTGTGGTTTTAACCATGAGGAGCAGACCGATGCCCCCTATGACTATCTCTTTACAACCGTCTTCTCCATCTGGGGATGGGCATCGTGGCGAAGGGTTGTCAGTCAGTGGGATGCACATTGTTCCGTGCTCGACGACGCATTTAACCTGCACCAGTTAGAGGCCTGCCTGGATAACCGCCGACAGGGATGGAAAGAGATGATTAAGGTTATGCGGAAGCGACAGACCTTGCCAGTGCCCTTCTATGAGACTGTGTTTTGGTCGGCCATCACGCTGAACAACGGCCTGACCATTGTTCCAACCCGCAACATGATACAGAATACAGCGGTGTCGGCAGACGCTGCCCATTACAACGTCCCGCTTAAGACGCTGCCCCGTCGCTTACAGCAACTGCTCACCATGCCTGCCCACGACGTAACCTTCCCTTTGCGCCATCCCCGTTACGTAATTGAGAACGTGGAATACAAGAAACGGGTGTTTCGTATCATGGCATGGGAACATCCTTGGATAAAGGTGGGGCGCAGTTTGGAGGAACTCTATCGTAATTTGAGATATGGCAATTTCTCACACATTAGTTCATCCATCGTCCAGCGCATCAGGAAAATGACCGGACACTGCGATTATACATAGTGACAATAGAAAACTAATATTTAAAATAAATGATTATCCCCAATACTCCCCAAAGTAGAATTTTGCATAAATTGTGACCTAATTATTCTTAAAATAACAAATCAGATGAATGAGTTATCAAGTTTAATTTGTATATTTGCACTTAGGGATCTGCATTAAGACTCAAATATAGAGAGTTTTGGGAATATAACGGAAATCATTTTAAAATATCTTTAGATTATGAGTAAAAATATTCTTGTTTTGTTGTTATTCATCTCATGTTCAATACATGCGATAGGACAAACTGACTATTATTACAGTTCGGGGAAAAAGTTTCCTTTAAGCCTGAATGAAAACAAGGTTGTTGTCTGTATTCCAAAGAAGTGTGGTGAGATTATTGAAAGATTTCATGCAAATGTTCAGACTCTGTGTATGATAAAAGACGAGACTTTTGATATCCATGCTATTCTTCGGTCGGAATATGAAAAGTTTACTTCACTTGATTCCTGGTCGGAAGACTCAAAGTCTGTAATATTAACTTCCTGTTATTATGCTGATACTGAGGGCAACGAGGAAGTGTTTGCAACTCCATACTTGAATGTACGTCTCAAAAAAGAAGAGGACATTGACTTGCTGAATTCTTATGTCAAACAATATAAACTCACTGTTGTTAAGAAAATGCCATCCATGCCTTTATGGTATATTCTGCATATCAACCCAGAAAGTGAAAAAAGCCCGCTGGAATGCGCGAATGAATTATATGAGAGTGGAAACTTTGCAGAATCAGTACCTGATTTAACAGGTTCGATAGATCTTGATACGGCTATCCGCAGTGTTGCCTCTGCAATTCCAGAAGTGTCCTCAGACCTCTACGACCTTCAGGGCCGCCGTCTAACGGACAAACCCACGAAGGGCATCTATATCCAAAACGGTCGGAAATATGTCGTGGTTAAGTGAGAGGTGAAATAATCAAATAACAACGACGAAATATCAATGAGTCCATAGAAATATCGCAAAAAGTTTGGGAGTTTAAGAGATAGTTCGTATCTTTGCACCCAGTGTGTTGACAGCTTTCTTGTCAATCTTTCGAATTAGCAGTTCAAACAGGTTAAATGTACAGGAAAGGATGTCTTGTCGGCTCACGCATGCCATAAAGGAAGCGTGGGCTTTTGGCATAGCATCTGTACATGGGCACCTGATCTGCTAAGCCCGAAAGATTACTATGTCTAAAGTAACAAGCCCACGTCTTCCGTTTTTTCTCTCGCCTTACGGCGCATTATATGTGTTATTAACAAATAAAAAAACGGAAACAAAAATGAACATTACCGACGACGAAGCTTTAGGCTTTATGGATCGTCTGCTTGAATGGTTGCGGCAGGCAGACTTGACAAACTTTGGCAGCCACATCGAAGTAGTATATGTTGCCCCCGGTGCCCAGCACGTGGATACCCAGATAAACATGGGAAAGGAGACCCACAACCCGGAGACCCTCCCCGCCCCTCCCTGTGTAGGGAGGGAGAAAGGAACTATGGAAAAGAAAGAGGACATCATCATGAATGAAACTCCTTTGTCAGCCTTGTTTCGAAAGAACAGTCACGAGCAACTACAAACGGTTATGGAAACGTGGCGACCTTTCTTGATTGGCGAAACGGAAGACGTGATGAAACTGAACGAATTCAAATTCGACCTGTCTCGGATACAACCATCGACTATCTATTTAGATTTGGCACAGCTGATCAATCAAGGTGGACTGCAGTGCTCAATGTCCGTCCTCGCTGCGTATATGTTTACTCACTCTAACCTGAGCAGAAGTGAAAACGCACTTTATGTACAACTGAAACGCTATAAAAAACTAAGCGAATAGGTGGATTTTATCTGCAATGTACCCAAATTACCTTTTACCGAATAGGTACTCAGTAATCGAGGAAATGCTTTGAAGCATCTATAACATTCCGTATCTTTGCCGGCGAATGTAAAGATATCATTTATGGACGTATCAATATTACAACATGCAAAGGACAAGGCGCCACGGCAGATGGCGCTGGACGAAGTGGTGGAACTGATAAAAGGCGACGCCTGGCCGACGGGGTATCAGCCGCTCGCGGTGATGGCGAGTGTGGTCAGTGGCGGCGTGATGCGGAAGCATATCCGCTGGCTGACGGGAGTGGGCATAGTGCACATACGCCACCTCACACGTCAGGAAGCTGTTACAGCGGACAATCACACGCTGTTGTGCTATGCGGACGGCAGTGGGGGATGCTACGTGGCCTACAAGTACGAGCTGAACGACGGCTACAGCCTCGACAAGCAGCTGCGCTACTACGGTCGCGTGCAGCATTGGGCTGCCGACTACTATGCCCGGCTGTCGGGCGGTGAGGCGGACCGTAG
>Ga0256407_10002971_pt1 | contig 31102 bp, 27 predicted proteins | sample RumenRJG_04DNA_FD_193489 | JGI IMG/M metagenome (GOLD analysis project Ga0256407, IMG submission 193489) | Bovine rumen microbial communities from Lethbridge, Alberta, Canada - RJG_04 | ecosystem: Host-associated > Mammals > Digestive system > Stomach > Rumen | place: Canada: Alberta...
CAATCGAGATTACTTCTGCACGCATAACTGTTATATTATAGTCTTACAACAGAGTTGTCAAATTATTTTACCGCGCACTTATATCACCGCCGTAAACGACGGTGTTTTACGTGCGCTTATTGATAAATCCTTTTAACTTAATCCTTTGTAAGGTTAGCGCAAAGCTAATCAATTAGTCAATTTATCGTGCAAATGCGGTAAAATAGGCGCCATCAAAGAATGTAGGATTTAAAAAGTGCGTTTATTTCACCCACTAACACTCTCAATTTCATTGCGTTATGGCTTTTTTAGTAAATCCCATAAGTTTGCAACCTTTGTAGCTATTCTCTCAATAATCGGTATTGCTATAGGAGTGGCTGCCTTAATTATTGATACCTCTATTATGCAAGGTTTGCAAAACCGCTTAAAACAAGCAGTTTTAAAAGACACTCCGCATGTGATTGTCAAAAGCCAAATTGACTCTTCAAAGCTACTGTCACTTGATCATGTAATTGCAACGGCTCCTTTTGTAAATGGCCAGGCACTGCTGCAAGCAAATAAGACATTAGCTTTAATCAATCTTGAAGGCTTAGATGACAGTCGTATTAGTGTTAAAAATCAAGATGCTTTAAGTAAGCTTAGTATTGTTGATGTTCCTCAAAAGAACTCTTTTGAGTTAAATGGAGAGGCTGCACTCTATCTAAAAAACGAAATTCGTTTAGGCTCAAAGGTTCGCGTTATCAGTACAATTAACGCTCGTTATACTCCAATGGGACTTACCCCTACTCAAAGATTATTTACTTTAAAAACCTACCACCCTTCAACTAACGCTACAGCTCTAGATACTGCTGTAGGTAACTTTGAAGATGTAAGGCGCTTATTTAGAATACAACCTCAAGATACCTTCACCCGTCTGTGGCTAGATGATCCATTTAAAATTGAAGATGTAAGATCTGATCTAAATAAATTAGGCGTTAAATACTCTGATTGGACTGAGGTTCAAGGCGAGTTTTTCAAAGCTGTAGCTATGGAAAAACTTACCATGTCGATAATGCTGTGCCTAATTATCTTAGTTGCTGCCTTTAACATCTTGTCAGCTCTTACCATGATGGTATCAGCTCGTTTAACTGAAATTGCCATCTTAAAGACCTTAGGTCTTAAAAGAGGTCAAATTCTGACTATCTTTTTAATGATGGGTATGTTTGCAGGTATTCTTGGTACCTTAATTGGTATTGCTCTAGGCATTCCTCTAACTCATACCATTTCAGCTAACATGAGTAATACTCAAACCTTTGGTGAATTACCTGCTGCAATTGAGTTACAAAATCTTTTATACATAGGCTTAGGTTCTATTTTGATGAGTTTAATCTTTACCATCTACCCAGCCTACAAAGCAGCTAAAACCGATCCTGTTTCAAACCTTGCAAGGGGCTCATAACATGAGTGAAATTATTTTAAAAGCACATAACATCACCCGCTCTTACTTTGAAGGCAAGGTGCAAACTGACGTATTAAAAAACGTTAATATCGATATTTATTCAGACAAACTTACCGCTATTATTGGAAAGTCAGGATCTGGTAAAAGTACCTTGTTACATATCCTAGGTACATTAGATACCCCAACCTCAGGTGAGCTTATCTATAAAGGTGAAGATCTAACCAAATTTAGCTCAAATAAAAAGGCTGAATTTAGAAATCAAAACTTAGGCTTTGTTTATCAGTTCCACCATCTATTAGGCGACTTTAGCGCTTTAGAAAATGTCATGATGCCACTTCTAATTGGTGGTATTAGTACCAAAGAAGCCAAAGAGCGCGCCACTTCCTATTTAGAAAAAGTTGGTTTATCACACCGTATCAACTACAAGCCATCAGAGATGTCAGGTGGTGAAAGACAGCGTGTGGCCATTGCCAGAGCCTTATCTAATAAGCCTAATATCATTCTTGCTGATGAGCCAACTGGTAACTTAGATGCGCAAAACGCAAGTGACATCTTTGACCTATTTATGGATCTTGCTAAAAACGAGCACGTAGCTGTAGTGATGGTAACCCATGATAATGGTCTTGCTCAAAAGTGCGACCTTGTTTATCAAATGAAGGACGGTGTTATAAATGCAAACTAAGCTTATCTTTAAGCTTGCCATCCGCTTTTTAAACTCTAAGCGTTATGGTGCATTAGCTAAATTCATCTCCATGGCATCAACAACAGGTATTGGTGTAGGTGTTTGTGCCTTAATCATCGGTTTATCAGCGATGAATGGCTTTGAGTATGAGCTAAATAACCGCGTACTTTCTTTAATTCCAGGCGGACAAATCACATCCTATAACAAGCAAGGCTTTGACGATATCGATAAAGCCTTAAAAGATGTAGTTAAAGCTGAAGGTGTAGAGGCAGCAGCTCCTGTTTTTACCTTAAATGGCGCTTTTAATGAAGGTACACAATTTGTACCAGCCATGGTCTTAGGTATTGATCCTGTCAAAGAAAAAGATGTAATTGCCTTAGAGCGTTTTATGGATTGTAAAACCGAGGCTTTAAATAGTAATGACGATAACAACAATGTCATCCTAGGCTACGGTATTGCTAAAAAGTTAGGTCTTAAAAAAGGCTCGACTATCAACCTCTCATCAGTTGACTCAAGTAATGCCTCATCTGATTTAGGCTCGATGGTGGTTCATCCATTTACTGTAGTAGGCTTTTTCAAAACAGGTGGCCAAATTGATCATAACTTTGCTTTTATCTCCTTAGATAAAGCTAAAGAGATCAGCAATTTACAAGAGGCTAATACCATTCACTTAAAAGTAAGTGATATGTTACAGGCCTCTGATATTGCCTACTATGCGGTAGCTAAACTTGATGAGTCAGCACAAAGCTCTTCATGGATTGATACTCAAGGTAAGCTTTATCATGACATCAATATGATTAGACAAATTATGTATCTAGCGATGGTGTTAGTAATTGCAGTTGCCTGCTTTAATATTGTCTCAAACCTAATTATGGCCGTAAGTGAAAAGCGCCATGAGATTGCAATTTTAATGACAATGGGAGCTAAGCGCTCTTTGATTGTTAAAGCCTTTACCACCATGGGCGTGTTATCAGCTTTAAAAGGCTGTTTCTACGGTGGTGTAGCAGGGGCAATAATTGCTCAGTTTATCCCCTACATTACAGCTAACTTTAAGAACTGGTTCGGTATCGAGCTTTTAAACGAGGATGTGTACTTTATAAACTTTGTACCAAGTCGCTTGATGTTATCAGATGTGTTAATTGTTGTAGGATGCGCAATTGTGATGAGCTTTATCGCATCTATCTATCCGGCATTTAGAGCCTCTAAGATTAACCCTGCCTTAGAGCTAAATCTTTAAATATATAAGACATATACAACAAAGGCCGCGAGATTTAATCAAACGGCCTTTTCAATTCATTAGACTAGATAGTCAAATTAAGGAAGCATGAAGCCTACTTTCTTTTGAACATCTTCTAAAGTCTTATTAGCGCGCTCGGCTGCCTTTTGAGCACCTTGAGCTAAGATCTCCTTTAAGTAGGTCTCATCTTCACGGATTTCCTTATAGCGAGTTTGAATAGGCTCAAGCATAGCTACTAAGGCATCACCTACGTCGCACTTAAAGGTACCGTACATTTGACCTTTATACTTCTCAACTAAAGTCTCAATAGGAGTATCAGTTGCTGCTGATAGAAGATCTAATAGATTTGAAACACCTGGTTTCTTCTCCCAATCATATGCAATTACAGGAGGATTATCACTATCAGTTACAGCCTTCTTTAACTTTTTGATGATCTTCTTAGGATCTTCTAGGATACGTACTACGTTGTTGTCGTTGTCATCTGACTTTGACATCTTCTTAGTAGGATCTTGAAGTGACATTACGCGAGCACCTGCTTTAGGGAAATAGCACTCAGGTAGGGTGAAGGTATCACCATATAACTTGTTAAAACGAGTTGCGATGTCACGGCAAAGCTCAACGTGCTGCTTTTGATCATCGCCTACTGGTACTAGATTTGCCTGATATAAAAGAATATCAGCAGCCATGAGTACTGGGTAGTCAAAAAGACCTGCTGTAACATTATCAGCATAGCGCTTTGACTTATCTTTGTACTGAGTCATACGATTTAACTCACCCATTTGGGTGTAGCAGTTTAAAATCCAAGCAAGCTCGCAGTGAGCAGGTACATGTGACTGAACAAAGATAGTGCTCTTTTTAGGATCGATACCTGCTGCTAAGAAAATAGCTAGGGTATTTAAAGTTCTCTCTAGAAGCTCTTTAGGATCTTGACGTACGGTGATAGCGTGCTCATTTACTACGCAATATACACACTCGTACTCGTCTTGAAGCTTAACCCAGTTGCGAAGAGAGCCGATGTAATTACCAACAGATAGCTCTCCAGATGGCTGGATTCCTGAGAAAATAATCTTTTTAGACATTTTTATTACCTTGTAGTTTTTTCATCAAATCTGTAAGTTCACTAAACTTGTCAAATTTGTAATCAAAATTAAGTTCACTAATAGCCTTACGATTATAGCCGTATGTGAAGAAAACTGTGCTCATTTTTGCATTATTGCCTGCAATAATATCATTATCTGAGTCACCGACCATCACTGCACTATCTTTGTCCACATTAAGTTTATCTAAAACATAGTACAAAGGCTCTGGATTTGGCTTGCGTACCTCTAGGACTTCACCACCTAAGATAAAGTCAAAGTACTTAGCAATTCCCATGTAACCAAGTAATGGCACTGCAAAGATCTGAGGCTTGTTGGTAACAACAGCGAGCTTAATGCCAATTTCTTTAAAGTACTTTAAGCCCTCTTCAACACCCTCATAGAGGTTGTAGTCCTTATCAAGACCTTTTAAATACACCTCATTGAAAGTCTCACGAGCTTTTTTCAAAACACTTGGCTCAATATCGTCGGTTGTGACATCAAACTTACCTGCTATCACGCGTGATAAAAGTAAATTTACACCATTACCGACAAATGACTTAGTAGTTTCAACTGATGGTGGCTCAATGCCTACAGCTTTAGCTGAGGCAAAGGCGGCAATAGCTAGTTGTGGAATAGTATTAGCTAGCGTGCCATCTAAATCAAATAATAGGGCTTTGGGAAGTTTAGTAAGCTTTGGCATACTACTTCTCTAAAGCTTTGTGCAGTGCATCGATTGCAACTTGCTTATTGTCAGCGCCAAAGAAAGCAGAGCCTACTACGAAGACAGAGGCACCGTAAGATGCGATCTCTTTAATATTGCTATCTTTTACGCCACCGTCAACTTCAATGAAGATCTTAGCATCATCCATCTCAGCCATAGTCTTAACATCTGCTACCTTTGTTAAAGTTGCAGGGATAGTCTTTTGACCACCAAAGCCTGGGTTTACGGTCATTACTAGTACAAAGTCTAGCTTTGCCCATAAATAACGTAAAAGCTGAGGAGGAGTAGCTGGGTTTAAAGCTAGACCTGCTTTACAACCTAGCTCTTGAATGTGGGTAAGCATTCGCTCAATGTGGGTACATGCCTCAGGGTGGAATGAAATCCAGTTAGCACCAGCTTTTGCATAATCATCAACGATATTCTCTGTTACAGGAGATACCATTAAGTGCACATCAAAGATAGCGTTTGGGAACTTAGCACGCATTGCCTTTAAAAATGCAGGGCCAAAGGTCATGTTAGGCACGAAGTGATAATCCATCACATCAAAGTGAATAACATCTACACCTGTATCTAATGCCTCTTTTACATCGCGCTCAAGATTTAATAGATCAGCTGATAAAATTGAACCTGCAATTAAAAAATGCTTACTTTCCATTTATTATTTTCTCATCTGCAATTTGACTTCATCAAAGGTCTTAACAAATGGACCACGCGCACGAATATGCTGTGGTAACACTCTAACCCTATTTAAAGCCTCACGTGGGGTTAAATAGTCACCCATGATAAGTACATACCAAGGACGACCATTACGCATAGTTTGATAAATCCAGTATTTACCCTCTACATAATCTGCTGTAGCTAAAAGAGGGCCTCTTTGAGTACCAGCTTCAACTTGTAGAGTGTAATGATTAGAATTCATTGACTTAAGCTCACTTTCAGTACCAGGAGTAGGAGGAGCTAAACGCTTAGCACGAGCTACAACTTTCTTGGTACTTTGAGTTGTTTTGTCAGTTGCTTTATCTTGTTTTTTAGCATCTGCTAGCTCTTTAACCTTACCCTCTTTAGTTGATGCTTCTTTGCTAGCTTTTTCTTTAGCAAGTTTTTCTGCTTCTGCCTTTTTAGCTTGCTCTTGCAAAGCTTTTTGCGCAGCTAATTGCTCTTCTAAAGCTTTTTGCTGTGCAGCTGTCTTTTCAGCATCTTCTTTAGCAATTTGCTCTTTGAATAAAGAGTTATCAGCACGAGTTAAAGTTACAACTTCATTGTTGTTTGTCTTAGACTCTTGAGTCTTAGAACCTTGCTCTTTATTCTCTTGAGCTTTATTTTCTGTTGCTACAGGTGCAACTTTATTAGCAGCATCAGATGCTTTTTGAGTATCTTCTTTTATAGATCCTGCCAATCCTTGCCTGGGATCGTCTGATTTAGCATCAGCCTCTTTGTTTTCGATCTCATTTAAGGTGTCACCTTCGATGGTAACTGAATTTTTAGGCTGTGGCTTAGTATCTTGAGCCTCAACACCACCTTCAACTTTCTCAAGTAACTCACCGTCATCGGCAACTGCAGTCTCTCCGCCTTTTTTACCTTGAGCGTTGATATCAGTTACAGTACCAGCTGATACTGATAGAGGATCATCAGAGACTTTATTCTCTTCTTCACCAAAGCCTAACTTATCGCTATTTTTAATGCTCTCAACAATCTGAGTTTTATCATCAGTAGTTGCTGCATTATCTTTTGAGCCAAATAACTTATCAATAAAGCCACTGCCAAAGAATACTGGTACTAGGCAGGCAAGTACAATTACAATGCAAATAATAGAGATAAAGATACTAGCAGAGCCATTCTTTTTAGGACTCTTTTTCTCATCTAACTGATTCTCATTATTCACTTCAATTGGATCATTCATAAGTTTCTCCGTTAGTTTGATGATTTTACTTACATTACCTTCACAGCTCTCTAGTGCTTTTGGAAGTGTAGGTAAAATTGCTTTATAAACTTTAGTTAAACCTTGGAAGGTAAAGATCTGCTCAGATAAAGCAAGCGCTTCTTCTAAGGTTAGATTAGGACACAAGATCTCTTTGAAACTAAGTTTATCGTTTTTATGTTCATTTACCTTAGTTGAGATCCATAAAGGGTGAGCTGTGACTAAAAATGAAAAGCGATTTAATCCTAGGTTAGATTTATATAATTCAACAAGCTCATCAAAAAAAGTACTTAGTACTAAATCAACATCATCAACTACTACAAGTAGTCTTTGACGTACCGGAATAGATAAGGACTTAAAGCTCAAATCAAGGCTTAGCTTATCATCCCACTTATCATTAGGCGCTACTTGCTGTAAAAATAGCTGACGTAACTGCTCTAGTGACATTTGATCTTGGCATGGGATAAATACAGTTACAAACTTATTATCTAAAGTACTTACAACTTGCTCACAAAGACTAGTACGTCCAGAGCCAGAGTTACCTGATAAAAGTACGAAATTCTCTCCATAAATAAACTCATTATGGATGTCTTTTACGCACTGTAACTGCGAATTAGGAATTGAAAAGCCTTGATGATCCATCTTTAAGCCTTAAGCTTTGAAATTAAAGCTCTAACCTCATCATCGCTGACATCTGAGAAGATCTTAACCTCGCCAATACGTGTAGGCAATACATAGCGAATTACACCATGACGTACTTTCTTATCGTGACGCATATAGGTAATAAAATCATCCCCTGTCATCTTCTCAGGAATTACTGTAGGCAATTTTGCCTTTTGACAAAGCTTTAACATTGCATCAAAGTCATCTTGAGAAATCATTTGACGCTCTAGGGCTAAAGCAGAGGCAATCACCATACCTAAACCTACAGCCTCTCCATGAAGCCAAGTACCAAAACCTAAGAAAGCCTCGATAGCATGACCAAAGGTATGACCATAATTTAGAATTGCTCTTAGTCCATGTTCTTTTTCATCCTCTGATACGACCATAGCTTTAATCTCACAGCAACGCTTTACGATATGAGATAAGGTAGCTAAATCATAAGAGAAAACCTTTTCAACATCTTTTGCTAAAAAGTCAAAGAAGTCTTTATCGTAGATAATGCCAGTCTTTACAACTTCACCTAAGCCTGCTGTTAGCTCTTTAGGTGGCAAGGTCTTTAAGCAATCTAAATCAGCAATTACCGCCTTTGGCTGGTAGAAAGCACCAATCATGTTCTTGCCAAGTGGGTGGTTAATTGCGGTCTTACCACCAACAGATGAGTCAACCATAGCTAGTAAGGTTGTAGGAATTTGCACAAATGGAATGCCGCGCTGATAAGCAGAGGCAGCAAAACCTGCCATATCACCTACCACGCCACCACCTAAAGCGACGATAGCACCATCACGACCAAACTCTTTTTCCATTAGCGCAGTTAAAATCTGCCACCATGAATCAACAGTCTTATAGTGCTCGCCATCTTCTAGTACACACTCACTTACCTTAAAGTCATTGTCTTCAAGTTCTACTTTTAAAGCATCAAAGTAGAGTGGGCCTACGGTGGTATTAGTTACGACCATGATATCGGTAACTTTTGGTAAAGCCTTGCGAATTAGCTCTCCATAGTTTAATTCAGTACCGATGTAAATTGGGTATGATCTATCCCCTAGACCTACAGTTATACTTTCCATTCAAATTCCTTTAACTTTGCTTTAATCTGTTCTACGCAATCGTGAATACTGTGCTTGCCAGAGTCTACACAGAAGTCTTTAACCTCGTTATAAAGAGGATCGCGTACTTTAAAAATCTCTTCTAGTCTTTGACGTCTATCTGATACGTTAATCATAGGACGGTTATTGTCACGACTAGTTCTTACAAATTGAGTTTCAACATCTGCTAAAAGATAAACTACTAAGCCATTTTCTTTTAAAAGCTTGCGGTTTTCCTCTCGTCCTATAATGCCACCGCCTGTAGCAATAACCGCATTATAATTAAAGCATCTTTTTAAAACTTCAGTTTCAATTTCTCTAAAGCCACTTTCACTAACATCTTCAAAGATCTGAGGAATGCTTTTTCCAGCGTATCTTACAATCTCTTCATCGATATCTAAAAAAGGTCTTTCGGTGACTAAAGCTAAGGCTTTGCCTATGCTGCTTTTACCGCTACCCATGGGACCTACTAAAAAGATCCTATCTTTGCACTTTGTAGTCATCAATCTTCTCAATTACAGTTAATCTAACCTTTGATTTTACCGCAAAAATTAGTTTTCTCTAAGCAAAACAGAGCTTATTTTGTTTATTTTTCTAAAAGGTAGGTAATAAACAGAATTCTTTAACTTTCAAATTCTTATGTTGAAAAATAAATTTTGGTTAAATTTTTTAGAATGAAGATTGGTCTGCCTTTTTTAAAGTTTTCATATGCTAAAATCAGCTTAAAAGAAGTTGTTAGGACAAAAAAATGGCAAAAGTAGTTCCAGATGGTGTAAGTAGTTACAAAGATCTTCAAATTGGAGGAGCTTATTACGTTGATAAGACCCCATACATAAAGACCATTCTAGAATCAGTTTCTACAAAAATTAGAAAAGTAGAACTTTTTACAAGACCTCGTCGCTTTGGTAAGACTTTGTTTTTGTCAACAATTGAGTACTTTTTGTCTCCTAATTATTCAAATCCAAACGATTTAAGTTTACATAAAAAACTTTTTGAAGATACTGAAATATTTAAAGATAAGGAATTTTGCTCTCAATACATGGGCAAGTATCCAGTAATTTCGTTATCATTCAAAGATACAGTACCCGCTATAGATACATATGAAAGCGCTTGCTATGCTATTGCCCAAAAGTTTTTGGTAGCTTTAAAAGAGATGCCATTTCTTTATACACTTGATTTAAATGAAGACGAAAGAATTTTTCTTGATTCAATAAAATTTGTAAACGAAGATAATTTAAAAATCAATGATCTTAGATTTTGGCTTTTTAATCTTTGTTTGCTTATTGAAAATCATACAAAAGTCGCCCCTGTTGTTTTAATTGATGAATACGACGTTCCTCTAGCTAAATGCTATCAAAAGCCTTATTACGAAAAATTTAAAGAAGTATATTCAGCTATTTTAGGTGCAGCCCTAAAAGATGCAAAACATGTAACTAAAGCTTTTATTACAGGATGTCTTAGAGTTACAAAAGAGAGTATGTTCTCAGGTTTTAATAACTTTAGTATTAGCTCATTATCTACTCAAGACTTACCTGATCTTTGCGGCTTTACTGAAAATGAAGTTGATGGTCTTTTAAAGTACTTTAACTTGACCAATCAAAAGGATGTGTTTAAGTCTTGGTATGATGGTTACCACATTGGAGATAAAGAAATTTATTGTCCTTGGGATGTAGTAAGCTACCTAAGTGCGCTGGTTGCTAAACCTAGTGCTTCACCTCTTCCTTATTGGAAAAACACAGGAAGTTTAGACTTACTAAAATCCATCTACGCAAAAGCACCTGAGATTTACTCTGATGATGTAGCAAAACTTTTAAATCACGAATCTATCGAAAAAGTTCTTGATGAAGGTATTAGCTTTGTCGATTTAGCAACTAACAAAAACCCAAATTACTTTTGGACATTGCTTTTCTCAGCAGGTTATTTAACTGTAGCTGATGAATATGTATATGGACAAAACTCAAAACTTAAAATTCCAAATAAATGCGTATATGACTGCTTTAAAGAAATCGAGCAGTGGAGTTTTAGTTCTGATAATTTAAACTTTGTCTCAACAAGAAATAAACTCATTAAAGCTCTATTTGAAGGTAATGCTTTGGAAGCTAGACAAATTATCTCAAAAGCTTTAATTGTAGCAACAAGCTTTAATGAGTTTGGACGCAATGTTGAAAAAGAAGCTTACTATCAGTCATTTTTAAATGGCATCTTTGTAGACGTTTCCCAAAACTCTAATTACACATACGAATCTTGTTGTGAAACAGGCAATGGCGTAGCTGATATTGTTATTACCGAACAATCAAGAAACGCAGTAATTTTAGAGTTGAAACACGCAAAAGCAAAAGATGATTTAGTAAAAGCAGCCAATATGGGACTCAATCAAATCTTTGATAAAAAATACGCAGATGGTCTATTTGCTCAAATGTTTAAGATTGAAAGCATTGTCTGTGTGGGCTTAAGTTTCTTTGGTAAAGAGTGCTATTTATCAATGAAACTAGTTAAACGCTCTGATCAAAACTAAAAAATACAATTTTGCTTTCTTTAGTCTAAATTTCATTTCCCATGACATCCATAAGCGATTTTTAAGCTCTCTTTTTAGCTTAAAAAATCAAAAGCCTTAAAATTTGCTAAAATATGCACAGTTTTACGGTTTCGAGGCTTTAAAAGTGCTATTTAAATTAGTCAAATTTTGCTTTTGGTCAGGTCTTTTTGCTGTAGGTGTAGCAGGTGCTGCAACCTCTGCTTTGTACTACCAAACTTTAGGTGATCTTCCTGATGTAAACGAGTTAAAGGATGTAACCTTAGAAACTCCTATGAAGATCTTCACCGCAGATAACAAGTTAATCGGTGAATTTGGTGAGGCTAAGCGTATTCCTGTAGATTTTGACAAGATCCCAGAGCAACTTAAAAAAGCCTTTCTAGCAATTGAAGATACTCGCTTTTATGAGCACAGCGGTATCGATCCTATAGGTATCTTACGTGCTGCGATCGTAGCTGCAACAAACGGTTCAGCTAAGCAAGGTGCGTCAACTATTACCCAACAGGTTGCCCGTAACTTTTTCTTAACCCGTGAAAAAACCTTAAAACGTAAGTTAAAAGAAGTCTTTATTTCATTACGTATCGAGCAAGTTTTATCTAAAGAAGAAATTTTCGAGCTTTATCTCAATAAGATTGCCCTAGGTCATAGAGCCTATGGTGTGGCAGCGGCTGCTCAAACTTATTATGGTAAGTCTTTAGATGAATTAACCTTAGGTCAAATGGCAACTATCGCAGGTCTGCCAAAAGCCCCATCTGCTCTAAACCCAATTTCAAATCCAGAGCGTTCAAAAGAGCGTCGTCACACTGTCTTAGATAGAATGCTATCTTTAGGTTACATTACCAAAGATGAGTTTGACAAAGCTGACAACGAGCCATACAAAGCAGAATTCCACTCAAGTAAGCTTGAAGCCTATGCTCCATATGTAGCTGAAAAGGCACGTCAACTTGCAATTGATAAGTTTGGCGATGCAGCCTACACCGACGGTATTGAAATTTACACTACCGTAAATTCTAAAGATCAAGAAGCTGCGCACTATGCCGTGTTTAAAGCTGTCAATGACTATGACAAACGCCACGGCTATAGAGGCTCAAAGGATAATATTGGCAATTACAAAAATCCAAAATTTGATTTAGCCAAATACCTATTTACTAAAGATGTCTACCACTACATCAGACCTGCTGTTGTAACAAAACTTGATGATAAAGAAGGTATGCTTCATGCTGTAACTCGTGGTGAAAAAGAGATCACCATTGCCTTTAATAATTTAAAGTGGGCTGCTCCATTTATCTCTGATAAGCGCCAAGGACCAAGTCCTAAGAAAGTATCAGATGTAGCTCAAATTGATGATCTAATCTATTTCTACACAAATGAAAAAGGTGAAAATGAGCTAGCACAAGTTCCAGATGTTGAAGGCTCCATTGTCGCTTTAAATCAATACACAGGCGAAATTGTAGCTATGGTTGGTGGTTATGACTTTGCTAAAAGTAAGTTTGATAGAACCACACAATCTACACGTCAGACAGGTTCTAACTTTAAGCCATTTTTGTACTCAGCAGCCGTTGCTAAGGGTATTAACATCAACTCTATTTTCCAAGATGAGCCAATTAAGACTTGGGATCCTGGTAGCCGTACTTGGTGGGAACCTAAAAACTCCCCTAACCGCTATGATGGTCCTATGACCTTACGTGAAGGTTTAGCTCGCTCAAAGAATGTTGTATCAATTCGCTTAATTAGAAAAATTGGCGTTAAAAACGTCGTTGAGCATGTTAAAAAGTTTGGCTTTGACGTACCTAAATCACAGCAAGTTGAGGCTATGGCTTTAGGCTCTGTTGAAGTAACCCCGCTTTCACTTGTAACAGGTTATGCAACTTTAGCTAACGGTGGCTTTAAGATTGAGCCATTTTTAATTACCAAAGTAGTTAAAAATGGAGGCATGGTATATGACTACACACCAAAGGTTGCCGATCCTAATGCACCTGACAGAGTTAAAAACGCCATAGCTCTTCAATATGAGCCAGGTTTAGAGCCAAAAGATGGTGATAATAGTGCAACTCAGGTACTTTCTCATAAGAACGCTTATATTGTAGCTGACATGATGAGATCAGTAATTTACGGCGGTGAAGGTCTATCAGGTCCTTACTGGGGTACTGGCGGTCGTGCTAAAACATTTACAGGCCGTGATGATTTACATGGAAAAACTGGTACTACTAACAATGTCCATGATGCTTGGTTCTCAGGCTTTAACGGTAACATTGTGGCAACCTCATGGATGGGCTTTGATACTGATAGAGACTTAGGTTGGTCAAGAAGCCAAGGCCCAGAAGGTGGTGCCTACTCTGCTCTTCCTATTTGGTATACCTTTATTAAGGCTGCTCAAGAAGGAAAACCTTCAGCTCCCCTTCCAATTCCAGAAGGTTTAGGTAAGTGCTCTAACAATGGCATTGTTGATTGGTGTATCAATGGCGGTACTTCAATTTCTGAAGATAGCTTTGGTACTGTAGGTGGCGCTGCAACAGGTGATGGTGAGTCTACAGCTCAAGAGACACAGCAAAACACTCAATCAGAAGTTGATACCTCAACTGTTGATGAGGATAACATCTTCTAATTGCAGATAATTACAGATCTGATTGTTTAAAAGGCTAAGCTCAAACTTAGCCTTTTTCTTTTGTGCACAAAGTGTGCGTACTTGCGCTAGCTCACAATCTTAAGTCTGTATTTTTAATTATGCGTGTTTTTTATGTGAGTTTGCGATATTGTTATCAACACGCAATAATTAGTACTTTTATGGGCAAACTATTAGATTTACTTTAAAGGGTGTCTGTGAAAAAGGCTTTTTATTGCAATAATTACCCAAGAAACAATCGGGCACTGTCTTTTGGATAAGTGCCCGTTTTTTTATGGAAAATAATTAAAAAACTACTTTAAACACGAGGTTTTATATGAGCGACAACGCAGTTAAGCCAGTTAAGAAGGTAAGCAAGGTTGCTTACGTTTTATTAGCCTTATTCTTAGGTGGTCTAGGCATTCACAAGTTCTACGCAGGTCACACTGGTTTAGGCATTCTATATTTAGTAATGACCTTAATTTTAGTTACCGCACCTATTACCGGTATTCTTGCTCTAATCGATTTTATTATCGGTCTTTGCAAGTCATCTGATGAGAATGGTTTAATCGAAGTTTAACTTAAACTTCAACATTACAAATGAAGAATGGGCACAACTATAAAAGCTGTGCCCATTTACTTTTTTCACAAGGATAGATTATTTTTAGTCTTTCTTAACTTTTAGTAAGAAGAAACTAATTACAGCCACTGCAAACACAGCTGCACCTAGAACTTCAAAACTTACCTCAAGTGATGACATATTAGATACGTGACCTATGATCACAGGTCCTAATAACACACCAGAGTAACCTAAAGCGTTAATTAAAGAGATAGCAGACTGTACTTTCATGCCTTTGATGCTACCAGTAAATGACACAAGCTGTGGCACGATGTTACCTGCGCCAAGACCAACTAAAGCAAAGCCTACCATCATACCAATTTGAGACTCGACGATAGCTGCAATTACAAAGCCTAAGCACACAGCTACAGCACCGGTGACAACAGTCTTACGACGACCAAACTTAGTTACTATCTTGTTGCCAAGCAGTCTTACTGAAGTCATAGCTACAGCAAAGAATAGATAGAAGTAACCTGCAACTGTTGGATCAATACCGCGGTTTTGAGTTGCAAATACTGTAGACCAACTTAAAAGCGCACCTTCAGATCCGTACATAATAAAGCACAGTAATCCTAGAACTAAAATTGCAGGAGGAATATAAAAGCGCTTGTGCTGTATATGATCATCTGTTTGCTTTTGCTTTTCATTAAAGGCAGAAACATCACGCTCTAGTGATCTGCAGAAGATAAACATACCGCCTACCATTACGATAAAGACAACTACCGCACTTTCTGTAATGTCTAAATGCATGTTTAAAAGTAAGGTCATCAGTAATGCTCCAATGATGGTACCTAAGGAGTAGCCACCATGGAAACCTGACATTAAAGGACGTTTAAAAAGCTTTTCTACAACTACTGCATTTACATTAGATGCTACATCCATAAAGATTAAGCTAGCACCAAAGATAGCTAAAAGAATTGGCAGTAATAAAGCGGAATCACTAATTGAAATGCCAACTAAGCTTAAACCTAGCGCAATACCACCTATAAAGGCGACTAAGCGTGGGCCAAATTTAGAAATTAAAGGACCAACACCAGGAAGTGCGCAGATAGATCCGACGCCCATGGCAAAAAGCATGTTTCCAAACTGGGCATCATTTAAGCCTAAATCTGATTTAACAAAAGGCACCATAGGAGCCCAAGCAGCTTCAATAGCACCTAATACACAAAATGAAAGCTGATTTGAGATTAACTTACTTTTATTATCAGCCATAAAAACCTCCACAAAGGGATGAAAACTATTTTATTAGAAACTTATTTTGTACTTTTAAGATCTTGTAAGCGTTTATTATTCTACTTTTATCCACAAAAACTACAATCAACTAAAAAAGCTTTTTAATTACGCAATATTCACCTTTTAAAACCAATATTTTAAGTTGAGACTTTGTCATTTTTGAACAATATTTAGTGCATTTTTAAATATCTACTATTAACTAACATACTGTATTTACAAAGAATTTATATATTTTGCTGTACTTATCAATTTTTATATTTAAACGTGCCGTGTAGTGTCGTATTCACTAAATTTATGCGAAAATAATGTATAAATTTGGAGAGATCTATGTTCATTAGCATCAAAAAAGACCGTAATTTAAGAGTTGTTTGTTTAGTTGAAAGTTACCGTGATGAAAATGGTAAAAACAAAAACCGTGTTGTCAAACGCTTTGGCAAGGTTGAAGATTTTACAGATAAACAATTACAAGCGCTAAAAGATAAGTATGGCAGTCAAAAGATAGCGAAGAATCTTGAAGTTCAAAACCGTATTGCAACTTTAAAAGACTTACTTGCTATGGCTAATGATACTTGCGCTCCTAAGCCTATGACCTTTGAAGTAACATCCTTAAAGTATGGTCACCTGCTTTTAAAGCGTCTATGGGATGATTTAGGCTTAAAGAGCAAAATTGATTATGAGCAAAAGCAAAGTTGTATTGATAAGGCAGTCCCTGTAAACGCGATTTTATTCTATATGACGACGACTAAATTCTGCACCTTTGAGTCTTTAAATGATGCTTATCTTGCCCAAACTGACTTTCTGTATAATTTTGTTGATGGCATTACTCTTCAACATTTTAATCAAGTACAAAGTTTTGCCTATAAGATAAAAGACAAAGTCATTGCTTATTTAAATAAAACCTTATCAGAGACTCATAATCTTCAAGATCTGTTAAACGATCCTCATGATGATCTTTGTTCAATTCTTTATAAGCTAATGCTTAGGATCATCAAGATAAAACTTAAAAAGTGTAAGTTAAACTTAGATGAAGATGTGATAGGAAAAATTCTTTTAGGAGCGCAATTAACCTACATTAAGTTAAGTGATGTGGAGACCTTATACTTACGTCCTACCATGGTTAGCACCTTAACCTATCAACAAGATCTTAATTTAAACTTAAAAGATGATGATTTTGTAAGTATTACTAGTCCCCTTGATGTGATATCTGAGGTTTTAGGTGTGTTCCCCATTCCGACTATTTCAAGTTTATCTAATGTCAAAGAGTCACTAAAACTTAGACAAAAGGATGCGCTTGCCATCAGTTCAAGTATTGTCAAATTACAAAAGAACGCTGTTTAGATGATAGAGACTACAGAGCCAGCATGATGCTGGCCCCATATAATTTTGTAAAGATTAGTAAGAGTTAGTCTTTTTTAACTTTAAGCAAAAAGAAAGATACAGCTGCAATAATTAACACACCCACTCCTAACATCTCAAAGCTTACTTCAAGTGAGGTTAGATCAGATACGTGACCTATGATCACAGGCCCCATTAAAATTCCAGAATAGCCTAAAGCGTTAATTACTGATACAGCTGTTTGTACCTTAACGCCTTTGATTTTACCAGCAAAGGACACAAGTTGAGGTACGATATTACCAGCGCCTAGGCCAATAATGGCAAAGCCTAACATCATGCCAAATTTAGCTTCAACTGTAGCTGCAATGAAAAAGCCTAAACATACCATCAAAGCACCGGTTACCACAGTCTTACGACTACCAATCTTAGAGACAATCTTGTTACCAGTAAAACGAGAGACTGTCATGGTTACAGCATAGAAGAGGTAAAAGTAGCCAGCAACAGTCGGATCAATACCACGATTTTGTGTTGCAAAAACTGTCGACCAAGATAAAACCGCACCTTCTGTAGCGTATGCTATAAAACATAAAAGGCCTAAGATAATTATGGCAGGAGGAATATAGAATCGTGAGTGTGACTTTGAGTTATCCTCTGTTTCAGTATGCTCTTCATTAAAAGCAGAAACATCACTTTCAAGTGCTCTGCAGAATACAAACATACCACCGACCATAAATACTGCTACACATACTGCACTTATGGTAATAGGAGCGCCCAAATTTAATAAAGCAGACATGAGCAGAGCACCAACTATAGTACCGAACGAGTAACCGCCGTGGAAGCCTGACATTAAAGGACGGTTATAGAGCTTTTCAACAACTACAGCATTTACATTTGAGCTTACATCTAGGGCAATTAAGCTTGCACCAAAGATCGCTAAAAAGATTGGTAGAATTAAAGGAGATGAGGCTATAGAGATACCAATTAAGCTAAGACCTAGTAAGATACCGCCTAAAAAAGCCATCATACGCGGACCAAATTTAGTAATAAGAGGGCCTACAGTAGGTAGTGCACACACTGAGCCTAAGCCCATAGCAAGCAACATATTACCAAATTGACCATCATTTAATTGCATATTAGCTTTCACAAAAGGCACCATTGGCGCCCAAGAGGCTTCAAGGCCACCTAAGACACCTAAAGCAAGTACGTTTGATACGAGCTTTTTCTTGTTATTATCCATAAAAATTTCCTAACATAAGATCTGATTTATCGCGCTATTTTACTTACTAAATTGCAATTTTCAAGAAAAATAAAAGGCTCTAAACCTTTTGAGTTTAGAGCCTTAGATTGAGAATTGTCTATGAATTCTTTTTGATTACATCATGCCTGGCATGCCGCCCATACCGCCCATAGGAGCAGCTGGTGCTGCATCATCCTTACGAGGAGCATCAGCAATCATGCACTCAGTTGTTAGCATTAAGCCAGCAATTGAAGCTGCGTATTGTAGAGCTGAACGAGTTACCTTGGTAGGATCAAGAATACCCATCTCGATCATATCGCCGTACTCTTCAGTACCTGCATTGTAACCGTAGTTGTCAGTGCCGTTGCGAACTTCGTTAGCAACAACTGAAGCTTCTTGACCTGCGTTAGTTACGATCTGACGTAGAGGAGCTTCCATTGCAGTTAGAGCAACCTTGATACCAACGTTCTGGTCTTGGTTGTCGCCCTTTAGACCTGCAATCTTCTTAGCAACACGAACTAGAGCAACACCGCCGCCTGGAACAACACCTTCTTCAACAGCAGCACGAGTTGCGTGCATAGCATCTTCTACACGGTCTTTCTTCTCTTTCATTGCAACTTCAGTAGCAGCGCCAACCTTAATTACAGCAACACCACCTGCTAATTTTGCAACACGCTCTTGTAACTTCTCACGATCGTAATCTGAAGTTGAATCAGCAATTTGCTTGCGGATCTGAGCTACACGCTCTTTAATTGCCTCAGAATCACCCTCGCCATCGATGATGGTGGTGTTATCCTTGGTAATTACAACGCGCTTTGCAACACCTAGATCATCTAGAGTTGCCTTCTCAAGCTCCATACCTAACTCTGAAGAGATCACGGTACCAGCAGTTAAAATTGCGATATCTTGTAACATTGCCTTACGACGGTCGCCAAAGCCAGGAGCCTTAACAGCTGCAACTTTAACGATACCACGCATGTTGTTAACAACTAGGGTAGCTAGAGCCTCTGACTCAACATCCTCAGCGATGATAAGTAGTGACTTACCAGCCTTTGCAACACCTTCTAGGATGGTGATTAAATCACGGATGTTTGAAATCTTCTTATCGCATAGAAGAATGTATGGGTTCTCTAACTCAACAGTACCAGTCTCGGTCTTGTTTACGAAGTATGGAGATAGGTAACCGCGGTCAAACTGCATACCTTCTACTAGATCTAGTTGATCCTCTAAGCCTTGGCCATCTTCAATGGTGATAACACCATCACGACCAACCTTTTCCATTGCATCAGCAATTAAGTTACCAACGGTAGCATCTGAGTTTGCTGAAATGGTACCAACCTGAGCGATAGCCTTCTTGTCTTCGCACTTGATTGATAGCTTCTTTAACTCTTCAACAGCAGCAGCTACAGCCTTGTCAATACCGCGCTTTACGTCCATTGGGTTCATACCAGCAGCGATTGACTTTAAGCCCTCGTTAACAATTGCTTGAGCTAGAACGGTAGCGGTGGTGGTACCATCACCTGCTGCGTCATTAGCCTTTGAAGCAACTTCTTTAACCATCTGAGCGCCCATGTTCTGGAACTTGCCTTCAAGCTCAACTTCCTTAGCAACTGAAACACCATCTTTGGTGATTAGTGGAGCGCCGTAGCTCTTATCTAGAACTACGTTACGGCCCTTAGGACCTAGGGTAACTTTAACAGCGTTAGCTAGAATGTTTACGCCCTCAAGCATTTGAGTGCGTGCATCATTACCAAATACAACTTGCTTTGCAGACATTGTAATTTCTTCCTATTTACTCAAAAAATTCTTTTTAGTCTTCAACGATTGCGAATACGTCAGTCTCAGAGATGATAACTACATCCTTACCATCTAACTTCTCTTTCTTGCAGCCGTAGCCTTCGTTGTAGATAACGGTATCGCCAACCTTAACGTTCATAGGTGCAACCTGACCATTCTCTAAAGTACGGCCCTTACCTACAGCAACTACTTTACCGCGAGTTGACTTAACTGCTGCGCTACCTAGTAAAATACCGCCAGATGACTTAGTCTCTTCCTCAAATGGTTCTACAATAACGCGATCATACAAAGGAATTAATTTCATTTTATCCCCCCCGGTTTATACCGTTTTTATTTAATCTTTTAATCGGAAAAATGGCGTCCGATTGTCACCTAAGTTTTAACTATTAGAGCAAGTTAAAACTATCTAAAACTTTCAACACTTACCTATATGGGGACGATGTTTTAAGTTTCAAGGGGGAAAGTAAAAAAAATTTAAAATTTTTTAGGAAGGAAAAGATGTATTGGCTTAACACTCTTTTAAGTCTCTTAAAGCCAATACATTAGATTTTTATTAGTCTAGTTTTGAACGCACTCAAAGGACACTTTGCATTCTTTTTTATAAAAAGCGATGCCGTACATAGCTACAACTGCTGCATCTGGGAATTTTCCATCAACACCTTTTAGGTATTTTTCTTTAATTTGAGTAATAGCTATTTTTGCTTTTTGCTCTAATTCATCATGATTTGTTGCAACTTTGCACTCAATAATGACTAATTTACGATTAAATTTACCAGGTCTTTCTACAAAGTCTTTAATACAACCGTTTAGCAAAAACACGATATCGGCTCTACCATCTCCAAGTTCATAGTTTGAAGCGTAAAAGTTTTGATCTTCAACATCTAAAGTTGCAGATAAAGTTCCATTTAAAAATGCGTGATATAAAGACTCTTTATCTGTGCCTTTTTGAGTATCATAAATACTTACATAAGCATACATTGCTTTGGTAAGTCTTCTTTGCAGTTCTGCAAAGTCGTCGTTAAAGAAACACTCGACAATTTCATTGGACTTTTTGACATACTTTGGATTTTTTGAAGTAAAACTCAAATCAATCTGTTCTTGTAAGCACTCTTTCACGCACTTATTTGGGATGCGAAGTCTAATATATTTTTCTTTTAAATTACTTTGATCTTTATCAGTAGTTAGATACCCTGTCATGTAAAGTACCGACCATAAATATGGCGTATTTTTACTACTACATGATTCTACCATCTTGTAGTTTAAATCATCAAAGAAAGGAACATCGATTGATTTACCTTGTAAGAGCTCACTAAATTCATCTGCGTAAGTATTAGGATCATTTGCAAAAGCAACAACTGCTAGCTCATTATTTCCTGTATGGTTCCAGTAAGTCTTAGGCCTAGCTTGTGAATTTTTCAGTAATGCAGCAGTATAACTTACTACATCCCAAGGACAGTAAATATCACACTCTCCAAAGTGGTAGCCATCATACCAATCTTTATACGTTTGATACTTATCTTCAAAACCGAAGTTTTTAAGCAATTTTAAAACATCATCATCTGTAAATCCAAATAATGATGAAAAAGTAGGATCATCATAATCGACAACGCAGAAATTATTCCAACCAGTAAAAATGCTTTCTTTTGCAACTCGCAAGCAACCTGTTATAAAGCCCTTAGCTAAAAGCGTATTGGTTTTAAAAGCGCAACCTAACATATTTGACATGATAGTCTTAAAGTCATAATAGTAGTTGGTAAAGGCAGCTTTAGATAAAGGTACATCATACTCATCAACTAGGATAATTACATTTTTTTCTCCATAGTGACGACTTAACATAGCGCATAGCAAATTCAGTGAAGATTGAACTTTTACTTCAAGAATTTCTTTTGGCAAAATCAAATCACTTAGTTGGGTTAAATCATTGAATTGAGCCTTTTGACTTTCTGTTAGGTATTTTGATTCTGCTAAAAATAAATATTGATTAGCACAGTCAGCAATGGCTCTAGCTAAGCCATTTAAAGAGCTTAAATACCCTGTATTTATACCAGAGTTTGCAAAAGTAATATACAAAACAGGAATTTTACCCATGTACTTTTGACAAAAATCAGTATTTTTGTAGATATCTAATTTTGAAAAGAGTTTTTCGTGATTTGAAAGATCACAAGGATCTTTTGGATTTGGCGAAAAAAATGAATCTAGCATTGATAGAAACATTGATTTACCAAAGCGACGAGGTCTTGTAAATAAGGCTATATTTTTAAGTTCAAATAGTGCTTTTTCTATGTAAGGTGATTTATCTACGTAATACGAATTATCTGTGTAAGAGCCATCAATTTGATCTATAAAGCAATACTTAAAAGCATTAATTCCTGGGATAATTCTTTTTTGCATAAGTTAACACCTTACAAATCAAACTATTATCAAACTCAACATATTACATCTATACTTCTGATTATATGATATTTTGATATTTTTATCTTTTACGTGCGAGCCTTTTAGAAAATTATGCAAACCATCCTCAAAAATCAAATTACAAATACCCTCAAAAACTTAGGTCTATCTAAAGGAGATACCGTAATTGTGCACACTTCTTTAAAGGCTATGGGCTATGTTTGCGGTGACGCTCAAACTGTCATTGAAGCTTTAATCGATGTGGTAGAATCAGGTGGCACTATCATCATGCCAACCTTGGCAAACACGCTCAAGAGATCATAGAAAATCATACTTTAGAAAATATCTTCGATGATGGCTCTCCTCTTTCTAAAATCTATGACTTACATGGCAAGGTACTGCTTTTAGGCGTAGGATATGACAAAAACACCTCTCTTCATTTAGCCGATGCTCGTGCAAGCTACCCATCAAAGCATGACTACATAGCCCACAGCGCAATTAAGAGAAATGGCAAACGCGTGTGGAAAGATTATCAAACTCTATTTGTCGATGGTGAAGATTTTAACATTTATTTGAGAGAAGTCCACCACCTCTATAGGTGGTGGATGAATCGAAAAAGATGTTGAAATAAGCAGATTTATTGTGTAGAATCTAATTATTATTTGAAGTAAGCAATATATCAAATAGATTATTAAGCAGTATTCAGTAAGATTAGAATTTTATGTCATATCGCAATGATGATACGCATGTACGCGCGGTCCAATTTGAAATCTTCCCAAATGAAGAGCAAAAGCGCTTTATTGAGAAGACCATTGGCTGTGCCCGTAAAGTATACAATCTAATCACTGCTGACAAATTAGCTTACTACGAAAAGACCAACAAAAATAAATATTTTTACCCTGCTTCATATAAGAAGACCTACCCATACCTAGAAGAAGTAGATAGCTCAGCATTAGCTAATGTCCAGGTTAATGCAGATAGAGCATTTTCTGATTGGAAACAAGACCAAAACGATAAAACCAAGAAAGTTAAAAAAGGTAAGCCAAGATTTAAGAAGAAGGGTAAATGCCGTCCAAGTTATACCACAAGTAACACCTCGGATAATATCAAACTAAAAGACGGTAAGTTAAAATTACCTAAGATGGATTGGATTGATATTCTAATGCATCGACCACTACCATCATGGGCAAAAGAGATTAAGAAAGTCACCGTATTTAGAACACCCATTGGAACATACAAGGCAAGTATCTTATTTAAGTACGAAATCCAAGCACCTACTAAGGTACTTTCCTCTGTATTAGGGCTAGATTTTAGTATGAGTGACTTATATGTAGACTCAGAAGGCTTTTGCGCTAACTATCCAAAGTTCTTTAGACAGAAACAAGAGAAGTTAGCTAAAGAGCAGAGAAAACTATCTAGATGTAAGAAAGGTTCAAAGAACTACTTTAAGCAATTACGTAAGGTTAATAAGATACATTATGCAATTACTAATCAACGTAAAGATTACTTGCATAAGCTTACTACCTATTTAGCTAACAACTATGATGTAATTGCAATAGAGACTTTAAACCTCAAAGGCATGGCATCAAAAGATGGATTTAAATTAGGTAAATCTGTCCATGATGTAGCCTTCTCTTACTTTACCTCCTTACTTGAGTACAAGCTCAACGACAGAGGTGGTAAACTTGAAAAGGTAGATAGATTCTTCCCAAGCTCTCAAACCTGCAATCATTGTCATAATAAGTTCCCAATAACTAAGGACTTATCTGTACGACAATGGGAGTGTCCTCACTGTCACTCCATCAATCAGAGAGACGAAAACGCAGCCAAGAACATTCGTGATGAGGCTATGAGATTATTAGGTATTACAGCTCCTATTAAAGCTGTTGAACTGGAAGGAAATTCAGGGATAGTCTGTCGCTAGGAAACTAGCAGTTCCGTGTAGAGTATCAGCAATGAGAGGGTAAACGGATCAAGCAGAAACTTTGCTCATAATTAGGAAGGCAACTTTCTAAAAAAGGCAAAGAAGCCCCCACTTCAAAAGCGAAGCTTTAAGTGGGGGTGGTTTTCACTGAAATAGGAGCCGCTTTTGAAAAGACTCATAATGTTGCAAAAGCCATGATTGGAGATGGTCTAGTAAGACTTATTGACCAAATAGAACTTGTTGACTTTGCAGTTGATTGGATTGAGCAAAATCGAAAATAAAGTTTAAAAGAGGCCTAATACAGCCTCTTAAAGCTTAATTAGTTAGTCTCAGAATTTTGCTGCTTTTCCAAGATCTCTTTTTTGATATCCGAAATCTTTGGCTTGTGCTCTTTTACTGATAACTTAGCCTTAGCCGAGAAGATCATACCGATAATTACGATCACCGCTCCTATGACCTCTTTATAGCTAAAGCTCTCGCCTAAGATAGTTACACCAAACACCACACCAAAGATAGGAATTAGATAAACAAAGGTACCACCTTTACTTGCACCAACTTTACCTATAGCCATATTCCAGGTGGCAAAAGCGACGACACCTGCTAATAAGGTTAAAGCTAAGAAAGCACCAATGTAGTATGGAGTAATTGCATAAACTTCAAGAGCGCCGGTTACAGTACCTACTACGATACAGAAAGCAGCACCTATAAAACAGGTCCAAGCTGTTACAGATAGAGGAGATAACTTACCTGAAAGTTTCCAGCTTATGACCACGTAGAAAGACCACATAGCCTCGCAAATTACGACAATGACATCACCGATGTTCAAATCAAGGTTTAATACAGCCTCAATTGAACCTTTAGTTACGATGAAGATAGCACCAAAGCAAGATATAAAAATACCTAGCCATCCAATCTTACTTAATCTCTCGCCAATGATAAAGAAAGCTAACACTGAGGTAATTGAAGGACCAACACTTTCAATTAAAGAAGCGTTTGAGGCAGTTGTGATCTGCAAAGCCTTAAAGAGCATGCAGTTATGTAAAAAGATACCTAAAAAAGCCATCGCAAGTAACACTATAAAATCATGTTTACTTGGCATAAAAGCTTTTTTACCTTCAGTAAAGGCAAGGACTATAAAGATAATTGAAGATGCAATTGAAAAGCGTAGGCCTGTAATTAACATCGGTGACATACAGTCTTTTAAGATACGACCACACAGTGGGGTCAATCCCCAAATAATACAGGCTATAAGTAGTAATGAGTAATTTTTAAGATTTGAATTCATAACACACCGCGTGCCATACATTTTCTTTTTTGAGCAATATATCACGCTGTATCAACGTGTACACGCGGTTTAGTAAAATTTATTTTGCTTGATCTTTTTCTTCAATCTTGGTCTCAACTTCAGCTTCAACTACTGTAGCCTCACCATCGATGGTACGACCTGATTTAAAGCTTGATGCAGAGCCATTTTCAGCTTTTTGATTGCCGTAAAAACTAAAGTTAGAGTGATGAGTTTTATTTTGATAGAAGTTACTTGCCTTAACACGTACCTGTGGGATGAGTAGTAACAGTGCAATCACGTCTGAAATAAAGCCTGGGAATAAGAATAAGAAACCAGCTATTGGCAAAAGTACCATAGAAAAGTCCATTTGCCCTTGAGAAAACAGCATCATCGCCTGCTTGAACTTAAGTTTAATCAGCACAATGCCTACAAACATCATTAAAAACATAATCAAGATAGTGTTTAAAGCACCAATTGCTGAGCCTACCTCAATTAAAACTAAGATCTCCAAAACAAATAAAGCGAAGATACCTAAAAAAATCTTTTGCATAAAAATACCAAAATATAGAAATGGATTTACAAAAAACGATATTGAAGTTTTCTAACTTGTCTTAACTATTATATGGGGATGTTGTCTTGAAATTACAAGTGAACGCTGACAGTTAACAAATTTGGAGAAATTCGACAAATGAAAACACAATATGTACAAAAAGCACGGCTTTTGTTTAATTTACTAAACAAAATTAGACAATTTTCAGATCATAATCACAGTATTTTGCATAAATAGCACTTTTCATACCACAGTCAATCAGCTTTTTAATGCTCTTTTTGTAAAAACATTAAACACTACACAAATGAACAAATTTGTAGCAAATTTTTCTCTTTTGGATCACATTTGAGGTGGTAATCATCAGCTCTTGTTTATATACTTTAAAGACCCTTTGTGAAAACGTTTACTAACAACAAAATTCTAAAAACTTTTCATTGGTGAAGGTATTTCTATGCTTAAAAGCCTAAGCTTAAGAGCAAAACTTCTAGCAAGCTTTGCTGTCTTTATTGTTCTAATTCTAATTTGCTCAGTCTATTCAGTTGTTAACACCGAAGACAATATTGATGACTCTTATAACATCGAGCAGATCTTACGTAAACTCTCAGATTAGCCAGATTGCAACTGCAGCAACTCAGCAGACTACTGCAACCTCAGAGATTTCTAACAACATGCAAGGTGTAAGTAACTTAACTCAAGAAAGTGCAAACAGCTCTCAAGAATCATCAAATGATGTTAAGTCTTTGCGTAAAGACGGACAGTCACTTTTACAGAAGATTGAGATCTTCAAGTTCTAAAGATTCTTTATCCTCCCTCCAAAGCCTCCTTGCGGAGGATTTTTAGTCCTTGAAAACCGCTTACACTTTGTGCAGACTTGATCAAAGTTTGTATATTCTATTATTCTTTTTAAGCATTAACTATTCTTAAAATCCTAGCCATTTCACAAAATTATGACTGTAGATGTGAGTGCTGTCAAAATTAACCTAAACCTCAAGAATATTTAACCGATATCTACGTATAATCATTGACATGCAAATGTTGCAAACTTTGCAGTATAAAAAGCAAAAAATAACAAATTCGGTGACCTTATGAATTTCTTTAGCAAGATGAGTATTCGAGCCAAACTAGTCCTAGGCTTTGGCATTTTAAACATACTTTTAGTGATTACCTCAGTTTTCTCTGTTACCACCACTAAGAGCAATATTGATGCTTCATACAACGTGGAAAGAATTTTAAATAAATCCTACAACCGTGTGATGAACACTCAAAAGTCATTAGAAAAAGCAAATGACATGATCTTATATTATCTACAAGGTAAGACTAATCACGATAGAAACCTTGCTTTTGCTGATGAGTCTTTATCTAAGATTGATGAAATTGCTAAAGTATCTTCAGTGATGAATGAGAACGTCATCGGTGAATTACCATCTTCTAATGCCTATAAAAACAACATTTTAAAGGTAAAAAGACAAGCTGCTAATTTAAAGAATTTATATATGACCACTGTTGTTCCTTTAATTAAAGAGAACAAGACTCAAGAAGCTTTAGATGAGTATATTGCAGATGTATTACCAGTTGCTAACGACTGTCTATTCATCTATCAAGCTTTAATTGATGAGCAAGTAGCCTTATCTACTTCTATTACCCAGGGTAATACCTCAAAAGGACCAATGTACACAGCAATTGGTATTGCTATCTTTGCCGTGATCTTAGCTTTGATAATTTCAAAAGTATTTTCTAGCTATATTGAAAATAACTTGCATTATTTAAAGAAATACATTGGCTTAATGGCTAAAGGTGACTTCTCATTTGAGCTAAAAAATCATTGCCATGATGAATTTGGTGATGTCTTTAAGTCAGCTCAAGAGATGAAAGAGAAGTTAGGCTCATCAATTGCCGATGTAGTACATACCTATAGAGATTTTGATATCCAATTAAAGAAGATCAACGAGCAAATTGATGGAGTTGCAAGTGCAATTGCTGATGCAGAATCTCGTTCTGTAACCGTATCTGCAGCCTCTGATGAGATGGTATCAACTACCTCAGATATTGCTAAAAACTGCGAAAGCGCTGCAAGTAATGCTAACGGTACCCAAAGCATTACCAATCATGGTGTACATGAGGTTGAGCAGGTCATCGATAGCATTAGAAATCAAGCTCAAAAGACTCAAAACGATGCTAACTTAATTGCAGCTTTAGTACAGCAAAGCAATAAGATTGGTTCTATTGTGCAAACTATTGAAGATATCGCAAGTCAGACTAACTTACTAGCGCTAAACGCTGCAATTGAGGCTGCTCGTGCAGGCGAAGCTGGTAAAGGCTTTGCTGTGGTAGCAGATGAAGTTCGTGCCCTAGCTTCCCGCTCTTCAGCATCAACTCAAGAGATCACAAAGATGGTATCTCAGATCCAGTCAGATGCTAATAGTGCAAACGAGTCTATGGTCCAGACTTTAAGTGACATGAATAACCTAGCAGAGCGTGCTTCAGGAGTTACTTCAATTCTAAATGACATTAACCAACACGTAGATGAGGTTAATAGCCAGATTAACCAGATTGCAACCGCTGCAACTCAACAGACTACTGCAACATCAGAGATCTCAACTAACATGCAAGGCGTAAGCACCTTAACTCAAGAAAGTGCTAATAGTGCTCAAGCTTCATCTGATGAGATTGATGTGTTACGTCAAACTGGTCAAGACTTACTAGATAAGTTAGCTTTCTTCAAATTACCTAACAAGTAATTTGTGAAAATTAAAAAAAAGTTTCAATTGTGTGTTAAATGCCTCCTTATCAACAGGGGGCATTTTTATATCATCAATTCTTGTTGTATGATCTTCATGTATTGAGGAGCCTTATGACAAATAAACTATTTAAATTTACTGCACTTATTTTTGCATTTATCTTTTGCTTAAGTTTTACAAATTCAGCTACTGCTAAAACTGAGCTTGATAGAAGTTTGTTTGATATTCCGGATGTAACTACACAGGATAAAGCTACAACTGTACCTTTTTATCTTGACTGCATGCAAGATGGCAAAGCTACTTTAAAATGCGGTATGACTGTAGATAGTGGCGCTTACATCTATCAAGATTCCCTTAAACTTACCTCCAATAATGGCGTGCTATTAACCCTACCAGAGCCTCGTGATCACACTGATGCTAATGGTACAGTAAAAGTTTTTGATTCAAGCTTTATCTTCTATGTGCAGTTAACTCGTGGTGAGGTAGGAGAGTCAGTTAACTTTACCTATCGAGGATGTAATAGTGATGGTATTTGCTACCCAGTACAAAACTATAGTTTTGAAATCCAAAAGAAAGTACAGGCAAGCTTTGAAACAGAAATTTCAAAAAAGGAAGCTCAAGATAGTAATAATCAACTTTTTAATCAAAAAGACAACTTCTTACTTATTCTTTTATTGTGCTTAGTCTTTGGTGCGACCTTAGATTTAACTCCATGTGTATTACCAATGCTCTCTATTTACTCTGCAACTATCATGGGAGGAGACTATCAAAGCTTTGGCAAAAAACTGCGTCAAAACCTAGTCTATCTTTTAGGTCTGTCACTTACCTACTGTGTTTTAGGACTAATCTTTTCTCAAATTGGTGTAGCAGCTCATGGCGTGTTACAGCATCCAATTGCCACGGTAGTTATGGCATTATTACTTGTCATCTTTGCTCTAGATTGCATGGGGATCATCACGGTTAGAGTGCCATCTTATTTTAACAATGCTATTGAAAATAAAATCCAATCTCAAAAAGAAGGTACTTTAAAGAAAGCTTTCTTATTTGGTGCCTTAAGTGCTTTAATTGCAACTCCTTGCACTTCAGCTCCTCTAGCAGGCGCTTTAATCTACGTTATTAACTCAAATTCAGTTTTAAAGGGCGTGTTGATGTTCTTCTGCCTAGGTTTAGGTATGGGACTACCTCTTTTAATTATTGGAAGCTTTGGATCAAAGGTTATCAATGTATTTAAAGGCAAAGGCTCTTTATTTAAGAATATCTTAGCAATACCTTTACTCATTGGTGCTTTGTATATTTGCAGACATCTATTTAACGAATATGGACAGCTTGTAAGTAACTTAACCTACGCTTTCTGTATCGGTTACTTTGTCTTTATCGTTAAAAAAGGCTATGACGTAAAGCTAAGAGCAATCTCTGCCCTTCTTTTCTTTATAGGTGCTTTTACTTTGTTTAGCCATAACTTATCTACTCATTACTTATTACCTTTTGAAGAGGTAAAAGCCGTCTCTGACTTAGACAAGTACAAAGGTAAAAACTTGATAGTAACAGTGAGTGCTTCGTGGTGTACTAACTGTCATGAGCTTGATGATTCGCTTTATTCAACCGATGAGTTTGTAGATATGGTAAGTGATTTTGAATTAGCTCGTTTTGATTTTACTGATCCAAATACTCCTGAGAATAAGGAGCTAGCTGAGCACTTTAAGTTAATCGGTGTACCTTTTGTAGCTGTGATTGATAAGAGCGGAAATGTGGTTTCCAGCTACACAGGTTCAACTAATCTTGAAGGTATTCACAAGATGATGGAAAAGATCAAAGATTAATGATCAAAGAAAAAACGGATCAATGCAAAGTAGTGTGGGATCTTAGATCGTAAACACAAATAAAAAGAGCCTAATGTTATAATTGAGTTGTTCAAGAAACAATCTAACAAAAAGGCTCAATATGCATTGTACAAGTAATGATGAAATAACTCAATTACCTGCGATGACTACTGTCGATTTAGCAGGCAAACTTTTGATCAACTCACAGCTAGAAGGATTTCGTCAGTTATCCTATG
>Ga0256407_10002976_pt1 | contig 31068 bp, 34 predicted proteins | sample RumenRJG_04DNA_FD_193489 | JGI IMG/M metagenome (GOLD analysis project Ga0256407, IMG submission 193489) | Bovine rumen microbial communities from Lethbridge, Alberta, Canada - RJG_04 | ecosystem: Host-associated > Mammals > Digestive system > Stomach > Rumen | place: Canada: Alberta...
TCAGTTCTGCCGTTTCACCTATTGCTGCAAAGAGCAGAAAACCTGTCTGTATGTCCGGGTAAGTTGTTTCAATGTAATCAATCAGTCCATACTTTAATGAAATCAGTACGCACTCATCCTCCATCTGATACTTCCTTATAAGCGCGACAGCGTCATCGGCCATCTTCCTGTCCGCTGTGCTGCCCTTGAGTTCTATGAACAGCACCATCCTGCCCTTGCTCGCGCTCATCATGTCCTCGAACGTTGGAACAGGTTCTCCGTCAACAGACAGCTTCCTGATTTCCTTCAGAGTCATCTCCTCCGGTTTCCTGTTGTCACCGGCAACTCTCTTGAACGTGCCGTCATGATTCACAACATAACCGCCGTCCTTTGTCCTCTGAATATCTATCTCGCTTCCGTAAGCGCCAAGACGCGAAGCCGCTTCAAGACCTGAAACAGTGTTTTCCGCGCCCTCGTTTCCGCCGCCGCGGTGGGCTACTATCTTCACTTTTGTTTCAGCCGGAAACAGTCTGTCGAAGCAGACATATGCAGCGCAGTCGATGGCAAGCACGAGGATTATGGCCAGAACGAGCGCTACCTTGTACCGCTTTCCGAGCTCCCGTTTTGTCTCCTGGTAACCCAGCTCTTCGCCATCCTTATAGCGGTAATAAAGCTGTGTCATCTTCATGAGATAAACCGGCATGGCGAACAGGTCTGCAAGCACCGATACTATCACTCCCGCTATTACGAAGAACACCGTCAGAAAACGTCTGACCGAATCCGCCATCGGCAGCAGGTAAATGATCTTCAAAGGCAGTACGAGACAGATTGCAGCAATAATGGCGAGGGACACAGCTATCGCGAGTATGAGCATAACATTCTGCTTCAGATAATCCTTCCAGTTGTCTTTCATCAATTGTCTGGACTGCCTGCCGGCTTCTGCCGCGGACAGTTTATCCAGAACGATTCCGTGCAGGATGAACAGGTTTCCGATTCCAATGGAAAGGAAAACAATCATCGCGATTCCCGCCAGCGCGGAATAAAGAACTGAGCTTTCTATGAACGATGAGATAAATGTCGGAATATAAAGATTTTCGGTCAGTGAAATCGACAGGCTGATTCCCAGTATCGGAGACAGGAACGCAATGTACAGAACGATGCCGATGCCGCTGATGCTCAGATATCTTTTTATGGATCTGAATCCTTCGTCGACGCTGTTCCACAGATGCGCCTTCTGGCCTGTCAGCAGATTTCTGCTGATTAGGATCTTGGCGTTCAGATCAAAAGCCACATATACGAACAGCGACACAAGACCCAAAAGCAGAATCAGCCATCCCTGCCACGTCGTAACAAGAAACTGGTAATCGCCGGATGTTACCGCGACCCTGCCGCTGCTCTTAAGCAGCGCCTGAAAGATTCTGCCCAGCAGAAATAGCCAGACCGCAATAATTGCTTTTGTTACGATCTGGTAGTGAAGGATGTCGAGCGCTCCCGAAAATAATGATGTCAGTTTCTGTCCCAGCTTAGGTTTTTCTTCCATATTACAAATATATAATGGGTGGTTACATAAGTGGTGCGATCAGTTTGGCAATAGGACCCGCGATCTTATAGAACGTTTTAGTTCCGCGGATCGTTTCCTCTGTTACCTGACGGCACTGTTTAAGTGTCTCCTGAAAGTCTTTTTCAATATCTGCTATGCAGTCGGTTCTGTACATGTACGTCGCGCACTCGAAGTGATGGTACAGGCTGCGGTAGTCCAGATTGATCGTCCCGACCACGCCCTTTTCGTCATCGCATGTCCAAACCTTCGCGTGAACAAATCCCGGCGTGTATTCGTAGATTTTCACACCTGCTTCAAGCAGCGAATTGTAATGCGTCTTTGCTAGAGAATACGCGATTTTCTTGTCCGGTATTCCCGGCAGTATCAGTTTAACATCGATGCCGCGTTGGCCCGCGTACTTAAGAGCGGTCTCCATCTCCCCGTCAAGAATCAGGTACGGCGTCATGACGTGTACATAGTTGCCCGCCCTGTTGAGGATGTCCATGTAAACGGCCTCGCCAACTTTGTCCTCATCGAGAGGACAGTCGCAGAACGGAATGACATATCCCGACGGGTTAATCCCTGCGCTGCTGTCAGGAATATATGGTACGCGCGCTTCATCGAATTTCGGAGTCTCATTGGTGATGTTCCACATCTGCAGAAACATCAGCGTAAAACTGCATACAGCATCTCCCTTTAACATTACCGCTGTATCCTTCCAGTGGCCGAACCGCTCTGTCTTATTAATGTATTCATCTGCCAGGTTTACTCCGCCGTTAAATGCGACCTTCCCATCGATCACGCAGATTTTGCGGTGGTCTCTGTAATTGTAATGAGACGAAATGAAAGGTGTGATCGGCGCGAATGATTTCGCTTTGATTCCCTCGGCTTCCAGCAGCTTGCAGTAATTCGACGGCAGCGTGGATATTTCACACATTCCGTCGTACATTACGCGAACGTCCACGCCTTCCTTTGCTTTTGCTACCAGTATCTCCAGAATCTTTCCCCACATGTAGCCTTCTTCAATTATGAAGTACTCCATGAAAATGTACTTCTCCGCCTTCTGCAGTTCTTCGAGCATCGCTTCGAACTTAGCTTCCCCTGACGGAAAATACGTCGTTTCGGTTTGCGCAAAGGCAGGAAAGCATCCGCTGCGGTTAAGATATGTCAGCAGGTCATCGGTAAAGCTGTCTTCCTCGCGGAGCTTCGCAAGCGTCTGCGGATCCTGCTTTATCGCGTCCTTTGTGCACGCAATCATGCGTTCTGATCTCTCCTTTATCATGCGATGCCCTGTGTTTCTCTGAGTAAACAGCAGCATGAGCGCCCCGGCGACCTGAAAAGCGGTTATGATCAGCATCCATGTCAGCTTCGCCGTGGAATCCATTTTGCTGTTGAACAGATAAATCATTATTATCAGCGTGAAGATTATCAGAGCGCCATAAAAATGATGCATGTAATTTTCCAGCATAACAAACGGTACTACCATAACCGCCAGCTCCAGCAAAAGCAGAAGAATTATAATGAAAAATCTGCTGAATATAAGCGCCAGTATTCCCTTTCGTTTTGGTTTTGCAAGGCGAAAAACCTCTGCTTCCTCTTTCATTCCCTTCTCCTTTTTTATAGGTTTATTCTTCTTCCTCTGCTTCAACCTGCGGCTCATTCTCATCCCGATTGTCCGGCTTCAGCGTAAGTCCTCCGACTACTGAAGTGGCGACCTTTCTCTTTTCACCATACTTCAGGAAGGCAAAACCGAAGCTGCAGAATACGATTGCTCCGATGAAGTTTACAAGAAGGTCCTTCATAGTATCAAGTATGCCGATGTCCAGATAGCCTCCGTCTATGGTGAAATCTCCTGAGGCTGAATGTATGACAGTTCCTGTTATGTCTTCAACCCTTATTACCTCCTGGCTGTGAGTTGGGTCAAGGGTTACAGACTGGAAGTGATCTACGATGAAGTCTTTCTGCATGTCCTGGTGCAGAAATATGTCCGCGCCGCATTCGAAGAACTCCCAGAGCACGCCGATAGTCATCGAGAAGCAAAACGCCACCATCGTCAAATAAAGCGGCGACAGTTTAATGTTCTTGCTTGTCCGGTTCAGCAGTTCAACTGTCGAGAACCCGACGGCCGCGAACAGAAATCCGTTCAGCGTGTGCAGCATTGTGTCCCAGATTGGGAACTGTGTATAGAAATGTCCCAGTTCACCCAGAATCTCCGCCGCAAAGATAAAGCAGTATATTATCCCTTCGAGCAATGCCGGTATCTTGATCTTGAGTGTTTCTTCAAGCAGAGTCGGCACGAAGAAAAGAGCAAGAACAAGAAGGCAGGTTATCGATGCCTCATAGTTGTGCAGGATAATTGTTCTGATGAGAATCAGAACCACCAGCAGCCGCAGAATTGAGTACAGAATGAAAACCCCGCGCTGCTCTTTTGCCCTTTTGCCCAGATCTCTGATATATTGATTCGGTGTCCTCATATTTCTTGATTCCTCCCTAATTGATGATGCAATTCAGTATGCCATATTTTAGTTTAAGGCTTCGCTGTTTACAGGGAATGTAAAGTATGTGTCCGGATACGGCTCGTCCTCCAGCGTGAAGTGCCACCATTCTTCAGGCAGCGGCTTGAATCCGTGTTCCGTCATGGCTTCTCTCAGTATCATCCTGTTGTTGTACTGCTCTTCGGTGATGCCTTTGTAATCAGGATGGCTTTCTTCTCCAAAGTAATCGAAGGTTCCGCCCATGTCGACTTCCTTTTCGGTTTCCATGTCAAAGAGCGTGAGGTCCACAGTACTTCCTCTGCTGTGTCCGGAATGCTCCGCGATATAGCCCTGCGGGAAGAGTACGTCTTTGTCCAGTTCCGGATAGAAGTACTCCTTCATTCTTGTGTCGTCTTCATCTTTTGCCCATTCAACGAAGTTAGTAACGGCTTCCTGAGGGCGGTACGCGTCATATATCTTCAAACGGTACCCGTCGTCCTTAACGTCGTCGCTCACTTCCTTGAGCGCGTCGGCTGCCTCCTTGGTCATGAAAGCAAGCGGCTCCTCATACCCGTCGATGCGGTCGCCGACAAAGTTGTATGTTGAATAATAACGTATTTCAAAAATTGCGTCCGGAACAACATCTGTAACCAGTACAAAGTCCGACGAATCATCCGAAAGCGTGACACCGTCTTCTGCCACTGCCGTCGTGGGTTCTTCCGCGGCGGCCTCTGTTGCCTTTGCATTGTCTTCCCCTTCATCAGACGCCGTATCTCCGCATCCGCACATTACTCCAATCGACAGTATCGCGGCAAACAACAGCGATGTCAGCAAACAGCTTTTCTTTTTCATTTAATTCCTCCTGTTTTCACTCTTCGTCTTTTTTCAAATAATCGTATGATCTCAATGGCCAACATGATCGCGGCGATTGCCAGGCACCATGCCGCCAGCACATCTGTCGGAAAGTGCACGCCGAGATAAACACGTGTAGGCCCAATCAAAAGCATTGGAACCGCCAGTAAAACTGTAAGTATGTTTCTTGCGGTCGGGTTTTTCACGTTCCGCCAGACCAGCCATATGGCAAATCCGTAAAAGAACATGCTAGTAATCGAATGCCCGCTCGGGAAGGAATAACCCTCCTCAACGACAAGGTGCAGTACATCCGGACGCAGCCGCCCTACAATGTGCTTGATGAGAGTATTCAGCATCATTGTTCCCAGGGCGCCAGCCGACAGCGGAACTCCGAAGGTCAATCGGGTCTGCGGGACAATCAGCAGCAAAAGGCATAATCCAATGATGACGTATTTATTCGCCAATGTTGTAATGAATACAGCCACGCGAGTCATCAACGGGCCGCGCAGGCTGTAAAAGAATTCTCTGACCGGATCGTCAAATCCCGCCGCATGCCCTGTAAGAACGCAGGCGAGGATTACAGCAAAAGCGATCAGCGCTGCCGCTCCTATGCTCCTTCGAATTATCGTGTTTCTGTTTGTATTTGTTCGCTCATTCATATCCATTGTGTGACTATATTAATTAATCCTTGTTCGACAGCATTTCCGTCGCCATGCCGACAAACTTTCTCACCGCGGGGGTTGCGTTCTTAAGCGAGGAAATCGCGATGCCAAGCGCAATGTGCTGCGGCGGGTCCACAGGAATCTTTACAACATCGTAATCAAGTCTGTCGGTAATCAGCTGATTCATTATGCTCATTCCCAGCCCCTGTTCAATCATCGCGATAGCGGAAAAGTTCTCATGTGTCTGAAAGGCGACTTCCAGATTCAAGCCGTTCTCCCTGATCATGTTCGTGACATCCTCATCCATTCCCATGGCCGGCATGATAAAGGACTCCTCTTCACATCTTTTCAGCGGATACTTTTTTCTCTTTGCCATCGGATGGCTTTTGCACAGAACAGCAAGCATGGGATCTTCTGCCAGCGGAATCCACTCAAAGTTCATGGGCTCTTTGTAACTCATGAACGCCAGGTCGGCCTTCTTTGCAGCCAACAGCTCTTCAACTTCCTGCCGCACCCCTTCATGAAGACGTATTTCAATACCTGGATATTGCTTCTGAAACTCCTTGATTACTGCCGGGAGCCAGTGTGTCGCGATGCTTGAATACGCGGCGATATTCACCGTTCCGACCGTAAGCCCTCTTATCTCCGCGGACAGCTGTTCAATCGCGGCTTCATTATTCAGCAGTTCGCGGACGACAGGAATGAAACGCTTTCCCTCTTCGGTCAGCGTTACTCCCCTCTTGTCCCTGTGCAAAAGCTGCGCGCCTATTTCATTTTCAAAGGCCTGAATCAGCTGGCTGACGCCTGAAGGCGTATAACTCAATTCCTCTGCTGCTTTCGTAATGGATCCTGTTTCTGCAGCATACAGAAAGGCCTTGCATCTTGCCGTTTCCATAAAACCTTCCTTTAAGCATTGCTTAATTCATAATTTACTATCTATAGATTTACTTTATTATCAATTATGGCTACAATAAAGTCAAGAAGAGGTGTGTCATGAATAAACAGATTCAGGAATTTATCAAAACTTATCTTACTGACTATCAGAAGCGGCCGGAAATTGCCACAAGCTACGGCGAGCCTCTTGTTGGTTTCGCCGACGCCTGGCACCCGTATATCCAGAGTCTGCCGCAGCTCATCAGCCCTACACATGAGCTGCCTCAGAACATACTGCCCGACGCGAAGACCATTATCGCGTACTATGTGCCGTTCACGAAGAACCTGGCAAAATCAAACCGGACAGAGGGAATAACCGCTTCTCCCGAATGGGCCAGGGCTTATGAAGAAACCAATGCGCTCTTTGCTGAATTAAATGAAGAGCTCATCCGCTTCATTCATGCAAAAGCAGGACACGCCGGCATCACGCCGAAGGCGACCACCTTTTACCAGACCAGCCTCATAAGCGACTGGTCGCACCGGCACATAGCCTACGCAGCCGGGCTTGGTACCTTCGGTATCAACAACATGCTCCTGACCCGCAGCGGCTGCTGCGGCCGTTTCAGCACGGTCATCACCAATCTGGATCTTGAAACGGACCAACCTCTGACTGAGGAATACTGCCTTTATAAGAAAAACGGCACCTGCGGCGCCTGTGTAAAACACTGTCCGACCGGTGCCCTGACCTATGACGGATACGACCGTTTCAAATGCTATTCCCTATGTCAGGAGAACGCGAAAATCTATACACAGTTCGGCAGCTCCTATACCAACGAGGACGGCACCGGCGCCAACAGCGTCGGCAGCGAAGTCTGCGGCAAGTGCATCACATCCTCGCCATGCGCGTTCTGGTCTCTGGCTCCTTCGTCTGCCAGCAGCAAGGTGCTTGACCCTTTGTACTCATTATAATCGGTGATTCCCTCGCCTATGTTCGGCACGTGGTGTGAGTAGATAACATCCGCCACAAAGGCGAGTACGAGGACGATGCTGGCGGTGACCAGCAGCTTCGTCGGCAGCGCCATGCGCGTTCTGGTCTCTGGCTCCTTCGTCCGCCAGCAGCAAGGCGTTTATTCCTCGGCGTTTTCATCCTTTTCCGAGTACCAATACCCGGATCCGCGTTTTAATCCGCTCCAAATGTTTACATCTCCGCCATCGACCATTGTATTCAGCGTTCTTTCGATAGCTCCGCGGGAAAGTTCAATCTCATACTCCTCTTTAAGAATATTTTGGATTTTACTGACATGGGCGCGGTTGCTTTTGTCAAATCTTTGAAGAATAAGATAAATATACAACGGAGCCATGCTTTCCCTTTTGTTGCCTTTGCGTGATCTGTAATAATCGTCTTCTTCTTCGTCCGTCAGGCCCTCCGTATCAATATCATTGTATCTGAAGGACCAATGATAGTCATCATCGTTTCTCTCGCATTCTCTTCTGTATTGTTCAAGCCAGTTATCAATAAAAGTTGACAATCCGCCCTTTTTCTCTTCATGATGGTCAATGTCAATCGAGCACTCATGCCCCGCAGATCTCTTTAGAGCGTGTTTTAACCAGTTAACGAGCTCTTTCACTTCGCTAAGGAATTGCGCTAGTTCATGCGGAGTTACTTCTGCCTTTTTATCGCACGTTTTCTTTAGTTTTGCCATTCTGTCTGCGGCTTCGTATATTGCGGGAGGACAATCAATGTAATCATACTGTTCGCAATGTTTGCGCATTTCGTGGACCTTAGGCCACTCTTCAGATGAGATGTCTTTCCGGTGCTCCATCCTTTCGTAACACACAAGGTATAAAAGCGCTTCGCACATAGTATAAACATGTTGCATCAAAGACCGACCTATCGCATGAACGATAGTCTGGCTTGCGATGTCATCAGGAAATTCGTATGTGCGGTCTATTATTTCAATACTATGAAAACACCTTTCGATTGTTGCTACTGCGTCGTCTTCTCTTTTGAATAAAGGTTTGGACATAATGATACCTCTCGCCTATTGTTTTCTCTTAAAGATATATGTGTTTTCAATAACGGTCATGTCACGCGAACCCTTCGTTTGATATTTTCCGCAAGGTACCACGAAGACCAGTTCCCAGCCTTTTGCCGTAATTTCAGGAAGCGTTGACTCGTATTCCACTCCGGATCCGTCACTGAACTTTGTGCGTTTTATCAACCCGAGCTCGTCAACCAAAGCCTGGCCAGGTTCTCCTGTATAGTACAACTTCCCCTTCTTCCTGCAGTATTTGAGTTCATAACTGTGATCAGTAAACTCAATGAACTGAGTCATTCTAATCCCACCTTTCTTTCATCAACCCCAGTCTTCCATGAAAAACTGCAGCCTGTGGAAGCCCTTTTCTTCCGCCTGCTGATCACCACAGTATTTCCACTTAGTTCCGCTTTCTTCTTCAACGTTTTCTGTGTAAATGCCCATGCCTTTCATGTAATCCTCGAAGGAAGTATCGTATGCAGCATCAAACTTCTCTTTATCTATGGAGAGGTCGTACAGATACATGTCGCTTTCATGCCAGAAGCATATTTCTATTACCTGACCATCGTTTAAGGTCGCATACTGTTTGCTGAGTTCGCTGTAATCATCGCACTTGTCAAGGCTTTCGCTTTTCTCCATGCTTGCGATGCTTTTGTTGAAATCAGCAAAGATTGATTCTACCTTTCTATAAGTTTCCCTTTCGCTCATTTGCCCATCTCCTTTCACTTACGTATATATTATAGGAAATGGGTATGCGTCGAATTTGGAGCATTATCAATTGGTTTTTTCTTAATTAATAGCTGTGCCTTAATGCAATTGATGGTAAATGCCTGCGTATCAGTTATTATCCATAAACGTAGTTTCTTCAATATTTTCTTCTGAAATTTCCATATTTTTTGCAGGCTTAAGTGGTAATTTGTCAAGTTTCTTTTTTGTGTCTTCAAGATACTTCTTAATTGCCGTCTCTATGCTTTCTATTATTTTTTTCTCCTCATTTTCATTCCTTGCAAAGCTATTGTTCAAAATCTCTAGTGCTTCTTCAAAAATATTGGTTTTTTTGTATAAAGATTTTAGTTTCTTGACCTTGCTAAAATCTTTTTCGCCCCCTATTATTATTCGGGCATTACCCAAACTCTCATCATTGTCATTCAAGTTGTTCTTAAACACTGTAAGATATATTGAACATTTATTGTCATCTGTCTTGAGCTCAAATGGATGTATTTCAAAAAAGTATCTTGCCTTTTGGACTTCATCAACATTCTTCTTTGTCCAAACGTCGTTGTTTTGATCCGGTGACATTGGAAGAAACTTATCCATCTCCAAATACCTAAAACGAATATATGTGTTACCGGAATCATAATCAGACTTATAAATGACTCCACAATCACCTTCCCTTGTTAGTTCAGCCAATGCTTCTTTAAGATATGCTGCAAATTGAGATGCGAGGTCTTCCTTGTTTGCGAATATTAAATCTAACGCCTCCCGATTGTTGTTGTAGATTTTTGTGCAAATTTCCACTAAGTCGTCCTTCATAATATCCCTCCTTATTATTTTCTTGTAATCCTCTATCAAGATCCTGTTTGCTTCTTTCATTTGATTAGTATCTACTGTTTCAATAATATCAATAATCGTGGAATATGACATTGGGTACCATGTCTCATCTTCAGGCTCCTCGGTGTATGGTGATAGAAACACCTTAACTGTTTTTGCTCCAGGAAAAGCTTCATCAAGCGCTTTGGAATATCTTGGGGTTTGAGATTTTCCTTCTTTTGAATTGATTTTATTTTCTATAGCAAGCACATGGTCTATTTCTCCCTTTTCGTTGCAGAACGTAATTAGGATATCAAGACTATTGTTTTTATTCGGATGCCACTCTCTAATTACTTTTTGAGTTGTATAGTCTAAAAAAGACCAATCCATTATTTCATATTCAGAAGCAACATCTGCGGCAATTTTCGTGATAAATTTTTGTATTACATCTTTTCCAAGTCCATGACTGCCATTCACATCTAGCAACCAGGCAAGAACATTACTGTGTTTTAATTCAGAACGAACAGAACCAAGAATGTCAAAAATAGTATCCTTAATTTTAAATTCATCTAACTTATCCAACTCATTGATGTGTAGTAAAAAATCATCAAGATTCTTTTTTTCCTTCTCCGTCATTTCACTCGTCATTTTTTTAATCACCATTTTTTCCTCCGTTTCTTTTTTTCTAATCCACTTCCACAAATCTCGATCAGCTTCTCCCATATCTTCACCATCGCGAACGTATCCAGTTCGCAATACTTCAGCAAATAACCTCGCCATTCTTCCAACTCATCGGGATTCATGTAGGCCATGCGTTTGAATGTGTCCATGGCTTCGCCGCCGTGGTGGACGCCTTCTAGATTGTGGTAATCAAGTGCGGGATCGTCCGGGAACAGCGCTGGCAGGACATATTTGATTGAATAGGAACCCTGCATTTCTCGGCAGTAGTAGTCCTTCTTCTGGAACGGTATCATCAGGTCAACGATATGGTCGTGTATGTTCATCAAATGATCCGCTAACTCTGGATAAATAGCTGCAAGCCCTTTGATTCTGCCCTTCTCAAAACCCATATTGTATGCCATTGTGCACACATCCAGCGGAATATCTTCACAAAGCCTTTCCGCCAGCTCGCGTCTTGGATCTTCACCTGGGTAAGCCAGGAACTCTTTGTGTTTCAGTTCACCGCCCTCCTCTTCAATATAGTGCAGCGAATACTGGAACGTAATCTGCTCATATGGATGTGAGTTGTCATAAAGCGGAATCGCTGGCATGAAAGTTTCAAAATCCAAAAAGTAAAGCGGGTATGTCAGCGTATCCAGAAATGCCTGAATACCTTCCGGATGGATCTCTGGAGGAAGATCGTGGATCTCAAAATCGATCTGCTTCAGATATCTGTCACCTATTGTCTTACTGTTCCACAAATCTTCAAACGATACGCGGCCAGCGCAAAGGCATTCGATCATTTTCTTTTTTCTTAGACTCGCCACATTGAATACATTCGGCTTTGGCAAGTCCTTCGTGCAATACTCAAAAAATCCGCATGCATATGGATCGAAACAATGCAGGCCGATTTCCTTTTCAGGATCATCTTTCTGCTTCATATATTCATTGAGGAACACGAGCCTTTCTTCAACGTCTTCATACAGGTCGCTTGCAATCTTCGTTACATCCTCAATCACGAAGAGTTTCTGCAGATCCAGCTCTCCATGACGCACATATTCATTATTGATATGAACGACGCAGGCCCGCTCTATAGTGTATCCTAGCTTGCTAAGAACGTAGCACTGATAAGCCACATCGTGATAATAGATTTCCTTCACTTCCGTGGAACTTTTCACTTCGTAAAGTTCCATGTGTTTGTCCCCGAGATTCTTCAGAATATCAACGCTGCAAAAGGCGCCTTGATATGAAAAGGAGGCTTCTGCTATTACACTTGTGCCTCCATCAATCAGTTCTTTTGTTTTATCAATCATTTTCTGAAGGGGTCTGTCAAATGGCACCTCAACAAAATCGCCAAACAGCCCCATGGCAAGATCGCCGACTTCATTGCCAGTCTGTAAAACCGCTTCATTCATGACTGAATCATCGAATTCGTCCGGCTTATTCGCTTTCAGCCATAGCATTTTGGGACACTGCACGGCCGAGCAATAACGCGACTTACTCAAATACATCAGGCTTTTCCTCCTTTGCAATCATTATATGCCCAAAAGACGCTTCTGTCTTGCTGTTTCTGTCTACCTTGTAATGCCTCTCCCATAAGAGTGTGAACCAGTGGTCTTCCATCAGTTCCTCCAACTGATCAAAGACACCATCTTCAACCGTTATTGCAAAGGCAGGCGGGTCCATTTCCCAGAGGTTGGAACCCGACATCTCCTGCTTTTGCATGTCCGTCATTTCATCCGTGATTCCAAGAAGAAACATGCTCAGACTGTTCTTCATTGCTTCGCTGCATCTCCACTGGTATCGATTTTCTCTCAACCAGTTTGACAGTTCATATAGAATGGCAACTTCAAAGAATGTGTATGTACTGCACATTGCATTGATTTCTTTGGTTAGTGCTTTCGTGATATTGTACGGGGGATTGTCGCCGAAAACTTCCGCCTGCCGTTGCATAAGCAATTGGAAAACGCAGAAAAAAACATCGGATGTAGTCGCCATGTCGATCGTACTTTTTGCGAAGCGACCGCAGACGTCGAAAATATTATTAATCAATGGAGTATCCATTCTGGACCGCTGCCTGAGCAATCAGCGCTGCCAGTGTATTTCCGTTCGAAACGATCCGGCCATAGAAATCACGTGTCTTATCATCGTTCTTATCATATGAGCCAAGATTCACTCCATAAAAATCGCGCGCAACGATTTTGCTTCCCTGATCCTCCAGCGTCCCCAGAATCTGACCGCTGAAGTTTCTAATAGTTTCTGTTGACATGATATTATTCTCCTTTTCTACAAATTACTCATCATCAAAATCCACGTATGGACCAATCATAATTGGAGCACAAAATATATCTTCTTCGATGAATTCTTTTATCTTTGGGATAATATCATTAATAATTATATCATCCTCAACACTGTGAGAGCTGTGAATAAAGGAGACATTTCTGCCATGAAACTTCTTTATGCACTGCTCGACATTTTGTTTTCCAAACAATTCATCATCAGGAGAAACAATACATCTTATAGACAACCTGTCTTCATCATCTAAGCTGAATTCCATGTTTTTTAAGTCTGAAATGAAAGCATCGTCTATAGTGTACTCTGTTTCTCCGTCACTACGCACAGAACGAAACTTCTGAACACCTTTTCCGATATATTTTTCAATATATTCTCCGGCTTTTACTGCAGGATTGATAAGAAGCTTTTTCGGCATGTATCCACAATACATAAGATAGTATGCACCTAAAGATGAACCTACAACCAGATCATATTCATCCTTTGAGATAATGTCTCTAATAAAGGCTAGTGCCTGCTTTGGTTCTATCGGAATCTCCGGTGCAATAATTCTGTACTCTATTAAGTTGTTGCGAAGTAGTGTTGCAACTCTGCCGTCACCGCTTCCGCCCAAGCCGTGTATGTATAATACTTTTTTCATAATAATATCTCGCGAATCGTCACGTTAATCGTCATTATTTCTTTTTTTGCTTTACGTTCGTATTCGTTTGCTAGCAAACAACTTCCTTTCTTTCGAGCCCACACTCTTCCTCGATTCTCTGAATGTCCGAATACAGCAGATACTGTTTGCTTTTCAGTTCTTCCGTCACACGCTCAAGCATCTGGTTATTCTTCAAAAGAATGTTTTTTACTTCAAGCGTATACCTTTCAAGTTCTACATTGATTGTTGTCTCCATCCTCAAATAATAATTGTCGGAGTTGCACATTCTCGGTGAATCCAAAAGCGATGGCCCTCTTGTAGCACTACGCCGTAATCCTTCGGCAATCGCATCAATTGCTTTGTCCAAATCTGAACTACATCCATTAGCGATTCCACCAAATCGCATTTCCACTGCCACTTTTCCGGCAAGAGAAGTCATGATGTGGTGCGGTCTTTTCACATTAAAAGAACAACTATGAACAGCTCCTTCACATTGGCCGCTGTCGTCTTGCCGTATAGAAACAAATCCAATACTGCCCTGTTTTAGACTCTCCGCAACAACCAGATGCGCCGCTTCATGAAGTGCTACTTTTTCTATTTCTGTTCCATTTGTATTGATCTCTTTTTCTCCTGGCCCACCGTAATGCCTTCTTAGTACTGCTTCTACAAGATGCCTTTCTTCAATCCTTTCACACATTTCAAATCCTGCAATGATTGCTGCTTCATTTAAAACCGTCTTTATTTCTGCACTGGAACTGGTGTTTACCATCTTATAAATATCCTGCACATCAATATCCTTTGACACGGGTTTGTCTATCAAATAGTGCTTAAGAATATCAACGGCATCGGCACCGGTCGGTGAAACCATTTGGATTTTGCGATCAAATCTTCCTGCTCTTGTCAGCGACCTCGGCAGTTTGCGAATATTGTTTACCGTTGCCACAACCAGCACATTAGAATCCTGCATCTCATCTATACATGTTTGAACAGCCACATATTCTTCTGCATCGCAATGCTGTTCATCTTCATTTGCAAACTTGTCCATGTCGTCAAGCAGGATGATGGCGGGCGCATTGGTTTTAGCGAAATCAAATGCGTTGACGATATCATCAACGATCTCACCATTCTTCTTCGTTCTGCGTACTGTAATCGTCTGAACTCCCGCTTCATTCATAAGCGCTGTTGCCATGAGTGTTTTCCCAAGTCCCGGATCGCCGTACAGCAACACACCTTTCGGCATTTCCGCACCCAGCGCCATGTACCTTTTGGGGTTCTTCATCATATCCACAATCTGACGCAGTTCCATCTTAATCCCTTCATAACCGATTATTTTTTCAAAAGATCCCATATAAATACCTCCAATTAACTACTACTCTAACTGTCAATCACTATTATGCATATTGATATGCGTCGAATTTAGAGCATGGCTTGTTACTTCCAGTTGTTTTTCACTTTCTTCTAAAGGACCTATGTGTTTTCTCATTCGATAGAGCGGGGAAATCATGGCCATAACTTCAGGATATATCGTTCCATGTTTTACCGCTCCAGTGTTCCATTCTCCTGCTTCGTTTCTGTATAAAGCTTGTACTCCGCAGCAATCGGTTCCAACTTCAAGCAAGACGATTTTTTGAGGTTTTGCAAAGGGCCTACTGTCAACTGTAACAATATCGCCCGGCTCAAATGGAATATTGATATTCAGATGTATATTATCCCATGAATAGCAAAAATCATTACAATAGCCACATAGTCCAATCTCATCCATCTTCGTGTTTCTTTCAAAATAACAAACCTTGTCAGCGATGAGATAAAATGTATATGGATTTTGAAACCCTCCTTTGCCGTTGGGTTCATATAAATTGAGAACACCCCAGCCTAGTGCGTCAAAACGGTGTCCCCAAAGATCTTCGTCTTCGAGAAGGTCATACCAGTCTCTTGCGAGATTCCGTCTGACTTGTTCCAGACTTTTGCATGGTCCGACGCCCCATTCGTCCGGCTCAAGCTTTCCCTCTATCAGCTCATAGCCATGCATGGAAAAATACAGAAACTGATTTTCATCTAGGTTTAGCGCCTCAAGAGCATCTTTCATATCCTGATGGCTTTGCTTGTTAACGCCTTTCATTAGTTCTATTTTTCTGGCAAGTGGAATCGGCGCACCTCTAATAATCTCCTCTATTTGAACCTTTGTGAGTTCTGAGCTATGATCTAAAAGATAGTCTTGCATTTCTTCTGACTCAAAACAAACCGTAATGATTTCTTTTATATCCGCCATTTCTGCTCCTTACTCAAACGTTCCATTTGTTTCTCTTTATTATTCGTTTGCTCCCACACTTTCACTTTTGGGTGCCTGTTATATGCTCCCGCATTTTCCTGATAGCAACTGCTTCTATCTTTCTGAGATACTCTTTAGAGCAGCCAAACCATTCGGCAGCAGCATCGAGAGTCATTCTCTCAATGAATCTTTTTTTCAGCACTTCCTGCTCTTCTTTCGTTAGAAAACCAAGCGCGTAATCAACTCTTTTGACTAGCTCCTTTGTTTTTTCTATTCCTGATAGTCCCTGTTCTTCCGTTCCGTATCCTGCTGAACTGGCAAGCATCTGATATTCGTAATCATAGCGAAGGGCTTTTTCAGTAAGCTCATCACAGTCCTCTCTGTGATATGCTGTCGAATACTGATTAACAGCCATACTGATTGCTAGGGATACAGCCTCATTGTTAACAATTGTTTTCGGAGCCTTATAGCGAATGAGTCTACATAGCCGCTTTGCATAAATAGTTGTGTAATAATCCGGGTTACCATCAGCCTGCATGACTGCTCTCATCACTTGCTGCTCCTCATCTTTAGAACCACTTACTGCAATCGAGTGCAGATCGTGGCACAGATTTTCAAAGGCATCTTGTATTGTTTTGCAGTCTTCTTCCGTCCAATGCATTTCATAGTGGTCATGATATATTGGATATATAGGATTCTCATCCAGATATCTAGGAATGATGAGCATGTCGTCATGACACTGATGGAATAACTGGTTCAAGCAACTATAAGGAGAATTCAGGAACAAACTGTCATTCATAAGGACATCGATGTTAAACGCCATAAACATACCTACCTTTCTTTTCTATAAGCAAATCAAAGTACATTTTCAGTATACTCAGGGGCATGCGTCAAATTTAGCGCATCTGTGGACGTACGCTTAAAACCGTGGGAGTAACGTGGTAGTTGTGCCCATGTTGACTGATTTTTAAAAGATACAAAAGCCCGAGACCTCTATGGTCTCGGGCTTTCTGGCCCCCACCAGGATTTGCTTAAATACATACATGCACTACTTTTTTATCTGTTGTTGCTATCCTCGGCCGCCGCCTGTGCAATCAACCCCGCCAGAGTATTCCCATTTGAAACGATTCTTCCGTAAAAATCACGGGTCTTATCATCGCTTTTACTGTAGGTCCCCACGATTCTGCCATAAAAATCTTCAGCTACAATCTTATCTCCTCGATCGTCAAGTCTGCCAAGAATTCTTCCATAGAAATCCTTAATCAATTCTTTTGCCATAATCATTTCCTTCTTCTTACGTAATAATTATATACCCGTACTTTGCTGTATTCCTACTCTTTCTCTGCTGTCTTTTGAATTTACATATTTATATATGTTCATCATTAATCCCCCCGAAGACAATCCTTCCTTGGCCAACCCTGTGCCCAGAATTCGCCCGATATAGTCTTCCCTATCTGCGGCTTTTCTGCCGGAACTAATTCTTCGTGGATAACCAAATCAAAACTATTTCCCAAGCAACTTATCGTGAGCAACATATCTCCTTCTTCAAACCCATATTCAACTGAATTATCATATGTTTCAGTAACTGTTCCTCGAATCACGACCGTTGACGTTTGCTCAAACAGGCCTGATGAAATAAGCGATTCATTTTTTGCTGACGACGAAACCTGTATGTTACTTTTGCTTTCAAAAACCACCTCAAATACCTGACTGCTTCCTATCTCTACATCCTCAAGTGAAACATTATGTGTTTCAATGGGAAGCGTGCATAGTTCGCCTAACTCACAGAGCCAAATCTGTAATAGTCCGTCTCCGTTTTCATCTGGAGCCTTTATCCACTTTTCAGGAACTGCCACATTCATAAACATCCTCCTTTTCTCCTTTAAGCTCTTCTCTTTTTCGGAATCAATAAACACGTTTGGATTATCCAATAGCGCTTCTATACTTACCCACATTGCCGGTCTTACTGATATATACTTCTCCATCATGCGGCCTTCATAGAATCTTTTCCCCGCGGCATTCATTTCTCTTATCTGGCCTTTTGTATTTACATATTTGGCATCATACGGAATGCCACCACGATCTCTAAGCCACCACGCCTTGTTATTCCAATAATGTAATAACTCCATTCTATTCCCTTTGGCGATTCTCCTGCACAACTTGTTTTCGTAACCGGGAAAGTACTTGTTTAACTCTGCTTCGCTCAAAAGAAATAGTTTGTCATCCACCTCCCATTGAGTATCCATTTTCACTCCTTTCAAGCTGTGCCATTGTTCCGTTGTGCTTATGGAAGTCTGAAGTATTGCCTTCTGATCAATCTCGTCAAAGTTCTCCTTCATAAACTCATAATTTAACCAACGCCTGATTTCAGAATCCATCCAGGACATCTCTTTTAGAAACGGTTCCTCATAATGTTGCAAATTGCAAAGAGAATACTTACTTAACAACAGCGCCTTTTCTTTTTCTCTACCAAACAAGGTTGCCTCCTCGTCGCAATCGAGCAAAAGCCACGGCATCATGTTTTTTCCAAAATATATGGTCCTGTATCCGTATGTGTTTCTGTATTCATCACGAGGACCGGCAAACACATATCCTGTATAAAAAGATTCTTTACTCAAACGTTCCATTTGTTTCTCCTTATAGCCAGTTCAATTGAGTAATAATAATGATTTGGTTCATCAACAATTCAAATTTTACGAATTGGCATGCGTCAAATTTGGAGCATACCTGGTGCCGCTTGTAAAGAAGTGTGGGGAAATGTAGGAGTTAAGCCCTTTGAGAATCTTTATCAAAAAAGAAAAAGCTTGAAACGCTTCCATTTCAAGCTTTCTGGCACCCCCAGCCGGAATCGAACCAGCAACTAATCTTTTGCTCTCGAGCAAAAACGGAAACCCTTGGTATTACTGGGTTTCCGCGAAAATACGTTGAAATTCCAACGTTGTTAGTAAGTTGTAGCTCCTGCTGACCTGTAATTACTTGAAGCCGCTCGTGGCAAAAAGTGTGGGAAAAATGTGGGAGTTAGCCCCTTTGCAGCAAGACACGATATGATATCAATAAAACTTTGTAAGCTGGTTTGACAAATGCCGTCTTTGCTTTAGGGAAGCTTTACGCCAACGAGCTTTTCGATGCGCTCATTTGTCCACTCATCGTTTTCCCAGAAAAATAGTTCGGTCTTTCTTTTTTTGAAGATTCTAAAAGGCATTTCAGTATTGTCGTAAATGTGCAGAACATCACAAATATCTACTAGTTCTGGAATCAGTTTCAATGCCTTTTCATACCGGACCCTTATTCGCTCCTCCGGAACCCCGTGCCCTCCAGCTTCTTCCCTGGATCTAACACGCGATACGTTAATGCTTGGATCTGCAGTGAGAACATAAATACATCGAACGAAGTATCCTTTTTCTTTTGCACGGCGTAAAAGATTGAGATTCCTACAATCTTTTTTCTCATCGTTTCAGTTTTCCTATTATTTCCCCGTTTTTATAAACCACCGGCGCAGGATCTCCCTCTTCTGATGTGTAGTCCGGTCTCTCGGAAAGCACCTCTATCAGATCGTATCCGGAGCCTTTGCATGCGAAATCTACAACATCAGTACAAACCCCATAAACGAAAGAGGGCACGCGCCTGGTACCGACTACTTAAAGATTGCATAGAAGACAAATGCTTTATCAATGCTTGCAAGCATCTTTTTATGACTCATAAGGGAAGAAATATCGCCTGATACCTCAAAATCCTCGTCACTGTCTCCTATTTCTGCCCTGATATATATTTTCTTGTTTTTCTCAATGGCAACGGGTTCAAGAAGCACGCTCTCTGTATAGCTTTCCATATCGTTAAATGATTGATTGTCATTAGACAGGGGCGACTTGCTTCCCGTGCTATCTGTTTCGTCTACATCACTTCCTTTTCCGAGAATGTTAATGACAGCCAGTTCTTCGTCAATGTTATTATCAATGTACGCATATATCTTTCCATATGTGTTCTGGGGTCCAAAATCATAAGAAAAAGGTATTTCAGATTCAGCACAATTCTTGGCAACAAGTTGCCCCTTTTCATAATAATCGTAGCCGACACAAACGCTCTTGTACGTTTCATCTACGGTGAATTGTGTTATTGCTTCTAACGCATCAGGGGCAACTACGCTCATCAGTTCATATTGTTCCTCGGAAAGATCATATGACTGGATCGTGTTCATCGCAGCTTCGTTTTGAGCTGACGAACTATTTCCGCATGCTGTAATAAGAAAGCCCATAAATAATACAAGCCCTGCTATAAACAGTTTCTTTTTCATTTCTGTCCATTCCTTTCCGTATCAGATGCTTTATCATTCTCTTCGTCCTGTTCAAAGATGTAATACGAAAACAACTCAATCTCAATGGTCTCATCAAATCCGTCCGGAACCAAACCAAGATAGTCACAGCGGACATTTGAATTCTGGTTATCAGATATCATTGCGAATATGCCGCCTTCATTATCAGGCTGCTCCGCATCAAGGTAATCTGTTCTGAAGAAGTTCATTTGCAGGTTTTCAGGGGCTTCATATTCGATAGCGAGAATGTTTTCTTCCTCCTCTTCATCAGGCCATCCGGGAAATACCTCCACATGCAGTCCGTGAACAATAACCTCTGCCGGCTGTCCTTTTGGATCTGTGATTGTTATTGTAATAGGTTCCTGATCATTGCCGGGATTCATGAGAAACTTCTTACCAACGAAAACCTCGATGTCCGGTTTCTCCATGATTACATCTATTGAACATTCTTTATCATTCCATTCTGCTCCAAAGGCCTCCGAATCAAGTCTATACTCACAGCACCAGAGCCTCTGCTCATCGATATCAAGCCAATGCCCCGGAATCACTCCGGCCTTTGCAGCGTTGCTGATCATATGTCCTTGATGATAGGAACAGAATTCCCATACCTGCCCATTGGTCATTCCCGAAACTGGGAAGCTCTTGTCGCCTGCCAGAAACACTTCCACTCCGGAAACCTGTGGTTGATATGGAGTTTTGATATCCTCCATTTTGAGCTGACGTCTCGTTACAGGTTCTTCGATTTCTTCTTCATACCAGTCCTCGTCTTCCGGCTCATCCTCATAGAGAACGTACAATATGGTGATATACTCGTCTTCCTCTGAATCAGAACCATTTTCGAGTCTATAATAATATGCGTCTTCGTTTCGAACTTCTTGTAGTCCAAGAAGCAGAACCGGTTTATCGGCAATCATCAACTCCCGACCTATCAGCTTTTCTTTTTTGATATCCAATTTATAATCAATCAGTCTCCTGAGATTCATTGCAAGCCCTTTCTTCTTACAAGCGGTATAAAGCAAAAGCTACACCCAATATCCGTCGGTTACCATCCGCTCTATGACCGCCACCATCGCTGTGGTAACGATGTTAGAGCCTATAATGGACCACAGCAGTTTTTTCCTGCTGTCTACATGCTTCTTTAAGAGATTATATATGACTGGAATCTCGATAAGCAGCGTCAGCACCACAAATCCAAACCCCACGATATAATTTGGCCCTGCATTTAAAACATCATCAAATCTGGGATATACAGGATCCTCCAGCAACAATGCATACGGAAGCAGAAATGATGCGGCATTTGCAAGGATCATAGCCACGGAAGTTTTAATTAGTTTTCCAGTATGCGGAATCAACCAGATGGATAACACTTCTATGACGATCGTAGCCAATGCAACCGGCAGCAGGATATCGAATGGTCTGTAATCCGTCAACCATATCCATGACGAATCTGCGAATACAGTTTGTGGTATTACAAACAATATGAAGCCTGCAATCATTACTACTCGGGTTATGTTAAATTGTATGCGATTCTCTGATTGCCTGATACTCACTCTACTCTCCCAGAACAGTCTTGCTTATCTTTGATTTCGCCTCCGGATGCTTTTGCAATAGTTCTTCCACAGAATGTAGTTCGTCCAAACCATATTTCAGGGCGTAGTAATAGTCCGGAACGAGGCTGAGAATGGATGCGAGAATGATCACCATCCATGCAACGCCATTCTCCGTTACAAACGCCCCGATAATCATTACTATCAAAAGCAATACAACAGCAACTATGGCGGCTGGAGGCATTCTCCAGAGTCTGTTCCACTGAGGGTATTTGCGGTTGCATTTATGTTCAATGATAAACAGTGGGATCATAAGTATGACCATGATTAGAATCACAGAAATCATCCAGCTGTTTGATTTGGCGGGCAGTTGCAGTGTCATCGCGATCCCAAAGACAATGATGCAGACCGCTGTATTGATTAGTTCAAGAAGTTTTATTGTAGAATATTTCATTTGCCTTCTTCCTTCTGCAAACTGCGGCGATACATGCGATAACAATAAGAATCGGATGGAGATACCACAAGAGATCGAGTCCGCTTGTTATCACCATTAATCCAACCAGAGATACAAACGCTGTGATCAGATAACATGCTAGCAGCACAATGCCCAAAACCAGACTTGTCCTGCCTTTGCCCCAAAGGCAGGTAACAAGGAATCCGATTCCCATGATCCACGCACCGGTCTGATAAGGATTAATGATCGTAAATACAGGCATCATCTGATACTGCGCTCCTTCGGGCAGAGCAAATATGTAGACTCCCATGAATACGAATAATGCTATACAAATTGTAGCAATAATCTTGACGATCTTAATAGACATTTCCGTCACCTCTTAATCCCCTTACTTTCTGCCCTTTATCAGTTTGTAGAAAAAGTCAGGAACGCTGTTCCAGGTTTTATCTTTTCTAGCCAGATTGTTTGTGCTGACTCCCCATAGAGTATTAATTGCTTCAATACCACTCTTACCCTTCTTCTTCAGTTCCTGATTCACTTCTTCGTGCAGTCTGCTGCTGTTAACGATTTCATGATCCATTCTGGATGCATTTGATCTGTTGATGGTTCTGTTTCCGTCAACCAGAACAGATATGCCAACTCCCAGCATTACGATAATCACTATAATCAAAAACAATGGTGTCTCTAAACCCATGAAAACAAACGCGCCGATGCCAGCCAGTACCGCAACAGTTATTATTATGAATCCTTCAATCCGTTTCTTCATTTTTTCTCTTTTGTTTCCTCTGCACTTTCAATTGCCGCCTTTTGACTGCGATCCATATCCAGTATACTGCCATGAAAAGCACAGAAACAAATTGTAATGTGTTTGTGATTTTCAGTGCAATCATGTCAGACATACCTGCAAATAGCCCCAAAAGATCCAGTGCTGCAGTAATGATTATGATCGCTGCAGCAACGATTGCCAGGCGCCTGAAGAGTTCTGGAATACGCAGCTCATCTTCGATTTCTTTCAGTTCTTTTACTTCGTAATAATCCGGTTCCGTCAGGATCTCAAAGAACTCAGCGAGCTGTGATTTCTGCGTTTGATTGATTGCCGGGTCGACCTTAAGTGTGAGTCTCTTTGTTTCAAAATCGGGCTTAACTATGATGTCGATATCTTTATAGGTAACCTCAAATAGACATGAATAGATCGTCCTGCCTTTGCTCTTCCAAACCAGATCTTCATATTCTTCTGATGAGGAAATAACCTTGTATGGCTCCGTCCGCTGACTTCCGATATCCATTAAGGCCTTATGGATCTTAGCATCTCCGTAATGCTCCATTTCATAAAGCCTTGCGCCATATTCCTCCGGTGCAAATCCCATATAATAGGTTGCGCTGCCCGGCGCTTCGCCGGGGATATTGACCCTATCCATAGAAACTCCGTGTAGTTAATCACATCTCTCTTTATAACTGCTCCCGTAATAGTATTACACCAATGGTTACTGCAATAGAAAAGAAAACTGCATTTATTGTTTGTCACCGATGACTAAATCAACTTGTGCCTTTGCATCATGATCCCCTGGAGGTGGATTTTGCATCAACACAACACCGGTTTCCTGATTTGATGTTTCATAAGTAACATTGCCTATCGAAAGCCCGAATTTTTCCAATACAATTTCTGCTTCCTCAATTGTCATGCCTGACACGTCTGGAATAGTAATCTGTTGACTGGATGGGCTATCCGCACATGCTGATATCAGAACACCCATAAGTACAACAACTGCTGCTATCAAAATCTTCTTTTTCATCGTTGCCTTCGCCTTTCTGTGTTAGTACATGAAAAACCTATTCCATGTCTGCAGCCATCTGCCAAAGTATATCTATTGAGCAATCCCCAGCAAGTGAGTAGAGGTATAGTCCATCAGACCAAATCAGGAAAACATCTCCTTTTTTGTTGCTCATATATCCCTTCCAACCGTTGACTGTTGTCTCTTGAAATTCTTTATCACTGTTATTAATGCTTAAACCCATGGTATCAACACCTATGTCCTGGAAGTATGAAATAGCAGTGTTATCATTATTGTTTTGATAATGTACTGATAGCCCTGTAGTATCCTGCAATTCATCTACAATAACATACCCATCCGGAGTCTTTGGTTTTCTAAACCCTTTATCTTCTAACTCATTATTTGGATCATCGATATCGAAAGTAACATCCAGCGTTCCATTTACCGGGTTGTTCATCTCATTCCATTGAACTACCAGCTTGCTTATTAATACACCACAACCAGCAAGCGCCAGAATAGTTGCTGCTATCAAAATACAAGCAGCTAATCGAGTCAGACGAATACGACCTATGCTGATATGGTTACGTCTTGAAATCTTTTTCCATACGTTCAGCCTTTTCTCAAAACGTGTTGAGAATATATGATTCTCCGAATGTGAGATTTCGGACTCCATTATGGCTATTTCTTCTTCATAGACACTCGTCATTGCCTCAAAATAGTTACGCATGCTCAAGCATCCCCTTTAGTAATGATCGTCCCCGCTGCAGACGTTTTCTCAGTGTTTGATTGCTGACGCCCAAAAGTGCGGCAGCATCTTTTATAGAATATCCAGCAACGCTGACCATATATAACGCATCCCGATAGATTGACGGAAGTTTTCGAATTTGCTCTAATAAATCTTCATACTCAAATACATCAAAAGGATCCACAAAAGCAGGAATATCATCAATCACGGTTCCAAAAGCCGTTCTTGATTCTGTATTATTATCGATATAACCCATGGCGTCTTTTTTTTCATGGCGGAACATGTCAATGCTGGCATTCCGAGTAATAATGACACAGAGATTCTTTGTCCTTTTGCTGATAGGTTCTGCTATTTTATCAAAGTTTTTTGCAATATGAAGAAAAGCCTCACTGACAGCATCCTCTGCCTTGTGTGGATCGTTCAGAATTTGATACGCCACATGGAACATAAGTTGTCGGTATTCGTAGTAAAGTAACTCGAACTCCTGCTTTTTTTCGGGCGATTCAATTGTCAAAAGGAAAATCGTCAGCATAGACAAATAGCCCTCTATACATTAATACGCACTATAGAGTAGATTTGTGACAAAGAATTGAAGAAAACGTAGGAGCATAGGAGCCTATATATTTCTGTCGCACCAATTTCGAGATAAGTTAACTATATTTTTCTCCGTATGATTATTACAGCAGAATAGTCTAAAATAATCTACTCCCAGTCTTTCCACTGCGTCCGACGTGCAATGTCTGCGACAAGTTCTCCGTCGTATGTGAAGAAAGATGGACCGGCGACAGAACCTCCCTTATACCATATTCTTCTGGTGCAACTCCCATATAGTACGTTGCGCTGCCCGGTGCTTCGCCGGGGATATTGACTCGATCCATAAGAAACTCCGTATTGCTAAAACAAGGTCTGCCTGATTAAGATTACCCCTTTCATACTAACACATAGGACATACATGCTCAATGACACGGAAATGAATTAAAAAAAGAATTATTTATTGTTTGGGCTTCCATTCGGCCCGATTCTTATTGCTCACCGGCCTGATAACATTCCTGGCCATGGAACCGCCAGCAAGTTCCTCAATAGCCCTGATATCCTCTTGTGTACTGCCGTAATCTATATCTACAAGGCTGCTTTTCAGCAGTCCGTTGTAGACAACGCCGGTTTTGTCAATCACAGCGCACTCAAGATCTGCATTTCTAAAGCCAAGCTTTGGATCTCCTGCCGCAGAATTCTGGACAAATGCCACTTTGTCTGCCTTTGCGGCAACAGCAAGGCCCACAGCATTCCCGTGTTCATATCTGTCATGGGCTTTCTTTCTTGAGATCATTTCTGTCGTAAACAGTTCATCATCAAGTGCTTCTGCGACCTCGCCGGAGTAGAGCAGTCTGTATCCGCTATTATCATTTTCAGTCAGGACCGCAACATGATCGTTATGATCTGTTGCTGCCAGAGTGCCGTCCTCTCCCCATGCATAAGACATTTTCTCGGATGCAGGGAACATATTCGCCATGCACTTTGACTGCCACGTATCCGAATCTACGATTTCTACATAGTAATCGCCCTCTTTAACGGAGAATATGGCCAGATTCCTATGATCTCCCGACAGACTGATATCAACATATTCCGCTGTTTCATCCAAAGGATAGGTCATATTCAACTGATCTGACAGCGGCGTCGGATCCGGTATCAAAAGGTTTTTCCTGCCTTTGCCGATGCTAATGGTTGCGTCTGTATCAATCGGCAGTTCATACACGCCATAACCGCCTTTGATCTGTGATACATCTACAGGCTTTCCCTTGACTGTTCTGTTGTTCACAACGAACAGCAGCCGATTCTTTAATCCATATTCGGACGCCTTGTGATAATTATTATCATCCTGACTCTCTAAGCTTTCTTTCGTGTCCGGGTGTTCCCACTCCTTTCCGTCCCTGATGTTTTCCTGCTGGAGAAAGATAACAGGATCGAATTCATAATAGTCTTTCCCCGCTCCAAGTGGCTTCTTTATGGTTGTCTTACTGACGGACAATCTCTTGTTCGAGGAATCCTGTTCGCTGGAAACACTGTAATCCTGATATTCATTGTCGATCACAGGGATCCTGAACCAGTCATTCAGCATCGTATACAGCTCTATATCACCTGCGTATGGAGCAGCTTTTTCTTCATTAAGTGATCTCTTGTCAGCCAAAGTCTTCAGACCGGATAGCGCACTGCTTGAGTTATACACCTTCTCGCCAAACTGGAACCGGAAGCTGATCGGATAATAATCAAGATAATCTCCGGTTCTTATCGTGCCTTTTTTCTCTTTGCCGTCTGCTAAGACCTGCTTCTGAAGCTTATCGTAATAGTTCTGGATCTTCTTGTCCTGTAATCCGTCCAGCGCATCATACTTCAGCTGCGTATAATAAGGCACTGCAGACCATCCGGTGAAACGCATATCATCATATACTGAGGTCTCAGCCGTGGTTTCCATGTCACCTCTTGTAAATGAGGACACGGTTTTGTTCGTACTGTAATCAAATCCGTTGATCCAATGAAGATCGTCAGCAGAATCAGCTCTGAATGCAACGATAAGCCCGTCTGCTGCGGTTCTGTCTCCTGTGATCGTTTCCTCTGTGAGTCTGGCTTTGCCGATCTGATCACTTGCGGACATCCATCCGAATACGATCATTCCTATAGAGAGAACCGTTGCCGTCAGAAATATAAAAATGGATTTCTTCATAATCGCGACTCCCTTTTCTCTCTACTTCATTTCATCGATCGCTCTGTTGATCCGGTCTGCCCGGTAATCGTATCTTTCCTTGACGATTTCGACCAGCGTCTTACCGGAATCTTCTATTTCCTTGACGCTCAGGTCATCTATGATCTCGCTTTTCCTGATGAGGATCGCTCTGTCGATATAGTCCGCGATTTCCTCGATCAGATGTGTGGAGATAATAACGGTTTCGTCCTTATCCACAACGCTGATCAGCACCTCATAGAAGTCCTCTCTGTTGAAAACATCATTCCCGGCAAATGGCTCGTCCATGATGATATATTCCGCGCCCTGGCTTATGGCGAGGACGACCTCAAACTGGTTCTGCTGTCCCAGACTGAACTCGCTGATCTTCTTGTTTGTAGGCAGCTCAAAAAACTCCATCAGCGCCTCGTATCGCTTCTCATTGAAAAGCGGGAACTGCATTTTGTAGAACCATTTATGGTCATTGGCTGTGATCGTCGGAAAGAATGAATGGTCTCCCGTTGCGAAGGAGAGCTTTGATATATTGCTTCCATCGATCTTTTTTCCGTCAAGGGTAATCTCGCCGTCGAAGTTCAGGTATCCCATCATGCACTTCATAAAAGTCGTTTTGCCTGCTCCGTTTGCCCCAAACAGTCCGATAATCTGTCCCTTTGGTATCTGAAGGCTGCAGTTTGAAAGTGCAACCTTGTCCTTGTACTTTTTCGATACGTTCTTAAATTCAATCATGTTGGTCCTCCTAGAACGGCAATAGATGTGACAGGTAGTCCGAATGAAGTGCGATGTCCGGTGTGAAGAAGGCATAGACACCAAGGTCTACCAGGATATTCCCGGCCATGATAAACACTATGATCAGTGCCTCCATCAAAGGCGCTACCCAGATGGTTCTTGAATACTCTTTCCTGTCGGGAAGTCTCTTCATGACATACACGCTCTTGGTTTCTTTGTTGTAGTAAGCATAGTTCCAGTATGCCTGTACGAAGATCACCAGCAGTATAGCTGCAATATAGCCGTAGAATGTATGATTCTCCATGCTCCAGAAGTACGGCATCATCGCACCTGGATCTATGGTGACTCCTTTGATACTTCTGTCAATGAGTCTCATTTGCATAATGTACTTCGCGAAGAACAGCAAATGCTCGCCGATACCCACGCAGATGCAAAGGCTAAAGAAGAAGTTTGCCTTTTCTATGTTGCTGCCGATCGGCATAAACCTGCGTCTGCGGTTCCAGATGCTAAATCTCCCTTTCCGTCTTTTGCTTTCAATCCTCCCATATTGGTTCAGTACAGAGGTTTCCGGTGACCAGGATTCGTATGCATCTGCTGCGCTGTTCACGGCAAGGAAAACATCGTCATCAAAGTCCATGCTGTCCATGTCGATGATGCCGCTGTATTTGTTTACCCGGAAAGGATCCCCTTTCGGACGCTTTTCTCTGGATATGACATCGCCGACAGAGAATATGGCGTAAAAGACAGTGATGAGAATCACAAGAAGTGTGAAACCCGTGCTCAGGTCAAAGGACCAGGCAACAAACATCATTACTGCAATCAGAAGGATGCCGGCTGACGGCGATCCATTGTGCCAGCCAAGATAACATGATCTGGCACATTCTCCCGCCATCGACAGAACGACAACGATGTCAAATACAATGATGATGGGATGGGCCATCGGTATCAGCGCAGCGCCAACTTTGGTCCGCAATAGACCCAGAGCGATCTTTGTCTGGATGCCTTCTGCTCCAGCTATCGTCAGTCCGGCTTTCCCGATAAAATAGAGTGAGGCTACAGCCAGTCCCCAGATAATAAGGATGATGGCGATGTAGTATCCGAACATCACGAAATAGGATGAAATCGGAGAAATGCTCATTCTCCGGATCGTGTACCCAGTCGTTGAATGAGACGCCTTAAGTGCCTTTTTCCCGTTGATCGCATTCACTACAGCTGAGTATCCCAGCAGATATACAGCTACTATGACCAGAACACCCCAAACGCCGCCAAAAGCCCTCTCCATCAGCATATAGGAGCTGGCATCAGCTGGGTTGCCGATCCTCACAAGAAAAATGGCAATGAAACAGAGCGGAATAATGGAAGCGATCAGAAGAATCTTTTTTGAGCCTGCTCTGTTATAAAGAAAAACCAATGATAGATATTTGCTCATTCAGATTCCTTGTATATTGAACTCATAGGGGAGTTCTCAACATTTTCCTTTCTTTGAATTTCTCTATATACTTCTTTGTAGACGCTGTGGATTAGTTCCGATTCCTACGGCAGCACCCTATTGCTGACTGTTTTTTCAGGAGGCTCTAACCACAGCTCTATGTCTAAGTGTTAATGAGTTAGATAACGCATGACGTTTCATATACAGCAAGGATACATTTGGCATAGAGTACTGCGGATACACAGCGTTGCAAGTTATTTTTCCATCACCAAAGGAGGTCCCTTATGCTCTATGTCGGTATTGATGTCGCCAAATCCAAGCACGACTGTTACATCATTGACTCTGATGGTGTTGTTCACACGGACAACCTCACGATCTCCAATGACCGGAAAGGCTTCGACATACTTTTGAAAGTTATTCAGAATGCTCTTGATGGAGAGCCTATCCGAAATGCAAAAGTAGGACTCGAACACACCGGACATTACAGCATCAACATCAAACGGTTTCTTGAATCCCAAGGCTTTGTCGTTACCAGCTTCAATCCCTTGGAAACAAATGCCTTTCGCAAAGCATCCACACTTCGCAAAACGAAGACCGATAAGTGTGATGCCAGAATCATTGCTACGATGCTCTTCTCCGATGACTCGGTTCCTACTTTGAATCCATCATATCAGATTGAGGAACTAAAGTCACTTACGAGACATCGTTTCAGGCTTATCGGCTACCGCGGCAAGCTAAAGCTCTCTTTCACCAGAATCATCGATGTTGTCTTTCCGGAATTCCCTGACTTCGTCTGGTCGGTCAACCAGAAGTCCAGTCACGAACTGCTTTTGGAACTTCCGACCCCGAATGCCATTGCAGGATGCCACCTTACCCGGCTCACCAACCTGATCCGAAAAGGATCCCATGGCAGGTATGGTCGAGCAAAAGCCCTTGCTCTTCGAGAGCTCGCTGCATCCTCTATTGGTCTGTCCGATGATGCCTATGCTTTTGAACTGCAGCAAACGATCAGAATGATCCAAAGTGTGCAGGCGGAGATCGATGTGCTCGACAGGAAGATCAAATCTATTGTCAAAGAACTTGATACCCCTCTGCTGAGCATCCCTGGCATCAGCTACACCCTTGCAGCTATCATCCTGGCTGAGATCGGAGATATCAACAATTTCCCTACTCCTTCAAAGTTGCAGGCGTTTGCAGGACTTGACCCATCGACCTATCAATCAGGTAAATACACCGCTTCGTACTCAACAATGGTCAAACGCGGTTCCACATACCTCAGATGGGCCATGTTCCAGGCAGCTCGTCTCGTTGCAATGAGGGACAAAACCTTTAAGGACTATCTGGCAAAGAAACGTTCCGAGGGGAAGCATTTCAATGTCGCAATCAGTCATGTCAGCAAGAAGCTTTTGAGAACGATCTTCTATATGCTCAAGCATAACGAAACTTTCGTTCCACAGAGCTGACAACTGAAATGATCATTCTCAAGGCAAGCCTTGCTTGTCTGTTTTGTCATGTCGTTATTCAATTCTCAAGGTTCGAAGT
>Ga0256407_10002977_pt1 | contig 31052 bp, 33 predicted proteins | sample RumenRJG_04DNA_FD_193489 | JGI IMG/M metagenome (GOLD analysis project Ga0256407, IMG submission 193489) | Bovine rumen microbial communities from Lethbridge, Alberta, Canada - RJG_04 | ecosystem: Host-associated > Mammals > Digestive system > Stomach > Rumen | place: Canada: Alberta...
CGGGAATTATTTTTTGCGGCTTTCGAGCATGGGCACATCTCTTCAAAAAATGCTCTTTCTTTTACTTGCTCTCATCACTAACCTCTTATTTTTCTCTGAAACTTGGAAACTGGTGTAACAAATAATAAAACAAAAAATATACAAAAAATTCCTCAATATTTGGTATTAATAGGTTGACATTTTAAGTAATAGATATTATAATGATAAAAAACATCATTTAATATATTGTCAACTGAATAAAAAAGCATTATTATACATTAATCCGAAAAATTTCAGGTTTATGTTCAGACGGCTTATATGCACTAAAATGTCCCGCTATATATTACTGAAATGTAATATCTTTCCTGCAAAAATTCACTTCTGCCGTATGAAAAAGATAAGAAAAAGGAAAGTATTCAGGGGTTCTTTGAAATTTTTTAAGAAAAAGGAGTATTGAAATGCAGCAAGAAGAGATTCTGAGTTTGAAAGAAACGGGACAAAAGGGTGACTTTTTACTTCCGTTTGTAGTGTGTAAAACTTTTTTACCGGATTTTTATACAACATTTCCTATGCACTGGCATAATGAAATGGAGATAGTGTATGTCGATAAGGGAGAATATATTGAAACTATTGATTTTGAAAACTATCATGTAAAAAAAGGCGATATAATTATAGTTCCGCCGTGTATTCTCCATTCGTTCAGACAGTATGATGATGAACGTGCCATTTTCAGAAGTGTGCTTTTCGATCTCAGCATCGTTACCGGAAACAATACGGATGCCTGCTCTATAAAGTATTTCACACCGTTTACGGAAAACAGATTTATCGTTCCCGTAGTTATCTCTCAGGGCGATCTGCATTATGATGAACTCAAGGAAAAAGTGCTTACAATAATGCGTATTTATTCGGATAAAGAGGAATGTTTTGAACTGAGATTGAAGTCCGAGCTTTTCGGTATGTTCAATCTGCTTTTCAGATATTTCCTTGAAAGTGAGGATAATACAAATACCGTAAAGGCAGGCACAACAAAGAGCGTAAAAATAATCCTCGACTACATAGGCGAAAATTATATGTACCCTATAACCATAGAGGAGCTTGCAGAAACAGTCAATCTCAGCAAGCATTATTTCATGCGTTTCTTCAAAAAATATATGGGTATGACTTGTATCGAATACATAAACGACTACCGTCTGAATATTGCCGCAAATCTTCTTCTTACAACACGTATGAGGATAACTGAGGTGGCTGTCAGCATAGGCATAACCAACCTTTCATACTTCAACAGGATATTCAAAAAGAAATTTCATCTCACTCCGAAAGAGTACCGTTTCAATGCAGATAATACATAAATAATTTTCGGAAAAAAATTAAAAAGCTTGACAAAGGACTGACCTTTATGGTAAAATGAATACTTGCAGGCATAGTACCTGTGAGATGATATTTTACTGTAAAGGTCATACGTTTTTTAACATGAAATGTTGATAAATACAGTGAAAATCAACAATCCGGCGTTTACCGGCAGTATCAGAAATACCGCTGTTAAACATATATAAAATATGCAAGGAGGTGCAAGAATTGCCAACATTTAACCAGTTGGTCCGTAAGGGCAGAGAGGTTTCTGAAAAGAAGGCCAAGGCTCCCGCACTTCTCAAGGGCTGGAACTCAAAGAAGCGCAGAGCTATCAACCAGAATTCACCTCAGAAGAGAGGCGTTTGTACTGCTGTTAAGACAGCTACACCTAAAAAGCCTAACTCAGCTATCAGAAAGATCGCCAGAGTAAGACTTTCCAACGGTATAGAAGTAACATCCTATATCCCCGGTGTAGGTCATAACCTCCAGGAGCACAGCGTTGTTCTTATCAGAGGCGGACGTGTTAAGGACCTCCCCGGTGTGCGTTACCATATCATAAGAGGTACACTCGACGCACAGGGTGTTGCAAAGCGTATGCAGGCTCGTTCCAAGTACGGTGCAAAGCGTCCTAAGGCAGGTAAGAAGTAATTCCGTGACTTCATCCCAATACGGAAACCAAAAACATTCTTAAGGATTTACGTTTTTAAAGATAGTGCAATACAGAGATGTATTTTTATATATATTTATGCCTCTCTGTACGGCAATACGGAAGCAAAGTCCTTTCGAGTACCTATGAAATCACAAATGTGAAGGAGGGAAGTAAAGTGCCAAGAAGAGGTAATGTTGCAAAACGTGACGTTTTGCCGGATCCGGTCTATAATTCAAAGCTCGTAACACGCCTTATCAACAACATTATGTATGATGGTAAAAAGGGTGTTGCACAGAAGATTGTTTACGGTGCTTTCAATATCGTAAATGAAAAGACAGGTAAAGAGCCGCTTGAGGTTTTCGAGCAGGCTATGGAAAAGGTAATGCCTACTCTTGAGGTAAAGGCTCGCCGTGTCGGCGGTGCTACTTACCAGGTTCCTATGGAGGTAAGACCTGAGAGAAGACAGACACTCGGACTTCGTTGGATCTCAAGATATTCAAGACTTAGATCTGAAAAGACCATGAAGGAAAGACTTGCCGGAGAAATCCTTGATGCTGTTAACGGTATCGGTGGTGCTGCCAAGAAGTGCGAGGAAACACACAGAATGGCAGAAGCAAACAAGGCATTTGCTCACTACAGATGGTAATAGCGGCATAAAAAGAAGTGCCGCCTGACAGCGTGACGGCTTAGCCGCCAAAGATAAAGGAGGATTATAAATGGGAAGGCAAGTATCACTTGAAATGACTCGTAATATCGGTATCATGGCTCATATTGATGCCGGTAAGACAACAACAACAGAACGTATTCTTTTCTATACCGGTGTAAACCATAAGATCGGTGAAACACATGACGGTGATTCAACGATGGACTGGATGGCACAGGAAAAGGAAAGAGGTATTACAATTACTTCTGCAGCTACAACTTGTTTCTGGTCAGGAAGCGACGGTACCAAGGGAAAGCACAGAATAAACATCATCGACACCCCGGGTCACGTTGACTTTACAGTAGAGGTTGAGCGTTCACTCCGTGTACTTGACGGATCTGTAACAGTTCTCTGTGCTAAGGGCGGTGTTGAGCCTCAGTCTGAGACCGTTTGGAGACAGGCTGATAAATATAAGGTACCCCGTATGGTATACGTTAATAAAATGGATATCATGGGTGCTGATTTCTATAACGTAGTTCACATGATGAAGGATCGTCTGAAATGTAACGCTGTTCCGATACAGCTTCCTATAGGTTCAGAAGATACCTTCAAGGGTATAATAGATCTTATTGAAATGAACGCAGACATCTATTATGATGATCTCGGCAAGGATATGAAGGTCGAGGATATTCCTGATGATATGAAAGAGCTTGCTCAGAAATATCATGATGAACTTATCGAGCATGTATGCGAGCAGGACGAGGAACTCATGGAGAAATTCTTTGAGGGTGAAGAGCCTACAAAGGAAGAAATCAAGAGAGTTATCCGTAAGTCTACTATCGACAATACAATGGTTCCTGTAACATGCGGTACATCATACCGTAACAAGGGTGTTCAGAAGCTTCTTGACGCTATTGTTGATTATATGCCCGCTCCTACAGACGTACCTGCTATCCGTGGTATCAACCCGAATACAGAAGAAGAAGTTGAAGTTCCTTCATCTGATTCAGAGCCGTTTGCAGCTCTTGCATTCAAGATCGCTACAGACCCCTATGTTGGTAAGCTCTGCTTCTTCCGTGTTTATGCAGGAACACTCAAGGCAGGTTCTACAGTTTATAACTCAACTAAGGACAACTCCGAGCGTATCGGACGTATCCTTCAGATGCATGCTAACCACAGACAGGATATCGAAACTGTTTATGCAGGTGATATCGCTGCTGCTGTTGGTCTTAAAAATACAACAACAGGTGATACTCTCTGCGATGAGAGCCATCCTGTAATACTTGAATCCATGGAATTCCCGGATCCCGTTATCCGTGTTGCTATCGAGCCTAAGACTAAGGCAGGTCAGGAGAAAATGGGCATCGCTCTTTCAAAGCTTGCTGAAGAAGATCCTACCTTCAAGGCTTATACAGACGAGGAAACAGGACAGACTATTATCGCAGGTATGGGTGAGCTTCACCTTGAGATAATCGTTGACAGACTTCTCCGTGAATTCAAGGTAGAAGCAAATATCGGTAAGCCCCAGGTTGCATATAAGGAAACTATCCGCAAGAATTCGGATGTTGACGAGAAATATGCAAGACAGTCAGGCGGTAAGGGTCAGTATGGTCATGTTAAGATCAGAATGGAGCCTAACCCCGGCAAGGGCTACGAGTTCGTTAACGCTGTAGTCGGCGGTGCTATCCCGAAGGAGTATATCCCTGCTGTTGATGCAGGTATCCAGGGCGCTATGCTCTCAGGTGTACTCGCAAGCTACAATGTTGTTGACGTTAAGGTAACACTTTATGACGGTTCTTACCATGAAGTCGACTCCTCAGAAATGGCATTTAAGATTGCTGCTTCAATGGCGTTCAAGTCAGGTATGAGAAAGGCTGATCCGGTTATCCTTGAGCCTATCATGAAGGTAACAGTTACCGTTCCGGAGGAATACATGGGCGACGTTATCGGCGACCTCAACTCACGCCGCGGTATGATACAGGGCATGGAAGCAGTTGCAGGCGCACAGAGAATAACCGCTATGGTTCCGCTTTCAGAGATGTTCGGCTACGCTACAGACATGCGTTCCAAGACTCAGGGTCGCGGACAGTATGTTATGGAGCCTGACTCATATGCTGAGGTTCCGAAGAACATCGCTGATGATATCATCTCTTCAAGAAGCAAGAAGGATGACTGATATCGAATAAATTTATCAAATAAATAAATTTATCAAAAAATACTTGCATTTTGGTCTTATTGTTGTTAAAATAAGACCAAGTGCAAAGCTTTAAATTTTTCTATTTAGGAGGTAATTTCCAATGGCAAAGGCAAAATTTGAAAGAAATAAGCCACACGTTAACATTGGTACAATCGGCCATGTTGACCACGGCAAGACAACACTTACAGCTGCTATCACAAAGGTTCTTAACCTTGAGGGTGATGCTGAATTCGTTGATTACGCTAATATCGATAAGGCTCCCGAAGAGAGAGAGCGTGGTATCACAATCAACACAGCACACGTTGAGTATGAAACAGCTAACCGTCACTATGCACACGTTGACTGCCCCGGACATGCTGACTATGTAAAGAACATGATCACCGGTGCTGCTCAGATGGACGGCGCTATCCTCGTTGTTTCAGCTGCTGACGGTCCTATGCCTCAGACAAGAGAGCACATCCTTCTTTCACGTCAGGTTGGCGTTCCTTACATCGTTGTATTCATGAACAAGACTGACCAGGTTGACGATGAAGAACTTCTCGATCTCGTAGAGATGGAGATCCGTGAGCTTCTTAACGAGTATGAGTTCCCGGGCGATGATACACCTATCATCCGCGGCTCTGCTTACAAGGCTCTTTCTTCAGATTCTAAAGATCCTCACGCTCCTGAGTATGAGTGCATCCACGAGCTTATGGCTGCTGTTGATGAGTACATTCCTACACCTGAGCGTACAACAGATCTTCCTTTCCTTATGCCTGTTGAGGACGTATTCACAATCTCAGGCCGTGGTACAGTTGCTACAGGTAGAGTTGAGAGAGGTCAGATCAAGGTTTCTGAGGAAGTTGAGATCGTTGGTCTCCAGGAAGAGAAGAGAAAGTCAGTTGTTACAGGTCTTGAGATGTTCAGAAAGACTCTTGACTTCGCAGAGGCTGGCGACAACGTAGGCGTACTTCTCCGTGGTATCCAGAAGACAGAGATCGAGCGTGGACAGGTTATTGCAAAGCCCGGTTCAGTTCATCCTCACACAAAGTTCCAGGGTCAGGTATACGTTCTTACTAAGGACGAGGGTGGCCGTCATACTCCTTTCTTCAACAACTATCGTCCTCAGTTCTATTTCAGAACAACAGACGTTACAGGTGTTATCAATCTTCCTGAGGGCACAGAGATGTGCATGCCTGGCGATAACGTAAACATGGATGTTGAGCTTATCACTCCTATCGCTATGGAAGAGGGCCTTCGTTTCGCTATCCGTGAGGGCGGCAGAACTGTAGGTTCAGGCGTTGTTTCTAAGATCTACGAGTAATTCTCGTTTATTTCTTTCAACAATCATTAAAATTATACGCTTCTTGCAGGGAAACCTGCAGGAAGCGTTTTTTTGTAAAAAATTCTCGTAATTTTAACATTTTTTTGTAGAAATGTGTTATAATGAAATAATAAATTAAATCTGTCCGAAGGAGAGGTACACCATGAGTAAATTTGATAATTTTGATGATGACAGCGGCTTTTTGGGAGGATTTGGATTTTCGGATACCGGAGCTGATAACGAAAGTGAAAACAATGATGACGGCTCATTCAGCGGTCTGTCATATTCAGATAAAAATGCTGACTCTTCATTCGGAGATGATGAATTCTATGAATTTGATCCGTCAGCCGATACAGAAACTAATAAATTCAATATTCCTCTGGGCAATTCCGGTGTGAATAATAATGCCGGCTATGGCAGTATGAATAATAATGGGTTTAACGGCATGACGGGAAACAATAATTCATTTTCCGCAGGAAACAATTCTCAGCCGGCATGGTCGGACAGCGGATTTTCTCAGGATCACGACAGTGTTTTCGGTTCTGATGATTATGTTCCGCTTAACAATAGCCTGACATATAAAAGTGTAGGAGGAGAAACAGGCTCGGGCACTTATTCTTCATCATCCTATAGCAGTAATAACGGAAAAAGCAGTTCGTATAAAACCGGTATTAAAATGAGTGTCATTATATATATTGCCTCTGTTATTATGTTTCTTACGCCGCTGACATTCTTTTTCGTACCTACGCTGAAAGCGGTTCTAAGCAATGACGGTGCAGATGCTGTTGTATATAAGCCTGTTACAGCACTGGTCACGAATGTTGAAAAGGATATGACGTCTTCGGGAATAGACAGTATATGCAGTATAAAGTACACATATAACGGCAAGGAATATACCGACAACACTCTTGTTGTACATTCAAATATCGAAAGAGGTCAGAATTTATCAATATATGTCAATCAGGCAGATCCCTCAAAGGCTTCTATTACTGATCTGTCCAGAAAGGGTAAGCAAGCCGATCCGACATTTTTGTTTGTGTATGGGTTCATAGTCCTTCTGCTGCTGATATCTACAATATCGTTTTTTTCAAAAACGAAAAAAAGAGCAAAATATGAGGAAAAATATTCGTCACAATATTCGTCCGTATGGAATACAAAATTCGGAGAAAAAACTACAGCAACATCTTCAGGTACTTATTCCGGTACATCTTCGGGTACGTCTTCAAATACAGGTGTCAACGTACATATAGGGCAGTCCGTAAACAGTACTTCGTCTGCACCGGTAAACTATAAGCCGCATAAATCATCTTATGCCGGTTCAATTCTATTTATTGTCGTTGGTTTACTGTTTGCAACGGTAGGATTTATAGGGCTTGTATCCCATATTTCCAGCGAGACAGCACGCAATAATGTCATAAAGAACGGTATTTCAGTAGAAGCAACATGTACATATGCATATGCGCCGGGAGCAAGCGGAACTATCAAGGTAAACGGTAAAATTGTAAATTACTTTGCGGATGTAAAGTATGAATATAAAGGAAAAAGCTATAATTGCTCGCACGTTGAACTTTCGGCACAGGCAAAAAAGGGCGATACTATTGCAGTATATATAACCGAGGATAATCCGGGTGTTTGTTTTGCTGCCGGAAACAATTCGGCTTCATCTACCGGCTCGTATTTCCTTTTCGGAATATTTGCGTTTTTGGGCAGTGTAGCAGTGGCTGTCGGTATAGGTACGGCAGTAAGCATCCATAAGCAAAATAAAGCTCTGAATGTATAGTTCCTGATTCTGACAAAAAAATTCGGGCAAAATCAAAATAGCACTTGAAAGACAGAAAAATGTGTGGTATAATATTTAAGTCTTTGGAAACCGTCACTTGTGATGGGGTTCATAGCATGGCGAAAGCCGTACTTTGAAACGGGCAGTCCTCTGTTCCGCAGCGGAACAAGAATGTCTGAAATAACAGGAGGATATAAAAATGGATGCATTAAAAGCAATCGCAGCAAGCTCAATGAAGGAACAGGATAAGCTCCCTAAGTTCGAGGTTGGTGACACTGTAAGAGTAAGTGTTAACATCCGTGAGGGCGACAGAGAGAGAATCCAGATGTTCGAGGGCACAGTAATCGCTCGCAGAGGAAGCGGTGTAGCAGAGACCTTTACCGTTCGCCGTGTATCATACGGTGTTGGCGTTGAAAGAGTTTTCCCTGTTCATTCACCTAACGTTGCCGGTGTACAGGTTGTAAGAAAAGGCCGTGTACGCAGAAGCAAGCTCTATTATCTGCGCAGCAGAGTCGGAAAGGCTGCAAAGGTCAAGGAACAGATCAGATAATTTCCGGATCAAAAGGGACTTTATGTCCCTTTTTTGCTATCTGCCGTTATTGAAAATATTTTCGGGAGCTGATATCTTATGGCTGCGAAAAAAAGGACGCTTTACAGAAAAAATGATGCCCGTGATGTCATTGATATTACTAAAAGTGCATTTGAAGTATTGCTTGTATTTATAATACTTCTTATAATGCTTGCTGTTTCGTGTGCGTTTTTTTTTAGGGTGATAACTGTTGAACTGCCTGACGGAGATGACAGTGTTACATACAGCTTTGTGGCTATGAGAAATACGAAAAGTATCTCAGACGGCAATATTGTAAGCATTGATGACGGTTTTTATGTTTCCGCAGGAGAGGTTTATGCTATTGAAGGTGAGAAAATTTCTGTAGGCGGAGATTACATAAATTCCGTTATTTATAAGGATAAGGAATATCTTACAGACAGTGAGCTTTCGGAAATACTTGACGATGGAAAAATTCCCGAAGGTTATGTTCTTATAAACAGAGATATAAAGCATTCCCGTGAGAAAATGACGGGCGAGCTTGTGGAAAAGAAAGCTGTAACGGGAAAGGCAGTTGTTTTTCTTTATCCGTTTGCGTATTTCGGACGTGAGGCAGATTATATAATCAATAAATAAATTATTCATGTGAGGTGTTTGTTTTGTCAGATAATAAAAATGTTGAAAAGAAAACCGATAATGAAACCGAAGAAGAATCCATAAAACTGTCCCAGATCATATATGATATTGCGGGAACTATCTTTCTTGCAATAATACTGCTGTTTATAACCATGACTTTTTTTGCAAGACAGGTAACTGTAGACGGCCCGTCTATGAAGGAAACTCTCCATGATAAAGACAGACTGCTTGTTTCATGCTTTGACTATGTTCCTAAAAACGGAGATATAGTTATCGTTACTCACGGTGAAAATCTTGATGAACCTATCGTAAAAAGAGTTATAGCTACAGCAGGTCAGCATCTTGAAATAAATTACGCCAACGGTGAAGTTTCTGTAGACGGAAAGGTGCTTGATGAAAAGTACATTGTAGGAACTACCATTCCGGTTCCGAATGCTACAGTAATACCTGAGGTAATACCTGACGGTTATGTATTTGTAATGGGTGACAACAGAGAACATTCACTCGACAGCCGTTCCGCTACAGTAGGACTTGTTCCTGTTGAAAATATCATAGGTAAGGCATTCATACGTATATATCCTTTCGACAGCTTCGGATTTGTATGATATCACAGATCGGTCAGGCTTTTGTCTGACCGATTTTTTGTAACAGGAGGTATAATAAATGGAAGAACTGAGATCAATACAGTGGTTCCCCGGACATATGACAAAAACCAAAAGAAAGATAGAATCCCAGTTAAAGCTTATAGATGCTGTGGCAGTACTGCTTGATGCAAGAATACCGTATTCAAGCTGTAATCCCGATCTGAGAAGTATCATAAACAATAAGCCGAGATTAGTTGTGCTGAATAAATGCGACATGGCAGACAGTACACAGACTAAAAAATGGATAAAGCTTTTCAGGGAAAAGGGAATAAGTGCGGTAGCACTCGACTGTAAAACGGGCAGGGGACTTAATAATTTTATTCCAGAAGTAAAAAATGTCCTTGCCGATAAGATAAGCTCATGGGAAGCCAAGGGCATGAAGGGCAGAACAATAAAAGTAATGGTCGTGGGCATACCTAATGTGGGAAAATCGTCATTTATAAACAGGATGTCAAAGCAGAACAGGGCAAAGGTAGAGGACAGACCGGGTGTTACAAGGGGCAACCAGTGGTTCACGATAGGAAAGGGATTTGATCTCTTGGATACTCCCGGAGTATTGTGGCCTAAATTTGATGATAAGCTTGTCGGCGAAAAGCTTGCATATATCGGTTCGGTAAAGGATGAAGTTCTTGATACAGAACATCTTGCAGGCAGACTGCTGGAATATCTGAGGGATAATTTTCCTGAATCAATATGTACAAGATATAAACTTGATATAAATGAGATATCAGGTATAGAAGGCTATGAAATACTTGAACTTGTCGGAAAAAAAAGAGGAATGCTTATTTCAGGCGGTGAGATAAATACTGAAAGAGCCGCTTCAACAGTACTTGACGAATTCAGGGGAGCAGCTTTGGGAAAAATGACACTTGATAAAGCGGAGGAATGCAGTGATGTCAGAATCTAACATGCTTGAGCTTGAAGAAAAATACCATGAGCAGGGTTATAATGTTATATGCGGTATAGATGAGGTCGGCAGAGGATGCTATGCAGGGCCTGTATGTACGGCGGCGGTAATTCTTCCGAGAGGGCTTATTATCGAGGGAGTAAAGGATTCAAAGAAGATAAGCGAAAAAAAGCGTGAACAGCTTTTTGATGTTATAAGGGAAAAGGTCATAGATTACAGTATCGGCTGGGCAAGCGTTGAAGAAGTAGAGAAACTTAATGTTCTCAATGCCACAATGCTTGCCATGAAAAGAGCCGCCGAAGGCTTGAAGGTAAAACCCGATTTTATAATGATAGACGGCAATAAAACGCCTGAGCTTTCTGTACCGTGTGAAGCGATAATCGGCGGTGATGCGATATCCGAAACAATAGCGGCAGCATCAATTCTTGCCAAAGTAACCCGTGACAGACTTATGAGAGAATATGCGGTCAAGTATCCGCAGTATGAGCTTGAAAAGAATAAGGGCTACGGCACTCCAAGACATGGCGAGCTTGTTATAAAGTACGGTCCTTGTGAACTTCACAGAATGTCATATCTCAAAAAGCTTTATGCAAGGAACGAGGAATGAAAAGGGGAGAAATGAGAACTCCTGCTCAGAAAAAAGGAGATATCGGTGAAGAAGCCGCTTTGAAAAGATATATTGAAAACGGCTATACGCTTGCCGAAAGGAATTACAGTCGGCGCTGCGGCGAGATAGACCTTATTGTAAAAAACGATGAATACATAGTTTTTGCCGAAGTCAAAACGAGGTCGGAAAGAGCAATAGCAAGACCTGTTTCGGCGGTGAGCAGAAAAAAGATTGTTAATATAGTAAAAACAGCAATGCTGTATCTTTCCGAATATGAGGTATCACTCCAGCCGAGATTTGATGTTGTCGAGGTCATATCCGACGGGAAAAACATCATAATGCTTGACATAACAGAGAATGCCTTTGACGGCGGAGAGTTCGGTTCTTTATTCTAAAAAGCCTTTATTGAAAGTATAATTATGCGAGGGGGAATGCTTATGAAACTGTTTGATCTTCACTGTGATACATTGTACCGTGCATATACAGAAAAAAGTACGCTGTTCAATGACAGCTTTCATATATCGTTTAACAAAGCAAAGGGTATCAATCCCTATATACAGTGCTTTGCCGTGTGGATACCTGATGAATACCGTGGTGACGCTGCACTTGACCTTTTCAAAGGCTGTGTAAAAAAGCTTGACGAACAGCTTGCAGGTACAGATATTATCCGCTGCCGTACCAATGATGATATAAAAGATGTTTCCGCCAAAGGAAAGACAGGTGCTGTTCTTACAGTCGAGGGCGGCGCAGTTCTTGCGGGCAGACTTGAAAATATAGAACTTCTTAAAAAAGAGGGAGTCAGGATGATGACTCTTACATGGAACGGCAAAAATGAGCTTGGTGACGGTGTAGGGGTTGAAAACGCAGGCGGTCTTAATGATTTCGGGCGCAAGGTAGTTTGCGAAATGGAACGACAGGGTATAATAGTCGATATCTCACACGCAGGTGAAAGAATGTTCTATGATGTTGCGGAAATTGCAAAAAAGCCCTTTGCCGCTTCACATTCCGATGCAAAAGCCGTTTCGCCTCACAGAAGAAACCTTACAAATGAGCAGTTTGAAATAATAAGGGATAACGGCGGAATCGTGGGATTAAATTTTTGTGTAGATTTTCTTAATAAAACAGCGACAAAAGCAAAAATGTATGATATAATAAGAAACGCAGAGCATTTTCTGTCACTCGGAGGAGAAAAAACTCTTGCTATTGGAGGAGATTTTGACGGGGCGGATATACCGTCCGATATGAACGGTATAGAAGCACTTCCGCAGCTTTATGAAATGTTCTTGCACCACAATTACAGTGAATCGCTTGTTGAAGATATATTCTTCAATAACGCATTCAGCTTCTTTGAAAAACACGAATAAAAAGAAAGAAGGCAGTTTTATGAATTACAACAGTACAAGAGACAAAAGCAAGGTAGTAAGCGCAGCACAGGCTATTGCACAGGGTATTTCAGATGAAGGAGGACTTTTTGTACCTCAGTCTTTGCCTAAGTACACACTTGATGATATCAAGGCACTTTCCGAGACTGATTACAGAGGCAGAGCAAAGAGAATATTTGCTGATTTCCTCGGTGACTTCACAGAGCAGGAAATAAACGAAAGTGTAGATGCAGCCTATACTGCGGAAAAATTCGGTTCTGACGATCCCGCACCCGTTTCATATATCGAAAGCGGCAGCACAAAGATGTCTGTACTTGAACTCTGGCACGGTCCGACATGCGCATTCAAGGATATGGCTCTCCAGATACTTCCGCACCTTCTTACAAAGTCTGTAAAGAAGGTTTACAGCGGCAAAGAGGCTGTTATACTTGTTGCAACAAGCGGCGATACAGGCAAGGCTGCACTCGAAGGTTTCAAGGATGTCGACGGTACAAAGATAATGGTATTCTATCCCGTTAACGGTGTAAGCCCGATGCAGAAGCGTCAGATGGCTACTCAGAAGGGTAACAACGTAAGTGTAGTTGCAATAGAGGGCAACTTTGACGATGCTCAGACAGGTGTAAAGAAGATATTCACAAACGCTGATATAAAGGCTAAGCTTGCAGAAAACAATATGCTTTTCTCAAGTGCAAACTCTATCAACTGGGGCAGACTTCTTCCGCAGGTAGTATATTATTTCTCTGCATACTGCGATATGCTCAAAGAAGGCAAAATTGCTCTCGGTGACAAGATAAATGTTGTTGTTCCGACAGGCAACTTCGGCAATATACTTGCATCTTATTATGCTATGAATATGGGACTCCCGATAAACAAATTCATCTGTGCATCAAACTCCAACAACGTTCTTACAGACTTCATAAAGACAGGCACATATGACAAAAAGAGGAAGTTCTTTACAACAATATCTCCGTCCATGGATATACTTGTTTCAAGCAACCTTGAAAGACTTCTCTATCATCTCACAGACGGCAATGCAGAAAAGATCGCTGACTGGATGAAGCAGCTTTCAGAGAACGGTGAATATACTGTTGATGACGATGTAAAGGCAAAGCTCACAGATCTGTTCTACGGCGGATACTGCGATGATGAAAACACACAGAAAACAATCGGTGATATGTACAGGAACGAGAATTATCTCTGCGATACACATACAGCCGTTGCTATCAATGTATATCAGCAGTATGTTGAGGAAACAAACGATACAACAGTAGCTGTTATCGCATCTACTGCAAGTCCGTATAAATTTGCAAAGAGCGTTCTTGAGGCTGTTTCCGATAAGGAGCTTCCCGAAGATGAATTTGCTATGACAGAGGTTCTTTCCGCTGAAACAAAGACTCCTGTTCCCGCACCGCTTGCATCACTCAGGAATGCAGAAGTAAGATTCACTCTTGAATGCAGTGTTGACGCTATGCCCGAAACAGTGCTTAACGGTCTTGGTATAAACTGATATGGCTGTTTATGCTATAGCAGACCTTCATCTTTCTTTCGGTACGGATAAGCCGATGGATGTTTTCAGCGGCTGGACGAACTATACCGAAAGGATAAGAAACAACTGGCAAAAACTTATCGGGGAAAATGATACGGTAGTTATAGCAGGTGATGTATCATGGGCGATGAAGCTCAGCGAAACAGATGCGGATTTCCGTTTTATTGATTCCCTCAACGGACATAAAATAATCCTGAAAGGCAACCACGATTACTGGTGGTCAACAAAAGCCAAGATGGATAAATACATAGCTGAAAAGGGCTTTGACAGTATATCCATACTTCACAATAATTACTATCTTGCAGACGGTACGGCATTGTGCGGTTCAAGAGGCTGGTTCTATGATGCCGAGGCTGATGCTGATATGCTGATACTTAACAGAGAGGTAGGCAGGCTCAGAATGTCTATCGAGCCTGCTCTCCGTGACGGTTATGATCCGGTAGTATTTCTTCACTATCCGCCGATATATAATAATACCGAGTGCGGCGAGATACTTGATGTGCTGAAAGAGTACAATATTAAGAAATGCTTCTACGGACATATACACGGCGGGAATGCCGCAAAGAAAGCTTTTATCGGTGAAAAGTACGGTATAAATTTTAAACTTATAGCCTGTGATTATCTCGGATTCACACCGCTTGCCATTAATTAACGATATTCAGGGTGAAAAACCCCCTTTTTACAGATAAATTTAAAATAAATCGGGCTTTAAATCTTGATAATTGAAAATAAATGTGGTATAATCTTTATTGATTTTTTAGCTTATGGAGGAAATTCAAAAATGAAACTCATATCATCAACAAAAAAAGAAAATTGCCGTTATGATCTTAAAATAGAGATAAGCGGCGAAGTTTTTATGAAGGAAGTAAATGCAGTTTATAAGAAGCAGGTAAAGAATATCTCTATCCCCGGTTTCAGAAAGGGCAAAGCTCCCCGTTCAATAATCGAGAGAGAGTACGGCGAGGGCGTTTTCTTTGAGGATGCACTTAAGAATCTTTATCCTGAAGCTATCACTGAGGCTGCAAAGGAAGCAGACATCGCACTTGTAAAGGATAAGGTAGATATTGATGTTGAAAAGGCTGATAAGGACGGCGTTATATTCACAGCAACCGTTACTGTTGAGCCTGAAATAAGCATCGAGAACTATAAGGGCATCACATACAAGCCTATGTCACTTGAAATAACAGATGAGGATGTAGAGGCTGAGGTAACAAAGCTCCTTGAGAGAAACAGCCGCCTTGTTACAGTAGAGGGCAGAGCAGCAGAAAACGGCGATATCGCAGTTATCGACTTCAAGGGAATCCTTGACGGTGAGGCTTTTGAGGGCGGTACATCAGAAAACTACAACCTTACACTTGGCAGCGGTTCATTTATCCCCGGTTTCGAGGATCAGATAATCGGTCATAATGCAGGCGAGGAGTTCACAATCGATGTTACATTCCCTGAGGACTATCAGGCAGAAAACCTCAAGGGCAAGGCTGTACAGTTCGAGATAAAGCTCCACGAGCTGAAGAAGAAAGAGCTTCCTGAGTTTAACGATGATTTCGTAAAGGATGTAAGCGAGTTTGAAACAGTTGACAGCTACAAGGCTGACATCAGAACAAAGCTTGAAGAAGCTCGCAAGAAGGAAGCTGATTCCGATAAGGAAAATCAGGTAGCTGAAAAGCTCAAAGAGCTTATGACAGCAGAAATTCCTGAGGTAATGTACGAGAATCAGGTAGACAACCTTGTTGACGAGTTCGAGATGAGCCTCAGAGCACAGGGTATCGACCTTGCAACATACATGCAGTACACAGGTCTTACAGATGAAAAGCTCCATGACACATATTATGACAGAGCTGTTTCACAGGTAAAAGTAAGACTTGCACTCAAGAAGATCGCAGAGCTTGAAGGTATAAAGGCAACTGATGAAGATGTTGAAAACAAGTTCAATGAGCTTGCAGAAACATATAAAGTTGAAGTTGCAAGAGTAAAGGCAGTATTCCCGGCAAGCGATATCGCAGGCGACCTTGAAGTAGGCAAGGCTCTTGCACTTGTTGTTGAGGCTGCTGTTGCAGAAGAGTAATTTAAAAAGAATAGTGTAGTTATAATTGTGCCGGCCCCGTGTGTGTTTATGTGCGAGGTCGGCATGAGTGAAAATATGAGGAATATCAAGGTATAGGGCAAAGAAAATATGTCAATGCTTTATATACGGGAAACGGAGGTAATTTTTATGGCATTGGTACCTTATGTAATCGAACAGACAAACAGAGGCGAGCGTTCATATGATATTTATTCAAGACTTCTCAACGACAGAATAATAATGCTCACCGAGGAAGTAAACAATGTGACTGCAAGTCTTGTTGTTGCACAGCTTCTTTTCCTTGAGGGACAGGACGCTACAAAGGACATAAGCCTTTATATCAACAGCCCCGGCGGTTCTGTAACTGACGGTATGGCAATTTATGATACTATGCAGTACATCAAGTGTGATGTATCGACTATCTGCATGGGTATGGCTGCATCAATGGGCGCATTCCTTCTTGCAGCAGGAACAAAGGGCAAGCGTTATGCACTTCCGAATAGTGATATAATGATACATCAGCCCAGCGGCGGCGCACAAGGTCAGGCTACCGATATAATGATACATGCAGACCATATCATTCAGACAAAGAAAAAGCTGAATACGATACTTGCAGAAAAGACAGGACAGCCTTTCGATATAATCGCAAGAGATACCGAGCGTGATAACTTTATGACAGCTCAGCAGGCTCTTGAATACGGTCTTATTGATAAGGTCATCACACATCGATAAGGAGTTGCGTTAATGGCAAACAAGGATGACAGCAAAAAGAGTATATACTGTTCATTCTGCGGCAAATCTCAGGATGAAGCCGGCAGGATGATACAGGGCGCAGGAGCTTATATTTGTGATGAATGTATAAGGCTTTGTAACTCCATTCTCAAAAATAACCCGTATACGTCCAAGGGTGCCGAGGAAAGCGTTGGGAATTTTGACAAGCTTCCAAAGCCGAAGGAGATAAAACAAAAGCTCGATGAATATGTTATAGGACAGGACGAAGCCAAGATAGCTCTTGCAGTTTCGGTTTATAACCATTATAAGAGAATAAATTACCATGACGATGATGATGTGGCACTGAATAAGAGTAATGTATTGCTGCTCGGCCCTTCGGGTGTCGGTAAGACCTTGCTTGCACAAACACTTGCACGTATCCTTGATGTTCCGTTTGCAATAGCCGATGCGACAACGCTTACGGAAGCAGGTTATGTCGGAGAGGATGTTGAGAATATACTTCTCCGTCTTATACAGGCAGCCGATTTTGATATCAAAAAGGCACAGCGTGGAATAATCTATGTTGACGAGATAGACAAGATAGCAAGAAAGTCCGAGAACCCGTCTATTACAAGAGATGTAAGCGGCGAGGGCGTACAGCAGGCACTTCTTAAAATACTTGAAGGTACTGTTTCAAACGTACCTCCGCAGGGCGGCAGAAAGCATCCGCAGCAGGAGTTCATACAGATAGACACTACCAATATACTGTTTATCTGCGGCGGTGCATTTGACGGACTTGAAAAGACAGTAGAAAAGCGTATGGGTTCATCCGTACTCGGATTCAATGCGGAGATAAGGACAAAGTCCGAGCTTGATACAACAAGCTGGATGTCTGATGTAATACCGCAGGACCTTGTAAAATTCGGACTTATCCCTGAGCTTGTCGGCAGACTTCCGGTTATAACCGCACTCAACGGACTTGATGAAGCTGCACTTGTACGCATACTCAAAGAGCCGAAGGATTCGCTCATAAAGCAGTACACAAAGCTTTTTGCTATGGACGGCGTTGAGCTTGTATTCGAGGACGAGGCTTTGACGGAAGTTGCAAAGAAAGCCATAGAGCGTCATACAGGTGCAAGAGGTCTGCGTTCTATCATGGAGGATATCCTCAAATCACTTATGTATGAGATACCTTCTGATGAAACAGTGTCTAAGATAATTATAAATGCACCGGTTGTAACTGACGGAGCAGAACCTGTTTTTGAGAGAATACAGACTAAGCGTCTGCCGAAATTCTCATTTGAGAGCAGGTCTAAAAAGAAATCAAAGAAAACTATTGCCTGACAAGGCTGAAATTAAAGGCACGTTATACTTTAAACCATGAAGTATAACGTGCCTTGTTTTTGTGTATGAAAGCCTCCATCATTGAGGGAGGTGGCTCGGAGTGCCGGAGGGAGTTCTCTACGCAGTTTCACATAAGAAATACTTTTAATCAGCAAATAAATTTACAGTCCGCATTTTAAATGCTTACGCTATCGGATAAATGTAAAAATAAAGTTTACTGTTCTCGTTCCGCTTCGCTGATATCGTTATGACCGGAAGTTATAACTCCCTCAGTCAGCATAGCTGACAGATCCCTCAATGAGGGAGCCTTTTTATTTAAGTTTTATCCCCGTGTACTCACGGACAAGAGTATATCCTAACTTGCGGCTGAGTGCGAATGAATATTCATTTGCACAGTCCCAGTGAGGTACTTTGTTGTGCTTGAAACAGGAAAGTATGAATTTTGACGCACATGCCGCTGCAAGTCCCTTTCGGCGATAGGCGGGATGTGTTGCAATCATTATTTCATAGCCGTCATTGCATGTTGAATATGAAGATGTTCCGCATACAAGTCTGCCGTTATATATCACGGCATAACCACGTCCGTTTTTTGCGAAATCATTATAATCCTTGTAGTTCATGACAAATGCTTTTGACCATTCATTGCTTAGTGCTTGCTGATAAAAACGCTCATTGAATTTTATTATCTCAAACTCACTGGGCAGCATGGCAATATTTTCGTTGAGCTTCTTTACCGATATATCAGGCTTGGTGTTCATCTGATACCTGTTTGTTTTTGTACATCTGTCGCCGTAAACCTCACTTATAAAAGCTCTTATTTTTTTGCTGAGAGTTATTATAGTGAGCTTTTTCTTTCGTGCAAGCTCGGATGCATCACATAAAAACTGAGTCTGTTTTTCCGAGCCTTCTATGTACATATATCTGCCCACAACGATAGCCGCAGCAGAAGGCATGCTGAGGTCATCAACAAAGGCTGTACCGAGTCTGCCCTCGATATAGCTTGTTGTACAGCTGTCGGTTCTGTCCGTAAAGAATTTTTCGATAGAACGGCAGTTTGCACGGGGCAGCTCATATATTGAGGTCAGCGCATAAAGGCGGTTCAGCAGTTCCGTTCCGCAGCCTGTACGGAAAATATTTCTTTTTCCCGAAAGTATTGTTTCTGTCGAAAGTTCATCTTCTTCCGCTTTTACAAGGAAATCCGCTTCAAGAAGTATCCTGTGTGAGATATCGTCGATATTTTCAAAATTGCTGTTGTGGCTTATGAGGAATTTCACACGTTCTTTAAGTTCGATATTATCGGTGATGCTTTTGAGTATATCACCTGCAAGAGCAGCACTGTCAGCTGATTCTTCGGTGGAATTATCAGCCATGTCATTTAATATTGCTGCAAGCTCCAGAGCCTGCAATTTTTTTGCATCAAGACCTTCCGTTTCACCGATAAGCTTTGCAAAACTGTGAGTTTTAATAAAGCGGCTGATATGTTTAAGATCGCCGCTGTAATATTCAGTCATAGCCATTATCGTTTTGTTTGTCAGTTCCGACACTTTCAGCACTTCCTTTTCTGATGGATTTGAAGTTTACGAGGAATATACCCGAGCATACCAGAATCAGAGAGAAAATATTTGAAGCGGTAAGGATATTCTCTCCGAGGAATAAGCCCGACCACATTGTACCGAAAACAGGTATCAGCAGATTGAAAACTGCAATTCTGCTCACACTGTTGTGAGAAATAAGCATTGTCCACAACAGGAAAGCCGTACCTGCCATAGCCGCAAGATAAAGAAGAATAAGAACACAGCCGTACTCATAGAAGACAAGCTTTCCGCCGAATAGTAAACCGACTATGATAAGTGCAGAGCCGCCGAGGATAAACTGCCATGCAGATATTTGTATGGGACTTCTGCCGCCTGAAATTTTTTTGGTTATGATATTTCCAGCCGCACCCGAAAGATTTGAGAGTATAACAAGACCGTCACCGATAAGCAGAAAGCCGCCCATATCACCGCCGATATTCATAACGACTATACCGGTTATTCCTATGACACAGCCGAGGAGTTTTTTTATTGTCAGACTGTCATTCTTGAAGAACAGTGCGGAAAGTATGACAGAGGCGAATGCGGCAACGGATGTCAGCACCGAGGATTTTGTTCCGCTGACATTAACAAGTCCGATGTAAAGAAGAAGGTACTGGAGAAATGTCTGGAACAGACCGAGTAAAGATATAGGAAGTATGTCATTCTTTCTTAGTGACATTTTTTTCGGAGAGATGATAAGCCCGATTATAAGTACTATCACACCGGCAGCGGCAAATCTTGCACCTGCAAAAACGATAGTTGATGATATATCGTTACTATCTATCCTGAAAAGCTTGTAGCCTGTTTTTATGCACGGAAAAGCACTTCCCCAGAGCATTGTACAAAATACGGCAATTACCGTTATAAAGATAGGGTTAGTCAGGAGCTTTTCACGGTTCTTCATTTGCGTACATGTCCTTTTCAAAATTTTCAAGGAAATTATGTTCCTCGTCCTCTTTGTAGTAGCCGATTATCGTACTAAGATTTACTCTTTCAACACTTCTGAAAATATTTATATCGACCTGCGGATTAGTTTTTTTCATTTCCTTTATAAGCATTTTTATTTCCTGACGCTTTGAATCTCCCGCACTGTCGGGATCGGCATTTCTTTCCGTAAATCTGCATGCACATTGTAGGAAACTGAGGTTATTATAATTTTTCCATGAGATTATATCCTTTTCCCGTATATAATACATGGGGCGTATAAGCTCCATACCTTCAAAATTCGTACTTTTTATTCTCGGCATCATAGTCTGTACCTGAGCGCCGTACAGCATACCCATAAGTATAGTTTCTATAACATCATCAAAGTGATGACCGAGAGCTATTTTGTTACAGCCCAGCATCTGAGCCTGTTTATAGAGATGTCCCCTTCTCATCCTTGCACAGAGATAGCAGGGATTTTTTTGTATATTCACAACAGTACCGAAAATGTCCGTATCAAAAATTTTTATCGGTATACCGAGTATTCCGGCATTGTCTATTATTTTCTGTCTGTTTGAGGGTGTATATCCGGGATCCATAACGATAAATTCCATATCAAATGGATAGTCGCCGTGACGTGAAAGCTCCTGCATGAGCTTTGCAAGCAGCATTGAATCCTTTCCGCCCGATATGCAGACGGCTATTTTATCGCCTTTCTGAATGAGCTTGTAATCTTTTACTGCCCCGATAAATCTGTGAAAAAGAGTTTTTTTGTATTTGGTTATAATACTGTGTTCAGCCGCATTTGTTTTTTCATTCATCTGTTAACCCTCCGTTTATATTCATTATACCACCTGTTTGTTTACTGTGTCAATCGTGATAAAAGTATGTGATGATGTATATTTTGAGCTGCGGCTTAATATTAATTTATAACAAAACATAAGGGGATGTTTATTATGGCGGAAAACAATGACAGCTTTGTGTCGGCGGCTGAGATACTTTGCGATGATCTGAGAAATGCAGTGATGTCTGTTCCCGAAAGCAGACGGGCGGATATACAGGAAATACGTCTTAGGTGCGGAAAGCCGCTTGTGCTGACTGACGGCACATCAGCATTATTTATTGACAGCGGCGGTCGCATACTTTATTCTCTAAGCGACAATGCATTCAGAGTAACTCAGCGGCATATATATGATACATTCAGACGTTTGTGCAGTTATTCCGTATATAGCTGTGCAAATGATATAAAAAACGGGTTCATAACCGTGAGAGGCGGACACAGGGCAGGACTTTGCGGAACGGCTGTTGTAAGTGACGGAAAGATAACGGCTGTCAATGATATTTCCTCAATAGATCTGAGAATATCCCGTCAGATAAAAGGCGTTTCCGAGCCGATAGTGAAAAAGCTTTGTCCGTTAAAAAGCGGTGTTCTGATAGCCGGAGTACCGTCAAGCGGTAAAACGACTATACTCCGTGATCTTGCATACAGACTTTCTCTCGGCATCGACTGTAAGATAATGCGTACTGTCGTGATAGACGAAAGGGGCGAGATATCGGGAACATATTCGGGTAAAGCATATAATGAGCTTGGTCTGAGTGACATTATGAACGGATATCCGAAGGGTGAGGGGATAATACAGGCTATAAGGGCAATGTCGCCGCAGATAATAATATGTGATGAGCTTGGAGATGAAAACGACTGCCGCAGTGTTGAACAGGGAATAAATGCAGGGGTTATGATAATTGCTACCGCACATGCATCATCATTTGAAGAACTTATGAAGCGTGAGCATATCGGCAGACTTATACGTATGGGAGCATTCGGAAATGTTGTCATGCTCGGAACATCGGACAGACCGTCACATATAGCAGAAATAATTGACACGGAAAAGATAACAGGGGAGTGAGCGGAAACGGAGATGATAAAACTTACAGGCTGTCTGCTGATAGTCGTATGTACAACGGCGGCAGGAATTTTCTGTTCGGAAAAATTCAGACTGAGGACGGTATTTTATGAGCAGTATTTATTGTTCCTCACTAATGCAGGAACATTCATAAGCTATACAGCGGCAAGCATAGACGAGCTTTTGTCTATGAATATATCTGCACCGATGATAGAACCGATACTTAAAGAGGCAAAGCATTCACTTGAAAATGGTTCGGAGTTTTCATGTGCATGGAGAAAGGCTGTTGACGGGAATGTAAGCTGTAAAGAGGACAGGGAGCTTTTGTACGGATTCGGGGATAATTTCGGTACGAGTGATGTTGAGGGAGAGTTAAGTAAATTAGGTTTGCACAAAGAACTTGCAGAACGCAGGCTGAATGAACTGAGAGATGAGCTTAAAACAAAGAGAAAGCTGTACAGAGTAATGGGAATGTTTGCAGGAGTACTGACGGCGGTTGTTATCTATTAGTGAATAGCTGAGGAACGGTGAGAAAATGAACGTGAACTTCATTTTTAAGATAGCGGCAATAGGAATAATAGTTGCGGTGCTTAGTCTTGTGCTGACACGTTCGGGACGTGAGGAACAGGCAATGATGACGACACTTGCAGGACTGATAGTTGTACTTCTGATGCTCGTACAGCAGATATCGGAGCTTTTCACAACTATTGAAACGCTTTTCGGGTTCTGACTATGGAGATATTCGGATATTTTGCGCTTGCGGTAACAGCGGCATTCTGTGCTGTTGCGCTGAAAAAATACGCACCTGAAACATCTGCTGTCATAGCCGTAGCCGCAAGTGCCGCACTTCTTGTAAAGATACTTTCGGGTATATCACCGGTGATTACAGAAATAAACGAGCTTGTATCGGTATCGGGAGTAAGTACTGGGTATGTACCGGCGCTTATGAAAACGATAGGGATATGTTTTGTATGTCAGTTTACGGCGGATGCATGCCGTGATGCAGGACAAAATTCCCTTGCATCAAAAACCGAGCTTGCCGCAAGGGTAGCCGTGATAATAATATCACTTCCGCTTTTCAGGGATATTCTGAATACGGTATCGGGCATTCTGAAAATTTAGTTGGTTATATTTAACATAAGTTTGGTGAATAAATTCTAAGCCTCCATCATTGAGGGAGGTGGCACGAAGTGCCGGAGGGAGTTCTCCACGCAGTTTCCCACAAAGTGTACTTTCAGTTGAAAAATTCTGCAAACAACCTGTCATCCTGAGCGTAAGCGAAGGATCTTAAAAGATTCTTCACTGCGTTCAGAATGACAAACCAAGTGTGTTTATCGTTCTTTTTCCGCTTCGCTGATTTTATATTAACCGCAAATTACAACTCCCTCAGTCAGCATAGCTGACAGCTCCCTCAAGGAGGGAGCCTTTAATATAATTTATTTGAGGACAGGGAAAATGAAAAAGCTTTTTAAGATAACAGCGGTAATCGGATGTATTATTATAGTGATGTTGTGTTTTTCGGTCAGTGTGTGTGCAAAGCATAACGGCAGTACGGATGATGTGTATAAAAAACAGCTTGAAAGCATTGACAGTCAGGGAATGTTATCCGCAATACCCGAACAGGCAAGGGAAAGCCTTTCGAATATCGGTATAAGCTCGGCGGATATAGACAATCTCACTTCACTTGATACAAAAAGTATATTTGAGGAGATAATTTCACTTTCGGGGAAAAGCAGTAAAGCACCGCTTAACAGCTTTGCTGTATGTATAGGGATAATGCTTCTTTGTACGGTGACAGAGGGATTTCGTTTCGGACTTGCGGAAAAGCGTCTTTTGACTGTGCAGAACGCAGTCGGCGCAGTATGCGTATGTACAGCCGTTATAATGCCGCTTTGCTCGCTTATATACAAAACATCGGAGATAATAAACGGTGCGGCAGGTTTTATGCTTTTGTATGTGCCTGTGCTTGCTGGACTTCTGCTTACATCAGGCAGGGAAACGACAGCAGCGGCTTATTACGGCTCAATGATGACATTCGGGAATTTCGTTTCAGCGGTTTCGTCAAAGATAGTAATTCCGCTGATGAATGTATTTCTTGCACTTTCGCTGACATCAGCCGTTTCGCCAAAGTTAAGCTTTGGTTCGCTCTGTGGTTCACTGTATAAAACAGCCAAACAGGTGCTTGTGTTTGTTATGTCGGTATTTGTTACCGTTACATCAATACAGACGATAGTTACATCATCAATGGATAATGTGAGCAAGCGTACAATACGTTTTGCATTAGGTTCATTCGTGCCTGTTGTGGGTAATGTGGTCGGGGAGGCAATAACGACATTCAACGGCAGTCTTGATATGTTAAGGGCAGGCGCAGGAGTATTTGTGATAATAGTGTCAGGTCTTATAGTACTTCCTGTTTTGCTTGAATGTACGATATGGAGAATGGCACTGTATGTGCTTGATTCATCGGCGGAGATACTCGGACTTTCACAGATGAGAGGAGTTTTCAAAGTACTTTCAGGTGCGGCAGGACTTATGACAGCCGTTATAATATGCATACTTATGGTTTTTATAATAACAACGGTTGTCATACTTGTTGCAGGAAGGGGAGAATGAATTGGAGGGCGTATCCCATTGGGCGCTGGGAGTATGTATATGCTCGGTAACGGCGTGTATTGTTGAGATACTTGTTTCAGATACACGGCTCGAAAAAAATGTACGTCTTGTTCTTGGTGCATTCATGCTTTGTGCGGTAATATTTCCGCTCGGAAGTCTGTTTTCAGAAATGACAGTTCCCGACCTTTCCGGTAATATATGCAGTGATACAAGCTTGTCCGATAATCTTTCAGGTCAGCGTGAGGAATATATAAATTCGGTTTTAGAGGAGCTTGTTATAAAGAAGCTTTCGGAAAAGGGAATAACGCATAAAGGAATTGAAGTAAAGACGGATATTGACGATGAGATGAGCATATCTATTATAACAGCCGAGATAACACTGGATAAAAAGGACTCAAAAAGAGCTGCGGAGGTGAGCAGGTTCATAAAGAATGAGACAGGAATAGAGTGCAGAACGATAATTGCATGAAGGCGAGGGATAATCCGTGACTTCAGAGGAAGATGACAAAAAACAGAATACAGGTATCTTCAGCAGTAAGGATATGTTTGTAAAGCTGATAGTGATAATAGGCATAGCAGGCGCAGGACTAATATTTTTATCATCCGTAATGCCAAAGAATGACAGCGGAACATCACAGGCGGCTGTACAGTCAGTGTCGGATTATTCCGATACGGATGCATACCGTGACAGGCTTTGCGAAGAGCTTGGAAATATGATAGCAGGAATGAAGGGTGCGGGACGTACAAGGATAATGCTTACTATGGACGGTACTGTCAGGAACATATATGCGGCAGATAATGATATACGTCAGAGTGAAAGCTCACGCCGGAACAGCAGTGATGAGAATACCGATAAGCAGAATAACGAGCGTATATCCTACATCAAGGTAAGAAATAAAGACGGCTCGGAGCAGGCTATAAAGATAGGCTGTCAGATGCCGAGGGTAAGGGGTGTACTTGTTGTTTGTGAGGGAGGGGATAACGATGAGGTATGCGTCAGGATAAAGGAGGCAGTGGCTGCGGCTTTGAATATTTCAAAAACACATATCTGTGTTTCAAAATTAGGATCGTGACAGGAGGAGCTTAATAATGACATTTGGTAAAAGACAGCTTATGATAGGTGCGCTTGTTGCGGCACTCGGTACAGCGGTATATCTTAACTGGCAGTTTTCGGGAGTACAGCCCGTATCAGTGAGCGGTGCGGAGGAGAGCAGCAGTGTATCAAAGCAGTTAGGGCAGACAACATATGTAAATACAGAGCTTTCGGGCGAGGATGCTTATTTCTCCGACAGCAGTTTAAGTTCTGATGATATCATTGATGATGACGAAGAATCCGTTGCGGAAAAATCAGAACCGGAGGTCAAGGAAACAGCGGCTGTTACTGATGATAAACTTGATAAGCTGAGCAGTGAACAGCGTGAATTTTTCCTTTCGGAAAAGGAAAAGCGTGACGATCTTTACGAGGAAACAATGGAAGATCTGAAAGACATACTTGAAGCAGCCGACCGCTCGGAAAACGCAAAGACGGAGGCGGTAAAGGCGGCTGATGCCCTTGCAAAGAACGTCAAGGCACAGAATGACATTGAAACAGAGATAAAAGCAAAGGGATTTTCCGAATGTATTGCGGCGATAAACAATTCCTGTTGTACAGTCATACTTCCGAAAAATGAGCTTAATGATGCGTCAGTTGTAACTGTCAAGGATATTGTCAGCCGTCATGCAGGGGTTGAATTTGAGAATATCACCATAACACCCGTAAATTAATGTGGAATGTGGAATGATTATTAACCATTGTCAGCAGGTTTTATATCTGACCAATATTTTAATGTCATCCTGAGCGAAGCGAAGGATCCTTAAAGATTCCTCACTACGTTCGGAATGACAAGATTTTACCGAATACTGAAAATAATAAAATTTCGTTCTGTATAAAACAAAAGTGTTGACAATCAGTTTCAGTAATGGTATAGTATTAAATGAAAGTTTAAAATCGTTTCCGGATAGAGGTGCGGTATTGCGTGTAGCATGATTGAAGCTGCCAGAGCTTTTGATTTCGTGTGAATAGCCTTGCTGCCGAAAAGTTGAATTTGGCAAATTCTGCTTTGGTCATTCATCATAGTGGTGTTTGACTGTCATCATAAAAAGACTATGATGGGGAGCTATCGTTTACGTTCTGTTTGTTCGTTGGACAGCTTGCTTTTTGTGACCGGTTATTTCTGACCGGTCTTTTATTTTGCAGGAACATTAAGCTTTCAGAAAGAATATAAAGGAGATAATGATAATGGAGAAAAAGTATAATGTTGGTATCATAGGAGCTACAGGAATGGTAGGTCAGCGTTTTGCAACACTTCTTGAAAATCATCCGTGGTTCAATGTTACAGTACTTGCAGCAAGTGCAAGAAGTGCAGGAAAAACATATGAAGAAGCAGCAGGCAACCGCTGGGCACTTGCTAAGCCTATGCCTGAATCAATGAAGAACATGGTTATCGTTGACGCTGCCGATATAGAAGCAGTTGCATCAAAGGTTGACTTTGTATTCTGTGCAGTAGATATGAAAAAAGAGGATATCCGTGCACTTGAAGAAGCTTATGCAAAGGCAGAATGTCCTGTTGTTTCAAACAACAGCGCACACCGTTTCACACCCGATGTACCTATGGTAATACCGGAGATAAACGACGATCATCTTGCAGTTATCGAGGCTCAGAGAAAGCGTCTCGGCACAAAGAGAGGTTTTGTTGCAGTTAAGTCAAACTGTTCTCTCCAGAGCTATGTTCCGGCTATTCATCCCCTTATGAAATATGGTGTAAAGAGAGTTCTTGCATGCACATATCAGGCAATATCAGGCGCAGGAAAGACATTTGAGAGATGGCCCGAAATGGTAGATAACCTTATCCCGTATATCGGCGGTGAGGAAGAAAAATCAGAGCAGGAGCCGCTCAAGATCTGGGGTAAGGTAGAGAACGGCGAGATTGTAAAGGCTCAGACACCTTCTATCACAGCTCAGTGTCTCAGAGTACCTGTTTCAGATGGTCATACAGCTGCTGTATTCGTAGATCTTGAAACAAATCCGGGTATCGAGCAGATAATCAGTGACTGGGAGAGCTATAAGGGCAAGCCGCAGGAGCTTGAGCTTCCGAGTGCGCCGAAGCAGTTCCTCCACTATTTCAGAGAGAACGACAGACCTCAGATAAAGTCAGAGCGTAACCTTGAAAACGGCATGGCTGTTTCAGTAGGCAGACTCAGAGAGGATACACAGTACACACTGAAATTCGTTTGTATGTCACACAACACACTCAGAGGTGCAGCAGGCGGCGCAGTTCTTCTTGCAGAGCTTCTTTGTGCAGAGGGCTACATGGATAAATAATTGTCGGAAATATAACCGATGAATATAATATACAGAACGATAATATATTTATAAATGACTAAGGAGGTAAAACCAATGGCAGATCATATTTTTTCAGGTTCGGCAGTTGCTATCGTTACACCTATGAATAATGACGGCAGCATAAATTATGATGAATACGGCAAGCTTATTGATTTCCAGATAAACAACGGTACAGATGCTATCGTTGCATGCGGTACAACAGGCGAATCAGCTACAATGTCAAAGGAAGAACATTGTAAGGTGATAGATTATACCATTAAGAGAGTTGCAAAGCGTGTACCGGTAATAGCAGGAACAGGCAGCAACGATACAGTTTTTGCAGCAGAGCTTTCCGTTGAGGCAGAGCAGCTTGGCGCAGACGCTATACTTTCAGTTACACCTTACTATAACAAGACTTCACAGAGCGGTCTTATAAATCATTACAACTATATTGCAGACAGAATAAATATACCGATGATACTTTATAATGTACCGTCAAGAACAGGCTGCAATATAAAGCCGGAAACATATGCAGAGCTTGCAAAGCACCCGATGATAAGGGCAACAAAGGAAGCAAACGGCGATATATCCGCACTTACAAGAACAATGGCACTTTGCGGTGACCAGCTTGATGTATATAGCGGTGAGGACAGTCAGGCATATGTTATAACAGCTATGGGCGGACAGGGCGTAATTTCTGTATTCGCAAACATCTGTCCGAGAGAGAGCCACGAGCTTATCGCACGTGCATTGAACGGTGATTTCAAGGGCAGCTTTGAGATGCAGAAGTATTATATAGAGCTTATGGATGCACTTTTCTCAGATGTTAACCCGATACCTGTAAAGGCAGCTATGAATCTTCTCGGATTTAACTGCGGTCCATGCAGAATGCCGCTTGCTCCTATGACTGAAAAGGGCTTCAATGCTCTCAGAGAGTGCCTTGTAAAGTACGGACTTATCCATTAAGATATAAACAGAAGTTAAAAAAGCTTCGCTCAGGTGATAAAAATGATGAATGTTACAAATATTATTATAACAGGCTGCTCGGGAAAAATGGGCGCAAGCGTTATAAATGCTGCGTCGGGCAGAGATGATGTAAAGATCGTTGCAGGTGTTGATATAACTGCTCCTGTGAATCCGGATTTTGAATATGCAAAGGAATTTTCGGCACTTAAAACAGAGGCTGATGTTATCGTTGATTTTTCTAATCCGGCTGTATTAAGCTCAATGCTTGAATACGCACAGGCTAAAAAGCTGCCTGTTGTTATATGCACAACAGGTTTCAGCGATGAGCAGCTTAAAATGATAGACGAAGCTTCAAAAAATATACCGGTATTCCGTTCGGGAAATATGTCTTTGGGTATAAATCTTATCATAGAGCTTGCAAAGAAAGCATCTGCTGTTCTTGTTGACGGATTTGACGTTGAGATAATCGAACAGCACCATAATTTAAAGCTTGATGCTCCGAGCGGTACGGCACTTATGATAGCTGATGCTGTAAAAGAGGTAAAGACGGACGCAGAATATGTTTATGACCGTCATTCATACAGAAAAAAGCGTGACAAGAGAGAAGTCGGCATACATTCTGTAAGAGGCGGAAATATCGTAGGTGAGCACGAGATAATCTTTGCCGGACAGGACGAGATACTCAAAATAAGCCACAGCGCACGTTCAAAGACAGTATTTGCCGTAGGTGCTCTTAATGCCGCAGTTTTCCTTAAAGGCAAGCAGCCGGGAATGTATAATATGTCAGATCTTCTTTCATCAAAATAAATTTCTTACAGAAAGGCGGTAAAAGAAATGAAACCTGCTATTAATGTATATGAGGATATAACACTTGTTATCCTTCAGAATATCCCTGCCGAGATAAGCTTTGTTACAGAAGTATTTGAAAAGATAGCTGCAATGGGAGTTGATGTCGATATGATATCGCTTTCACCTGCACAAAGCTCACAGACGAGTCTTTCTTTCACGATACATGATGATGATCTTGTAAAGATACTCAGCTATACTTCAAAGCTCAATGACGGAAATATAAAGGTTATTGTAAGCAGCGGCAACTGTAAGATATCTATTGATGATGCTGATATGGAGAATTGTCCGGGTGTTGCGGCAAAGGTATTCGGTACTGTCGCAAAGGCAAAGACGGATATAAGACTTATAACAACGAGTGAATCACAGATATCACTTCTTGTTACAAAGTCAGATCTTGACGCTGCTCATGCTGCTCTGGATGAGCTTGGCAAGGATTAATATTTATATAATCGAGTAGGGCGGAAATTCTCCGCCCTCTCACACCACCGTACGTGCCGTTCGGCATACGGCGGTTCAATCTAATTTCAAAGTATGTTGTTTAAGATAGTAATCTAAAGGACTGACTAAGCCTCGC
>Ga0256407_10002979_pt1 | contig 31032 bp, 45 predicted proteins | sample RumenRJG_04DNA_FD_193489 | JGI IMG/M metagenome (GOLD analysis project Ga0256407, IMG submission 193489) | Bovine rumen microbial communities from Lethbridge, Alberta, Canada - RJG_04 | ecosystem: Host-associated > Mammals > Digestive system > Stomach > Rumen | place: Canada: Alberta...
CCGGCTCCCGCACCCGCTCCGGCTGCCATGTCCGGGGATGACCTCCGGAAGCTCTGCGTTAAGGCCGGCGCCGCCGGGCTTACCGCTGAGGTGGTGCAATTCCTGAGCGACCATGGCGTTGCCAAGCTGGCCGCCCTCCCGCCCGCGGATTATCCCGCTCTCGTTGCTCTCCTGGCATCAAAGGGGGTGCAGTAATGGCTCCTTCAGGACACGCTTTGCTGGCCCCTTCCGCCGCTCACCGGTGGCTGATGTGCCCCGCTTCAGTGCCTTTCGGCCTGCAATTTCCCGACGGCGAGACTTCCGTCTATGCTGAAGAAGGCACGCTGGCCCATGCCGCGGCCGAGTGCATCCTCCGGGATGACAAGGCCGGGCTGGATGCTGTTAAGCGGAAAATTCTGGCCGGGAATTTTGACCCGGAAATTCCGGAAAAGGTGCGGAAATATACCGATTACGTTACCGCCCTCCGGGATTCCGTGCATGGGGAGCTTTTTGTGGAACAGCGGCTTTCCCTGAAGGCCATCACCGGCGAGGACGGGGCAAAAGGCACATCGGATGCGGTGATTCTGGCCCCGGGGGCGTTATATGTAATTGACCTCAAATATGGCCAGGGGGATAAGGTTGACGCGCCGGAAAATCCCCAGCTTCTCATATACGCGGCCGCCGCTTATCAGGCGTTTTCATTCGCTGATATAGAGCGGGTAACTGTGGCCATTGTCCAGCCCCGCCTTGACCATGTGTCGGAGTGGACGCTGGAGCTGGCCGACCTTCTCTCGCGTGCGGAGAAAATCCGGAAACGGGCTGAGCACGTTTTGGCCATGAAGGACGCGCTTCCGGAGAACTGGGAATACCATCCGGGGCTTAAAACCTGCAAATATTGCAAGGCCCGCTCTTCATGCCGGGCGCTGGCCGCCGCCTGCCTCTCTGTCGCGGGTATGGACATTCTGGAGAAATCCAGAACTCCCCGCCTCGTTGCGTCGGAAATTGGCAAGATTCTGGAGGCCCTTCCCATGATAGAGAAATGGGCGGATACCATGAGGGAAACCGCGGTATCCGAACTCACCGCCGGGCGCGATGTCCCGGGCTGGAAACTGGTGGCCGGGCGCGAGGGTAACCGGAAATGGGCCGATGAGAAGGCCGCGGAGAAGCTTCTCACCGGCTGGAAACTGTCCACCGCCGACCGATACGTGAAGAAACTCGTATCCCCCACCGGGGCTGAAAAGCTCCAGAAATCCGGGAAACTCACTCCGGAACAGTGGGCTGAGCTTCTCCCGATGATTACCCGCGAGGCCGCTAAACCGGCTCTCGCCCCGGCTGACGATAAGCGTCCGGCTTATCGGTCAACCTCTGCAAAAGATTATCCGGACGAAACCGCAGTCACCGAAAACAAGGAGAATAACCATGGCTAAAATGAATGAACGTGTATTTATCCGAGGCGCCCGCCTCAGCTACCCGGCGCTGGACAAGCCCCGCGCCTCCAGCTTTGACGCCGCCGGCGCCGACCCTAAATATCAGGCCACGTTCCTGATGGAGCCTAGCAATCCGGCCGTGAACGCTATCTGGCAGGCTATCCAGAAGGTCGCCACCGCTGAGTTCGGCGCGAAGGCCCAGTCTATTCTGCAGAACCCGGAGAAGCACCCGCTCCGCCGTGGCGATGATAAGGAGAACGTTCCGGACGGGTATCACGGTATGATGTATCTGCAGGCTAAGAGCAAGAACCCGCCAGAACTCCGTGACGCCAACCCGCACGTGCTCATCACTGGAGAACAGGCTATCCGGGAGAAATTCGTCGCTGGCTATTACGTCAACGGATTCGTGGATATCTACCCGTATTCTGTTAAGAACGCCTCCGGGCAGGTCCTGAAATCCGGAATTGCCGCCAGCCTGGTATCTGTCCAGTTCTGTCGCTATGCGGACGCCTTCGCCGGAAGCGCTAAGCCCGCCGAGAGCGATTATCCGGACTGTTCCGCTGAGGCGGAGGCCTCTGGTGGTGACGCGTATGCGTCCGCCTACGGCGCTCCTGCCCCCGTTCCGTCTCCGGCGGCCACTCCAGCTCCTATGGCCGCGCCCTGGCAACCGGCCCCCGCTCCTGCCCCAGCCCCCGCCGCCCCTGCCGCCCCTAATGGCGGTATGTGGTATCCGGGCGGTGAGCCTCCCATGGCACAGGCGGATGACCTTCCGTTCTAACATTATCGGCCGGGTAACTCCCGGCCTCTCTCTGACTAAGGATAGCACTATGAAACTATGGCTCGACCTCGAGACATTTTCCGACATTCCGCTGGATTTCGGCGTCTACCGGTACGCTGAGAAGGCCAGAATATTGCTCTGCGCCTATGCGGTGGATGACGCTCCCGCGCGGTGTGTTGACTGCACCGCTATGGAGCCCATGCCGGCGGATTTCACCGCCGCCCTCAAAAACCCGGAATGTGAAATCTGGGCGCATAATTCTAATTTTGACCGGACGATTCTGTCCCGTCATCCCGGCTGCGAAGCCGCCGCCCGGGATATTTCCCGCTGGCGGGATACCATGATAGCCGCCCGGTCGCTGGGCTTACCCGGGGCTTTGCTTGACCTTTGCGCGGTATGCCGCCTTCCGGCGGATGAAGCCAAGGACAAGGACGGCCGCCAGCTGGTAAATTTATTCTGCAAGCGCCGCCCGGACGGTCAAATTGCCGACCGCAATTCTCACCCGGCCGAGTGGGACAGATTCCGGGAATATTGCCGGCTGGACGTGGAAGCCATGCGGGCGGTATATAGGGCGCTCCCGCATAAGGTTATCGCCCCATCAATCTGGCGCGAGTGGCACCTCGACCAGCGCATTAATGACCGTGGTATGGCCATTGATACCGCCCTCGTTTCCGCCGCTGTCGCCGCTTCCGAGGCGGCTCAGGAAAACGGGGACGCCGCTGTCTGTCGCCTCACCGGCGGGCGGGTACAGACCGTCGGACAGCTGGACGCGCTTATCGGGTATCTGCTGGAGCGATTCGGTTATTCCGTCCCCGACCTTCAGCGCGGCACGCTGGAGAACCGACTGAACGACCCCGCCTGTCCTCCGGAGGTGCGGGAGCTCTTATCAATCCGGCTGTCCTGTTCCAAGGCCAGCGTGAAAAAATTCAAAGTGCTGCAGAATGCCACCGGGCCGGACGGGCGCCTCCGGGGCTGTCTTCAGTTTTTCGGCGCTGTCCGGACGGGGCGCTGGGCCGGGAGACTTTTCCAGCCGCAGAACCTTCCCCGGGGAAGCCTTACCCCGCCGGAGGTGGAGGAGGCCATTTCTGCGCTGAAATCCGGCATCGCTCCCGTTATCTATGATGACGTGAATGCGGTAGTTTCCTCATGCCTCCGGGGTGCCATTATTTCCCCTTCCGGGAAGAAACTGGTGGTGGCTGACTTGTCAAATATCGAGGGCCGTGTGCTGGCATGGCTGGCCGGGGAGGAATGGAAGCTGGACGCCTTCCGGGCTTATGACGCGGGAACCGGGCCCGACCTATACAAGGCCACATACGCCAGAACTTTCGGGATATCCCCGGATGAGGTTTCCAAAAAGCAGCGGCAAATAGGGAAGGTCATGGAGCTTGGCCTCGGATATCAGGGTGGCGTCGGGGCGTTCGTGAATTTCGCGCGGGTGTACCGGCTAGACCTCGATGAGCTGGCGGCTCATGTCGCCGCGTCTACCCCAGCGGAGGATATGGAAGCCGCACGGGAGCGATACCGCTGGATAAAACGGAAAGGCGGCTCCCCGTCTGACCTGACGCCGGACGCCTGGGCGGCGTGTGACGTCATCAAAACGTCATGGCGGGCGGCGCACCCGGCTATCACGGCCTTCTGGGATAGCTGTGCCGCCGCCGTGGCTGAGGTGCTGTCCGGAAGGGCGGTTATCGCGAAGGCTGGCCGGTATGTTCGCTTCGGCCGTGTCGGGACTTACCTCGCGTGTTATCTGCCATCCAGCCGGGTGATGATGTATCCAGCCGCAGAACTCTGCGGCGAGTCCGGTGATTCTGCTCTTTTCCGGTATTACGGCCCGCTCCCGGCTTCCAAAAGGTGGGGATGGCTCCGGACGTACGCCGGAAAAATCGCAGAAAATATCACCCAGGCGGTGGCCCGGGATGTGCTGGCGTCTACCATGGAGGCTATTGACGACGCTGGTTATCACATTGTGCTGTCCGTGCATGATGAGCTCATTACCGAGACCCCGGACACCCCGGAATTCACGGAGGAGAAGCTTGCCGGGATGATGGCTACCGCGCCTAAATGGGCTGAGGGGCTTCCGCTGTCCGCCGCCGGCTTCTCCGGCTATCGTTACCGGAAAGACTAAAGGAGGCAGATATGCAGCTACGCAATTTAAGGCCCCGGTCTGCCCATAAGAACCCGGAGCTGGACGCGATGGCCAGAAAGAAGGAGGCGGCTCATGAGTCGGGAGATTAAGATATCATCGCGCGCTATCCCATGTCAGGACCACCGCGGGAACTCTTTCCCATCTCTTCGCGATATGTGCGCGCACTGGGGCGTGTCTTATGATCTGGTAGCGTATCGCGTTAAGAGAAAAGGGATGTCGCTCCGGGAAGCTCTGGAGACAGGTCATCCGCGCTGGCTCCGCGATCATAACGGCCGGCAGTTTTCGTCTGTTTCCAAGCTGTGCGAGTATTACCGCATAAGCAAGGGGCGCTTTTACTGCCGCAAAAACTCCGGGCTTTCGATGCGGGAGATACTCACCTCCCCGCACCGCAAAAACGTTCCGGTATATGACTCGAAGACAGGCCGGACCTTTCCGAGCTATCGCGCCGCCGCGATGGCCGCCGGTATCTCCCCGTCGGCGGTCAGGTATCGGGTCCTCCGGGGGCTCCCTTTCGATCTTCCGACGGGGAGGGAATACATAACAGGAGGGGAGCATGCGCAAATATAAAGAAAACCGCCCCGGCAAAAAATGCCGGGATCATACCGGCCGGGATTTCACATCGATAAAGGCGATGGCGGAGGCGTGGGAGCTCCCCGCGGATACTGTCGCGGACCGCCTCCGGAAAGGCTGGCCGCCGGAACGGGCGCTCACCACGCCATTCCACGGAAAGTTCCGCCGGATTGCGGACCCTGAATCCGGATATGTGTATCCGTCAATTTCAGAATGTGCCCGGGCCACCGGCCTTAGCATCGCCACGATCTTTCTGCGGCTCCGGGGCGCCCGAGCTGACCTGGCAGGATATGCCGGGCGGCTGAACGGCACGCCGGCCCGGGATCATCGCGGCAGGGAATATGCGTCCATCGCGGCCATGGCGGATGCCTGGGGGCTCTCGCGGCATACTGTGTATGCCCGCCTGCTCCGGGATTGGTCAATACGGCGCGCGCTGGAAACTCCTGTTAAAAAATACACAGAAAGGAACAAAAAATCATGAAATTTAATGACATTTTGATGCTGGTCGCTATCGCGGCGGGCGCAGGGGTCATGCTCGCGCTTGTAATCGGTGGTGTATCATGGGCTAAAAATCATCGTGCGCCGCTGGAAACCGGGCTTTGCCCGGTGGAGGTGGTTCTGCCGCTCCCCCGGGGCGGGGAAATACGCTATCATGCAGAGCTCTCATGTGTAGAGCTTGACGCGATGGCCCGCGAGGAGGTGGATAATGACGCAATTATTCGGTAGCCGAAAATGGCAGCGCGGGCGCCGGCCGGCGTTCATTCCTTCCGTGTCCCGCCCGTCGGTCGATCATACCGGGAGGGAATTCCGGACGCTGGCAGATATGTGCGCTTTCTGGGGTGTTACCCCGTCCCGGTTTCGCGCGCACCGGAAAAAAGGGGCATCGCTGGAGGAGGCTCTTACCCTTGCGCCGTACAATCACGGTAAAATCTGCCGGGATCATACCGGCCGGGAATTCCCGTCCATCGCGGCGATGTGCCGGGAATGGGGAATCGGCCTGTCAACATATTACGACCGCATCGCCGCCGGGGTTCCGCTCCGGAAAATCTTAACCGCTCCGGTGCAGGGGGCTAAAAAATGACCCCAGAGGGAAAACTTGTAGCGTATATTCGCCGGCGTGTTCGGGAACTGGGCGGGAAAACCCGTAAATGTTCATGGGATGGCCATGCCGGGGCGCCGGATCTTTTCGTGATGCTCCGGGGGCGGCATTTCTGGATCGAATGTAAAGCCCCGGGGGAATCTCCCCGGGCGATCCAATTGCGGGAACATCGCGCCATGCGGGAAATCGGCGGCTGCCTTGTTTATGTTGCCGATTGCCCGGAATCTGCCGAGGAGGCCCTGAATGGCTAAGTTTGTTCCCCGCGTATATCAAAAGCTCATCATTGGCCATATCCTGAGCCACCCCCGGTGCGCTCTTTTCGTATCAATGGGAATGGGAAAAACATCATCCACGCTGGCCGCCCTTGAGTATCTTAAGCTCACCGGGGAGCCGGTGTGCGCCCTGATTCTGGCCCCGCTCCGGGTCGCCGCGTCAACGTGGCCGGACGAGGTTAAGAAATGGGGCTTTGACCTCCGGGTATCTGCCATCGTGGGAACCGCCGCGCAACGTTCCGCCGCTTTGATGCGCCCGGCGGATATCTACTGCACGAACTATGAAAACATCCCCTGGCTTGTTAAAACGTTGGGTGATTCCTGGCGGTTTAATATCATCGTTGCCGATGAGAGCACCCGGCTAAAATCCTTCCGCCTCGGGGGCGGCGGCTCCTCCCGGGCCAAGGCTCTGAGCAAGGTCGCCGGCCGGGTTTCTCGGTTTATCGAGCTGACCGGAACGCCGGCGCCTAATGGCCTCCTTGACCTCTGGGGCCAGCTGTGGTTTCTGGACAGGGGGGAGCGGCTGGGCCGTTCCTTCGGGGTCTATACATCTGTATATTTCAAGCCCCGCCGTGTCGGATCCTCCCCGTGGGCGGTTACTTATGATCCCTGCGAATGGGCGCAGGATGTTATCCGGAAAAAGCTGTCGGATATATGCTTATCGCTGGATGCCGGGGATTATTTCCCGTTGGAAAAACCCATTTCCGTAACCGTTCCGGTTACCCTGCCGCCCGCCGCCCGCCGGGTGTATGACGATCTTCAGCGGGATATGCTGGCGGAACTCGAATCCGGGGAGGAGGTGGACGCGGTCAACGCCGCCGCTAAAACGGTTAAATGCCTGCAAGTGGCATCCGGGGCGGTCTACCATGATGACGGGGAATCATGGGACGTGCTCCATGATGAAAAGATCGCCGCCCTTGCGTCTATCGTGGAGGAGGCCGCCGGGGCCCCCGTCCTTGTGGCTTATCATTGGAAAGCTGATCTTGACCGTCTGAAAAAGGCATTTCCGACGGGGCGGGAACTTGACCGGAATCCGGAAACTATCAAGGCATGGAACGCCGGCAAAATCCCGCTGCTTTTCGCTCACCCGGCATCCGCCGGCCATGGCCTGAACCTGCAAGACGGGGGGAATATTCTTGTTTTCTTCTCCCATTGGTGGGACTTGGAACAATACCAGCAAATCGTGGAACGCATCGGACCGACCCGGCAGGCGCAGGCGGGGCATCCCCGCCCGGTGTTTCTTTATCATATAGTTGCCCGGGATACTGTGGACGAGCTCGTGATGCGCCGGCGGGAAACGAAACGTGAGGTGCAGGATCTCTTGCTGGAATCGCTGAAAAGGTGATATAATAGGTTCCGCCTGCGGGGCCGGGTTTTCATGCTGTCCCGGAACTCGCGGGCGCCAAGAAGAAGTTCAAATCGTCAGGTTATCCAGAGCGGCCCTCGGGTGCTATCCCCCGGGGGCTTTTTTCGGTTGTTGCGTTCCCCGTCAGGTTCTCCGACGGGGGTTTTTTGTTTTACGGGGCACAAAAAAAGGCGGGGTATCCCCCGCCGTATCATCTCAGTAGTTGATTTCCCGGTATATTCTCCATTCATGGCATCCCCCGCGCTCCCAGCGTTGACATACTAACCGCCCCACTGGGATTTCCGTTACCGTTTCCGGAATGGTCGCGGGGGCGGGGGGAGGTTCCGGGGTTTTTTCCGGGGGGGTTCCGGCGGCATAAAGGTATGCGCCGATTGCCACCACCGCGACGGCCACTATGATACATAATGCCCACCGTTCCCACGGCGCCGTATCGTCATAAAGCGGATCGTGCATCATGGTCTCACATATTCTTCGGGGCAAATCTGGCCGGTATGTGTGCATTCCCTGACAGCCTCCTCACGGACCTGCCCGCAGGTGATGCGTATCCCCGCGGCCATTTCCCGCAGGTGGTCGATATCGTGCCAGATAGAGATCGGGAATTGCTCTCGCTGAATCATGATGCGCGCGGCCAGCAGCTGGTTAGTTGCGCGTGTTAATTCCTGAATAACCCGGTCCAGGTTATCCGCGATTACTTGATTGTTCCGGTCAGCGGTTTCGCTGCTTTCATAGCATTCCGCGCTGTTAAGTTCGCCTTGTTTCATATTATCTCCTTAAGGTCATCCTCATCCTCCCGGGTGATGCCGGTAATGCCTACCTGCAACCCGAGCCAATATCCGGCCGCAAAGGCCAGCACTGCAAAAAATACGCCCCATGCCATGGTTATGCTATCCCCCTTTTTTCTCGATTTCGGCGGTTCCAAGGCCTTTAAAAGGTTTCCCGGTTAGCCGCTCCATGTCCCTGATTTTCTGCCAATATTCCGGGAGGTGTTCTATCATCGCCCGGCATTCGGCCAGATTTTTATTTGCGCAGCAAAAGCATGAAACCCGCGCGAGGACATCGTATAGTTCCGTTTCCCCTTCCCGCCATCGGAAACCCGCCCGCCGGGCGGCTACGAGGCAGTCGTTCTCGGTCATTCCCCATAAAATCAGGGGATAGATCTTGATGTTCTGGCCCCGCTCCATGGAAACCCGTTCCCGCTCATCGGCGGCGATGCCGACATACTCTGCTATGGGCTCCCCGGGAAAGGTTTCCCGGTAATAGCGGGCGATCAGGTCGCGTTTTAACGCGGTGCCCCACCGGCATCTGCCGCCGCACCAGCTGTATCCGTAATGTGTCCCCCCGCCCTTTTCCCTTACGGGCTTTTCGGCAAAATACCAGAAAAAATCATGGTCCGGTCTTAATGTCCGGAATGGTATGCCCTCGATGGCGCATATAGCCGCCATCTGCCCGAGGGCTGTGTATATGCTTTTAAATTCTGCTCCAAGATCCACCGTAATTACCGCGTCTAGCGGGTATTTCCGGCGGATCAGCTCAAGTACCATTGCGACGGAATCCTTTCCGCCTGAACATGATGCGATATAACGCATTTTTTTAGCCTCATTGTCATGAGGCAAGGCGGGGGCTCCCGGTGTCCGGCATGATGCCCGCCTTTTGTCCCGGCTATCGGGTCACCGCCGGGAACCCGGTTATTCCGGGATGTTATGCGTCAGGTTTTTCCTGCGGGTTTTCGTCCGCCCGGAGGCCGTCCATTGCCCGCCGGCGACGGGTGATTGCCCGGTCAAGGTACCACCGGGCTTTTTCCAGATCCTCGGTGCCGTTCTTGTGCTGAAACCGCCACAAATACTTGATAGCGTTCCCGATTAAAAAGGCCTCCGGGCCGCGGGCATCTGCTAGGATATCCTCTATGATGTCGATGCACTCATACCGACCATATGTATAATGTCCGGGCTTTTTGACCGGGTCATGGTCGCCTGGCTTAATCGTCATTACGGGCATTGTCTGTCCCTCCAAGTTTGCAGATAAACTCTCCGGCGGAAATCTGCCGGCAGTCCATGTTTCGCGTTTCCGGGGTTTCCCCGGATAAAGCCGCAGGGCCCGTTACCGCGTCAGCGGCGATGTTTCCCGGTTCCGGCGGGTTTTGCTTATGGCGCGCCGCCGTCCCGGCACAAAGGGCCACAAGGGCCAGGGTAGCGGCTATGATGGCCATGGAATCATTCATGCTGGATCCCCTCTGTCAGATTTCTGATTGCCGTCATCCGGGTGTTGCATTCTGCTAGAGCGATGCGTTGCCGGTATGCCAGCCGTATGATGTCCCCGTATGTCTCCCCGGAAAGTTCCGGGGAATCGCACGGGGCGGTTAATATTATGGGAATGTCATTCCGTGGATACCGGGCCGCGCAGGAGGTTAAGCATAGAATCATCAGCCCGGCGGCCAAGGCAAGGATCGCCGCCTTTTCTGATTTCCGCATTTATTTGATCCTCCCCCTTCCGGGCGGTTTTGCGTATCGCGGCGGCCTTTTCGGTGAGCTTTAACATTTCCGCTGCCGTTTTTTCCGCCCGTTCCGCGATTTCCGCAAGTTCTGCGTTAAGCCGCTGGTTATCCCCCGCAAGCCGCTGGTTATCGCTCCGGAGGGCGATGTTCCAAGTCGCAAGGGCGGCGATAACCCCTCCCGCTATTATCGCCCCGGTTAAGATTGCCTGCATCCTCGCCCTCCTCAGATTGCCGCGAGGATCAAAATCCAAACGGCCATAAATGCCAGGCCTGCGATCCCGGTCATGATTTCCCCTATCATTCCCAGATCCCCCATCCGTGGAGAACTCTCCGGGTCTCCTCCGGGATGTCGTGAATTCTCCGGAGGTTCGCCTGATACGCCGGGTCATCGATAACCCGGAGGATCTTGACATGGAGGGCGGGGGAAACTGCCCGCACTCCGGATTCAACCCCCTGCAGGTGGGTCCGGCTTACGCCGATCCGGGCAGAGAATTCTGCGAGGGTCTCCCCCATGACCCCGCGAATCATTCTGATGTCGTCGCCGTTCATTCTGCGCCCCCCTTTTCGGATTCTTCGGCCCTCCGGGCAATGGCGGCGATGATTTCGTCCGGCTGTTCGATGTCGCCCCAGCTGATTCGCTCCCCGGTGTCCATGTTAATAAGTCCGGCGCCCATGTCATCCGGTTCCGCGTTCAGGAATTCCGGCAATTCCGGGGTGTTGGTGTGCTTGTTTTCGCTCATGATGTGTTTTCCTTATGTGATGCCGGGGTCTCCCCCGGCGGTAATGGTTAAATTAAAGGGCATACCAGTCTTTATTGTCTGATACTTCCGCAAGGTCGATTGCTCCCCATGCTTCCCGGCCGTTAGCCTCCTCGGTTTCCTCGATAAGGGCGATAAGCTCCGGGGTAATGTCCCGGCGCCAGATGATGCTGGTGCAGTCATGGGTAAATCCGAGGGTGCCGTTGATCTCCTCAAGTTCCAAAACCCGGCGGGATTCCGCGAAATCTGCCAGGGTCTGGCGGGTGGCTTCGGTGATGTCGTCGTATGTCATGATGCTATCCTTTGTTTTTGCCCGGGGCCGTTCCCCGTGCTTGTTGAGTATATTATGATGTTTTTTGTATCATAAAAAAGTGAAGTATGTCTCATTTTTGAAAATAGGGCATAAAAAACGCACCTTTTTTGTCCAGGTGCGTTCCCTCATGTTATCCGGCGGCGGCTCTCCGGACTGCGTACGCAAGTCCTATCGCCCCTATGTCCACAATGGTTTGATCGCTTTGCTGTTGCAAAAACTGGTAGCCCTTTTGCAATAGCATGAGAAAGATTTCCTGATTGCTGACAGCTGTGTTATCTGTTATTTGTTCCGCGCTTTCCCGGATTATCCGGAGCATTTCGTCCATCCGCTCCCGCTGGGTTTCTGTCATTTATGAGATCCTCCATCTTAATGAGCGGCGGCGGCGTATTGTCTCCCGCCGTTACCGAGCCATGAGCCCAGAAGACCGCCGACGCCTGCCCCGAGGGCAGTGTTGACACTAGCATTGTATTACCCCCGCATGGCGGCTTCTGCGGTGCGGGTCAGGAATCCGGGAGTGAGATAGTCCGCCCATCGCTCAGCCTCGACAGCGTATCGCGGGAAATAGTGACTACATCTATTCGCCACCCGCCCGGGCCTTGCTGACCAAGGTTTCACGCGGCCGATATAATGGATAATTCGCGGGGCGGTGGTCAGGTAGGCTTTGTCGGGGTACATGAGGTTATACGCCGGGGGAAGCGGGAAAATCATCCCGCTGTATTTCCAGTTCAGGAAGTCCTGTTCTGGGCAGTAGAGCCGGTCATGATACGCCCGGAGGAATGCCGCGTATTCCCGGAGGAGGTCATCCGTCAATAGCCCGGACGGGTAGCAGGCGAAGCCGGTGTTGAAATATTCCGGCATTTCGGCAAAATCTGTTAGATGTAGCCCCTTTAGCCAGTTGTCCCTGTTTTCCCGTTCCGACACGGCGGCTATCAGGTTGTTTTCCGCTGCCGCCTCTATTGCCGGCGTTATGTGGTTAAGCGTCAGAGTGTCCATGTCGATGTTGACCACCACATCGGCTTCCTTCCGCATTTCGGCCAGCGCTTTTATCCTCATGGCGAAGGCTGGCATTTGCTCCCGGGAGAAAAACAGATCCGTGTATTGGTTGCGCACATCGTCGAACACCGGTAGTTCCGGAAATGTAGCCTCCCGGAATTCTACCCGGTTACTGTACCCGTCCAGCGCTTTCCGGAGGGCGCGGTAATTTCCGCCGGTTTCCAGGTATATTGCTAGTGTTATTCGCGGGTTGAATTTCAGAAAAGACCCCGCGGCTATAATGGCCGCGTCTGTGTAGTTAGGGTCAACAACGGCGAAGGCCTTCGCGATGGTCATAGCAAAGCCTCCAGCTCATTTATCCTATCTCTATATCCTTGTCTCTCTGCTCTTACACTAGCATACTCTTCTTCTGAGATCTGACCTTCTGCATACTTGATAGCTTTATAGTCAGTATCAGAGAGTTGCTTCTTTAATTGAGTAATCTCTAAGCGATATTGATCTTTTAAAAGATCTTCCTCCGTTTTCATGGGACAAAGTTCTTTACGATAAGTCCACCCGTTAATATCAGACTGCTGAGTATCTTCTATTGCGATGTAATTATTCTCAATATCCCATCCTGACTTATAGGCTAATTCTGCTGATTGAGTAAATGAACCTAAATGACCATCTTCGTAGATCTTCTCATAAAAATATACATCTTCCGGAGCGTTATCCCAAGGGTTAGGAATAATTTCAGGTTCAGGAATTTCAATATCTTCTGGAATGTTTTCTAATTCATTATTTTCTGTCATTTTATAAATTCCTTATTTAAAAATCTTTAGACGTTACCTTGTGCGGGATAAATTCTTGCGCTAACTATCCCATCAGATTTAATTCTTACATTGTATGAGTGTCCTGCTCTGATTGGACATATCAAGCAGAGCAGACCAACAGAGATAGAACCTAAGCCATTATTTCCAAAGACCGATGTACCAAAACCAGAAGGATAATCATCTACTATAATGTAAGAACCAGCACCGTCTTTTGCATTGATATACAGCCAACCATCATAAGTGGCGGTTGAGGGAATTGAAGCTATCGTTCCTGTATTGTTCAGATAACCAATTACATTAAAGTAATTAACATTTTCAGTTCCGCTTGTGCCTAAAGTATCAGGCAAACTCAACGCCCCCGGATTTATACCGTTGAGGGACTTCCATTTGTTTGTTGAGGTGCCGAGATCGATTGGGCTATTGGGGTTTATAGAGCAAAAACTATAATTGCCGATTGCGTCTTTATATACGCCTGCGCCGTTGGCATTCCCCGTGCTGTCCCACACTCTGAGTGAAAGATCCCTTGCACCGGTAGTACGGTTAGCATAATTAATTGATAGAATCGCATTATTGTTAGTGTCTGTAGTACTTAAATGACCAAACTCATTTGAAGCTGGTACTGACGCTCTAGGACTAAATCCTTTCTGATACAGACTGAGGGGAAAAATGTTATTTCCAGTCCATACATTAGCAGAATTAAACAAATCCGTAATATCTGCCTTGCTATGTGTATGAGCAACCGGTGTCCTTGCGTCAGAAAGCCTAGAGTCGTTGCCTTCGCAAATAGTACCTGCTGTAGTTCCATAAGCAGGAAAATCAGTTATCTGCGATACCGTGTGGGTGTGCACCAGCGGAGCCTTTTCCGCGATGGCCCCGACGGCGGTATTGAGTATCTGCCAATTTGACGCCAGTCCGGTATAGCAATTCCGCTCGCCTTCGTTGGGGAGATATACCCCATGGCTAAGTGTCTGTCCCATAATGTGTGCTCCTTATTTGCCGTACGGGCTTATGCCGTAAGGGTTGATGCCGTATCCTTCGGACGGGATAAGGTCATCCGTGAAAATATCGTCCGCGTAATTAATAAGCGTCAGCTCGCAGGTTTTATCCGCCGGGGTTACCCCGGTTACCCAGCAGCGCACCAGCTCCCCGATGGCAAAAAACGGGTACTCGAGGTCAGCGCCGTAGCGGTCATTCCACGTGAACATGGCGTCGCTGAGCTGGAGATGGTGGCTGTCTACCCGGGTGAATGTCCGGGTTATCGGAGTCCCGTCCAGCTTCCGGATATACACGATACCGGCGGAATAGGTGAGAGGTACTTGCTGGTCGGTCGTTATCGTGAACGCCTCGCTGTCATACGCGAGCACCCGGCCGGTAATGTTGCTCAGATTCTCATCGAGCACCAGCCCCACCAGGTCGTTATACTGACAGTTCAGGCCATCCAGCTCGGTCTTTATCTTGTAGGTTACCCGGGTGTTCCGGAGATACCGGAGGCGCCTCATCCCCATTGCCTCCGCCTGTTCCCGGCTGGTTACGCCGAAGGCCCGGAGCTTTTCCTGATGGGCGCTTTCCGGGTAGAGTGTAATGCTCTTATCCCCGTTTGCGTCCACATGGCAGAAAATTGTTTCTGTTTTGTAGGTCTCCGGGCTGGTATATTCGACCACCACCTCATCGGTGTCATCCTCTTTCGGCAGGTTAAATGTGATCTCCGGGCTGGCCGTGAGGTTCTGCGCGGTGAAAATCTGCGCCAGCGGCTCGTTGTCCCCTTGCGGGTGAAGCCGGGAAAATGCCAGCTTGTTGTCCCGGATGATGGGGGAGGAGAATCCCACGGTCAGCACGTCCTGCAATACCTGCAGGAGGGTGCCGTCGCTGTCAATAGTGCCGTTAAGCTCGATACTCCGGGCTGTCCAGTAGCTGTCGAAGTCGGCGAGGCTGGTGGCGTCCAGAATGCCGGTGTATTTGCTCTGATTCACGATATACTGCACCGCCGGCGCGAGGTCTCGAGTAGCTACCGCGGCCCCTCCGCCCACTGGCGGGAGCTTCCGCGTCCAGTACGTTGCTATCTGATTCTCTGAGAGCTCGGAAAGTGTTTCACTCCCGCGGAAACGGCATATCATAACGGTTACGTCGTCGTATTTGTTTTTTGTGGATATGACCGATTTGAGGCCAACCCACCGTACCTCCTCCAGCGCCCGGGTGCTGTTGCTGGACTCTGTGAGGTTTTTAATGCGGAACTCATAATTATCCGGTGTGGCCACTTCTATCTGGTAGGTGTAGGCCAACTCGTCGTTGGTGTGGTCGGTGAATTCCCGCTGGACGGTCGTCCATGCCTCGTTGCTCCCGGCTCTCCGGTAGCCGATTTCCAGCGTAACGGTCAGGTCGCGGAATGCGCCGTTGTCCTGCAGATACCCGAGCCCTTGCGGGAACCGGATGTCGTATTCGAAGATGGTCGCCGTCGCCCCCACCGGGCAAGCCCGATATGGCCCGACGAACTGCCCGGCGGTGGAACTACTTTCGTCCAGCCGGAATGTCAACCCGGCCTGAGTGTAGCCCTGCGCCCAGAACTCGCTCCAGCCGGTTACCGGGGCATAACTTGAGGTAACCTTCTGCAGCGTGTAGATGTTGCCATCATGGCTGACGTACTCATAGAGCCCGTTATCGCTCCCGGGAGGATAGTCCGCGGGCATAGGCTGAGCGAGGGTTATCCGCCGCTCGTATGTTATCGACGTGTTATATGCGCCAGCCGGGGCGGATGGCGCTGGCGGGTAACTTCCGGAAGGCATTTCCAGGCTATCGAACGTCATCGTGGCCGTTCCGGCGAGTGTGTCATACGCTATCGCGAGAAGCTCCGCCTGGGCGGTAATGCTGTCCACGTTTTCAGCGGTGCGGATTTCCACCCCGCCGGTACCGCCGCGAATGGTGTAGGTGAGGCGGGTAACATTCTCCGTCGTTACGTTGACGAGGTCTCCGGCGGAAATAATGACGGTCGGATCTTCCGGGTCAGTCTCTCGGGGGCGGAGCCACGCCCGGTGCTGAGCTGAGCCGGTACCGAGGAAATACGCCGGAAGGTCGGCCGTGATGTCGGTTGTTCCGGTTACTGCGTCGGGCGTCATCGCGTCAGATGTGCCGAGGTCGCGGATGTCTACGCTCCCTTCTATTGTGAGATATGAGCCTTCATCCCACGGAAGGGAAAACTCCTTATATATTGTCGCGCTTCCCGGCCCCTGCGTGCCGCCGTTGATAATCTGGCTGGTGTAGTATCCTCCGGAGAGTGTCGCGCCGGTATAGGTTATCTGGCTCCCCATCTGAGAGCTCTGGTCGATTTCCGTAACCGCCGGTTCGAGGGTATGCCCGGAGCCGGTGACTTCGGTGCACTGATAATAGCAGTACCAGCTTTTGTCCTCCGGGGTGTTCTGGTCTGTCATTACCTCCCCGGGCTCCAGAACGCTGACCTGGCATCCGGGAAGCTCTGAGATCGGTGTTTCGCCGACGAATACGTCAGAGCCGTCCCCGGCCCTTTCGTATTGCCCCCGGCCCTGACAGAGTATCATGTCCACAAACATGATGTGGTTCCGGTAGAAAATATGCTTATCAGCGAGGTAGTCCGGGAACCTCTTAAAATGCCCGAATGTCTCCGGGATGACGTTAGTCAGGTTGACCTGGTTCCCCTGAGCGTTCACATCATAGATCGAGGATCCCTGCTTGGTTTCCGCCTGTCCGGCTTTCCCCAGCTTGTTCATGCTGATAATGGAGTATATCGCGCTGGCGACTGCCATAACGACCGATACGATGGCCATTATGGTCATCGCGGTGAGGCCACCGGCTTCGATGATAACGGTAATGTGGCGGGCGTTCCCGACGCGGCATTTGCTCCAGAGTGCGGCGGGGATCTTAACCCCATCCTTAACCAGGGTGAGGTACGCCTTCTCCGCGGCTTCCTGTGTGTATGCCGGGCATTCCCGCAGCATGATATCCGCGATGGTGGCGTCAGGCGGGAGGTCTAGCGTGACCCGCTCGATAACTCGAGAGAGGTCTTCCCGGCTCACTACCTGCATCTCTAGCATTTTTAACCTCCCCGTTTTAATGTTCCCCGTGGAACATTATAAAGTTTTTCCCGCAGGCTCGTATCTATAATAACGCCGATTTGAGATGTTCGCCGCCGGAAGGCGCTCATATCTCGCTCCCCGGCTCTCCGTGGTATGCAGCACCCGGCCGTTTATCCAGACGCCGACATGATAGAGCCGCCCCCGGCAGAATAGTGCCATGACGGCGTTATTCTCCGGGGTGGGTATCTCCCGGAAGCGTCCCCGCTCCATCTCCCGCCGGAATCCCGCGCTCATGGTGTTACCGGAGAAATCCGCATATTCCGGAAGGTCTATGCCTAAAATCTCCCGGTAATAGTCCCGGACAAGCCCCCAGCAGTCGAGGTTGGGAAATTCCCGCCCGCCGGGGGTATGCCGGACTAGTAAATAATCATTAACCGTTCTCATACTATGCGACGTACTTCAGCCCCGGGGCGTTATATGCGGTATATCTGAGTTTCGGAAATTCCGTGTTAAGCATATCGCAGAATGACGCGGTAAAATCCGCCCTTTCCCGGGTTATCTGGCCGCCGATGACGGTCAGGGTCAGCTGATATACCGCCGCCATGCTGACCGGGTGGTATTGCGTCAGGGTCAGATAGGTCGGGACGTTACTCTGGAGCACTTCCCTGATGTAGCGGTAGCATTCGCCATTAACGCCGCAGATAGAGAAGCTCAGGTCTGAAAACCCGTTATCTGACCGTTCCGGCAGCTGGATAGTGAACGCGGACGCCCGGTAGGTCTGTCCGTCTATCTCCATGTCTTCGTACGCCAGAACGAACCGGAGCGTACCGATAGCGGCGTTGGTTATCTCGAGACAAATAACCGGCATCTGGCCGCCGGAAGCGTATATCTCGTTAAGACTGAGGATAGCCATCAGTTCACCCTCGCCGCCCAGCAAACGGCGCCCTCGGTGATGATTGCATAGGATTTGTCCCCTACCTCCACAATGTCGCCGGACTGGTAAGCCGAGACTACCGGCGCCCAGAGAAGGTATATCTCGCCTTTGCACTCCGGATTCCAGCCGGGGATCCGCATTTTCCGGATGTATGCCTGTCCGGCGTTAAGGTGGGGGAGATTGTATGCGGAGGCGAGCGGTGTTACGTAGCTTGTAACTACCTGTCCGGAAGGGGTCCTGGTAGTGTTGTCGGGCTCGACGATTGTTTGCAAGGTATATACAACCCGGCAGCCGGTAGCAATATAGCTGCCTGCGTTGTACATGCTGCCGTCTGTCCCGCCGAGGGTATGCCAGATCCTCATGCCTTGGCCCCACATGGCTCCGTAGTTGTTCAGCCCGGCATACCATTGGCGGGCGTCATACTGCCCGTTTACCGCTATCAGGGTTCCCGTATTTGCGGGGGAGTTCAGCGTGTCGACGTTTGTGTCGTGCTTGATCACATCCGGCGGATTGTCTAGCAAATTTTCGCTAAAACTCCATGCGAGAAGGGAGCCCCGTAAATTGCCGACGTGATAGCCTGCTGACCGCGCGCTGAAGGTTTGAATAGCCGCCCCGAGCCCGGTCTGATTCTGCCCTTCATCCGTGGGAAAAATAACTAAGCTGACCCGCTCAAAATCGTTATCCCCTCCGGCGTATGTATAGCCTGAACTATATTCTGTATGCCAGTAAATGATATCTATGGAGATATGGTCGTTGTATATCTGATAAGGAATTGCTATGTTGTAGCCGTTATAAGCATTCGCTTCAATACTCCGGCTTGCTCTGCCTACCGCATACCAAGCCGGGCTTTCGCATCCGTATCTACTCGACCAAACATCGGTTATGCTTTTTTCGACCTTCGGGGTCATGTTCATAGCGATGACCAGCATCCCCTGGTAGAAGCCGATGCTCAGACAAATATTATCCTCACTCGTTCCTATAAAATACAGGTCTGACTGATAGTATTTATTCGCAAAAAAGTCTGAATATATTCCCCCGGCGCCGCCGTTAAATAACGGGGCTCCGGTCATGCGGGCGCTGCCGTAAGTTATCGTGTCTAATACCGTGAGCCCGGTATTCTGGCTTAAAATCAGCGTCACGATATCCTGCAAAAGGCTATTGAGTTTAGTGGTCAGGGTATCCGTCCCCGCTGTATAGCTCACGCTGTATGTAACTTTTTTCTTGATTGCCATAACTCCCCCTAAACCTCATCATAAGTAGAAGCTGATTCTGTCGTTGTAGCCGTTCCGATTCCCGCTCCGGTGTCCACATCTTCCTCGATAACGCTGTCAATATCTGCGATCCTTGCGCCTTCGGTCGTTTCTGCAAAGCCGAACTCATCATCTGTCGAGCCCTGCGGCAGGTAATGATCTTCCCACGATCCATCGTCTATAACCGTGTTGCTGGCGTCCAAGGTCATGGTCAGGCGGTATATCGTCCCGAGGTCGGCGTTGGTGGAAACAACCGCGACGGTAAATTCGCCGTTCTGGATTCTGACGTAACGGTATTGGATAGAGCTGTCCCCGTCGGTAGCCAGGAGCGGCATGACGTACCATTCCGCGCCGCTCTGGATGTCCCCTTTGTACCATTGCAGGAACTCCCGGTATAGCGCCTCCGGCAGGAGGATCTGGATCTGCAATTCGTCCGGGGCTCCCTGATTGACCAGCCGCTGCCGGGCGTACCCGTCCGCCATCTGCGTCCGGAGGATGTTGCTCTTATGTTTCGCCGTATAGCCGCTTTGCAAGGGCTTAGGCAGATTGCTAGGGTAAAATTTCACGCGCCATACCTCCGGATTTGGTAAGTGTTTTCGAGGGTTTTGGCCATCTGGCCGCCCCTCCGGATATTGCTGACAAAAATATTTATGATTCTGTCCCCGTCCTGTTCTTCCGTGTCGCTCTGCCCGGCCCGTGATGCATCCTCATAGAGATTGACAGTTACATCCCCGCCGGCAATTGCTCCCCGGGCGAGTTCCGCCGTTTTCCGGCGGCTGGTTACATTCGCCGGGCCCGCTATGACTTCCGGGCCGTATTCCCCGACGATGCCCAGCCCGCCGGCGGGTATGCTGCCGCCTTTATCATGCATCGTGACAGATTTTAGCTGCCCGAGGATCCCGGTGGTTAATGCCACGGCGTTGGCATATGCGGCAAGGCCCGCCGGTATAAATGGCGTTGTATTTAACGCCTTCATCCATGCAGCGAAGGCGTTCATGGTGGCACTGGCCACGGCGAAGGATTTCTGCAGCACGAATAACGCCTTATATGCGGTAGAGCTCTCGCTCATGCCCTGCGTCAGATTGCCGAAGGCTTCCGAGAGGGTATTGATACCGCCGGCCATATCGTGAATGCCGTCAATTTCCTTCTGCTGGTCTTTGCTGAGCCCCTTTTTCTCGCGCTTGCTGTCGTAGTCCTTCCGGATATCTGCGAGGCCGTCCTGGTATTCCTGTTCGGCGATGAGCCCCTGTTCGTGAAATTCCCGGAGCTTTTCGAGTTTCGTCCGGTACTCATTATCGAGGTCGAGCATTTCGTCGTTTTTCAGCTCCCGGAGATAATCCCGGGCCTCTTGCTGTTTCTCTTTGTATTCGCGCAGGTAGTCATCATCCAGCACCTTTTTGGCGGCGAGGTATTCCGCCTCTGTCGCGGACTGACTTTCGGCGAATTGCCGGTTAAGTTCCGCTATGCGGTCGCCGTGTTCGGCCCTGAGCTTCTCGATGTCCGAGTAGCCCTGCCGGGCGATATTCTGGAGGCTCTTGTAGTATTCCGGCCAGCCGTCCTTTTCCGGTTTCGGTGCCCGGGTTCCGCCCCCGCGGCCCTTTCCGCCTCCGGTTTTTACCCCGGGGAATTCAAAGGACGGGAGCTCCGGTTTATTGGCACTCTGAACCCCTGCCGCGATGGTGCGGGCAATCCTCCCGGTTGCGATATCTTGCAGATTTTTGTCAATATCGGAAAAAACCAGATTGATCGCGGTGTCGTATGTCTTGCCGAGTTCCTCTACATTTTTCCGGGCGCCGTCCATTGCGTCCGAGAAGGCCTTCTGTCCTGCGCTGAAAGATAACTCCGTGACAGTCGTCTTCCACCCTTCCCAATGAGCCGAGGCCGTGCCCTTTATTCTTTCCCACGTTGTTTCCGCTGCTTTCGCGACCATGAGGAACCCGGCCCGGGCAAAATTAAAGAACTGCGAGAGTGCATCCGCAATGGATTTGATCCCGGTTGCACTCGCCAGCCCGGAATCTTCCCATAATTGCGAAACGGTATCGGTAATAGCTTTCGCGGCCTTTTTGGTTGCGTCGGATATCGCCCGCCAGCCCTCTATTACTGAACTAAAGAAGGCTTTTATCGGTTCCTGATTCTCATTGATCCATGACGTAATATCGTCCAGCGCGGTGGCCGCCTCACTGACCATCTCACGGATCAAATCTCCGAAACCGGATTCCCCAATTGCCCGGATAAAGTCCCCCCAGGCGTTTTCCATATGGTTAACCGCGCCGGTAAGGCCGTTCTGCAAATAGTCCAGAACACCCTCGTTCTGCCGGCCTATTTCCGAAAAATACGCGGCCAGCGCTCCGGTGTTTTTCTCGATTTCGGTGGTAGTTCCTTTATAGGTCAGGCGCAGCTTATCCCCGGTATCCTGTGCCGTGATTCCGAGCTGCTTAAGCCCGCGGACGTTACCCTGAATTGCCCCGGTAAAAGCCCCGGCGACGGTCTCAAGGCTCTGGCCGCTGCCGTATGCTATCTGAGAAAAAGTCTTGAGCTGTTCCGCTGTCGGGGTGATGCCGTTCCGGCGGAGGTCTAGTGCTGCCGCTTTTAACGCGTCAAAAGGCTGTATTGTGTCGCGGGCGGCTTGCTGGAGCATCTCAAACTGTGCCCGGGCATCCGCAAGGCTGCCGGTGCTTTCGATAAAAGCCGCGACGCTCTTTTCCGTTGCGATCAATTCCTTGGATACGGCCCCGGCCATGGCTCCGGTGGCAATGGCGGCGATGGCGTTTTTCCATGCCGCCCCCATGGCGGCAAAATCCTTGCCGATCCCCTTGCTTTGCGCCTTGGTATCCCGGCCCATCTTCCGGAGCTTTTCTGAATACTTGGTCGTGTTGAGGTCGACCTTGTTGAGTATCGAGTTAACTATGCTCATTTGTGCCCCCGGAAACTAATATCCCCGCCCATGAGCCGGAAGGCTTCCGCCCCGGTCATGTCATCCTGTGATTCTTCCGCCGTTTCTTCATGCTCCCCGCCCTCGCGGGCCTCTTCGGCAAATACTGCCGCCCAGATATTCATTTCCCGGGCGGGGAGCTGGAGCACCGCCGTGACCGGCAGGTGGATCTCCCGTGCGATGCGTACGGCGAGCCGCACCGGCGGGAGCTTTATGAGTTTTTTTCTGCCTCTCCGGTGTTTAACTTGAAAATGGCGGAGGTGATACGGTCGGCGCACCGGGCCGGAATTGCCTGGAGGAATTTTCCGGCGGTTTCTACGTCCGGAAACTGTCTCTCTCCCGATTCGGTGATAACAGCGGTATATAGCATATACGCGGATAAGGCCTCCGTATCCTCTTTTTTATCGAGGCGGGCGCGGAATTCCGCGATCTCCCCTCCGCTCATTTCCCTGATAAGAATTTCGCCATCTGGCTGGATTTCGGGCACCGGTACGGTGTCGCGCTTAAATTCCGGAGTTATTCCGGTTAAATTCTGTAATATCATGCATTAATTCTCTCATAAAAAACGGGGCGGGGTTTCCCCTGCCCCGAAGGCTGACTAATGACTTAGCTGGTATTCTGTTTTACGCAAAAGTCCAGGTGGGCTTTCCGTTGATCTTCCCGACAATATCCCATTTCAGGGTTTCGGACAGGCTGGCGTCCTGCGGGCTGGCCGATTTCAAGGCCACCTCAATATCGCAAGTGGTGCCGTCCTGGTATTCTATCTGCAGGTCGATAATATCCCCATTGTTGGCTGACGCGATGAGCGCCTGCTGAGTAGCGTCGCCGGTGTAATGGTGAACAGTAACAGTAATTTCGTTTCCGTCCCATGCGCCGGCAAGGTAGCGCTTAGCGTCTTCCGCTATGCAGGTCTGGTCAACGTCCTCTGTAGACCCGCCGATGCCGGTGAATACGGATACACCCGGGATGGTCACAAAGGCGGCCTCCGGTGTCTGGTCGGCCAGCCGGTAACCTACAAGGGTATTCTTCCCGGTTATGGCGTTCTTTTTTGCGGTTGGTGTTAATGCCATGATGTGGCCTCCCTATGTACTGAGCTTGCTTTCCCTCATAATGCGAATTATAGCACGGGAAACGGTTTCACGAATTGCATTTTCCTGATTCTGCCACTCGGATCGAAAAATTCCCTTCCCGGTCTGTTTTACCGTCCCAAGGTCTCCCCAGATTCCGATATATGTAGCGGGTTTCGGACGTTGTCTCCAGCGGCCTTTTCGTGTGATATAGACCTCCGGTTTGATGCCCTTATTGCTCCAGCCGTAAGTTGCATAAGCGACGCCGGGGCGCGAGCGGCTGTTTTTTGTTGTTGTTTTTACGGACCGCCATGCCCGCCCGGTACGTTTTGGCCAGGCCGCCCGGGTAGCTCCCCGGAGGCTCCGGACGGCGGGGGCCACCGCATTCCGGAGGATGATTTTCTGTGTCTGAAGGCTTAATCGCTTATCAAACTGGCTCATGTGGTCCAGAAACTCATCAAAAAGCCGTTCCATGGCCGCGATATCGCCCCCAATTACCACGTCATCGGTCATTCGTCATAGTCCCATATTTCGCCCCAGAGCGTAATTCGTGCGCTGTGGATATCCCCGGTATCGCTGCCGATTGACACCGTTTCAATTAGCGGATACTTGACCGCCGGGCCGGTGTATTCCGGCGCGGTTGTGATGTTGTCGATCATCGCGTTAACTGTGGATAAGTCCTTTCCGATGATTTGCGCGGTAACCGTAACCGTGCGATGCACCGTCAGATCAAGGTCCTGCATCCGCTCATACTCGAGCCGTGTGTCTGTTATCAGAATCGCATTTTCCGCAGCGTCCCACGTCGTGAAATCGTGGGTAATTACCACGTCATCCCCCGCGGCAGAAAGGTATTCCCTGATATCCGCGTTAATCTCGTCTATTGTTTTCATGTTGCTGGCTCCTGCGTTATGCTGTTGTCTAATTCAATTCCGAGCGTTATCATCCCTCCGGCCTTATCTGCGTTAATCGTGAGAATTCTGTATCTTATCCCCCGCATTCTGACCGCCCAGTCCGGCGTGATGCCGGCAATATAACGCATCACAAGGGTGTAGGTCTCATTCTGGAGCTGTACCTGCGCCGCCATAGATTCCCGGAACGTTATCTGCCGGGCATTAGCCCAGACGGTCTTATAATCCGTGTATGTTGTCCGGTTCTGGCCTGAAACTACCGCCCGGGATGGCCGGAGCAGGGTGATGCGGGTATCAAGTTTTCCCGCCGCAAGGTTAAAAGCCGCCATATTTCACCCACGCGTCTAACAAGTGCGAAAAATAAACGGAAAACTGTTTCTCTCCCCGGTTTTCCCGGTTGCGGTAATAGTCCCCCGCTGTCAGCAGAATGAACTGCTTGACCGCCGCTGGCAATTTGGCCGGGTCATCCGTTATTGCGTCCGGGTCCGTATCTGAATAGAGCGGGCGGTGCGTTATCGTTTCCGCGTCATCCTGCGCTGCCAGAATGTACTGCGATATCAGCGTATCCTCGGAATTATCATCGATGCGGAGGTGCTGCTTAACCTCCGCCGTTGTTACCAATTGCATTTTGTCCCTCCGGAAACAAAAAAGGGGGCGAAATCCGCCCCCTCCCTCTAGTTGCTAAGCGTGTTTGTGATTAGGAATAATCCGCAAAAGTGCCATACGCCAGCGCTTTAGGCTGGACAACGGCAAAATCCATGCGGCGCTCAACGCGCAGGGTCATGAGATTCTTGGTGAAGTCATCCTGTTCCCTGTCCATTTCCACGGCGATGCCGGATCTTTCGATGATCTTGCCGCCGGCGAAAAAGTCGCCCATATGGAACTTTCCGCTCTCAACGCTGCCGGAAAGAATTACCGGAATGCCCCAGATACGCTGAGTAGGAATGTCAACAATGCCCGGAATCAGGTAATCCTTATTGACGTTCTTGGCGGTCAAAACCTTGACCCAGTCTACCGGGTTAAGCAGCAGGGTGAGGTTATTGATATTGGCCGCCCGCATCTGCGCGGAAACCTTCAAAACAAGATCAATAACGGTATCGCCGGTAGTGAACCCGGAGCCGGTGATGTAATCGGTATAATTACCGCTCTGATTCAAACCCTTGAGCTGGCCAGAACCGGTTCCCCGGACGATCTGATAGTCGATTACCTTGTTAAGCTGATACTGCATATCCGCGTTAATAAAGCTCACAATGTTGGCATCATCCGCGATCATTTGTTCCGTCATTTTTGTCCAGGCGGCGATGGTCTTAACTGTGCCCGTCTGAATAGTGCCCGCGTAGTTGGCCTCCGGCTTTGCCGCGCCCTCTGCAACAATTCCCGGGCCGGGGACGCCCTCGGTAGGGGCAACATAGCCATACTTAACATACTGATAGGCGCTGCCGCCGACGGTTAACCGGCCGAAAAGCGATTCAATGTTAAGAATCTGCCGGGGATCGGTAACGAGGCCGAGCTCGGTAGGCGCGGCGAGGCTGGTGCGGCTTGCGGAATTGCTGGCCTGGGTGGTTTCCGGGGTGGCGGTCAGCTCCTTGCGGAATCCTGCGTGACGGTTGCCGGAAATGCTGGCCTTAAAATCCTGGAATGCCTTATCTGCCACGAATGCCTCCCCGTAAGTGCGGAAAGCGGGGGCGGAAACAGCGGCGGGAATGCCGGCGGCATTCTGCTGCAAGGCGGAAAGCTCTTTTTCCATTGCGTTGATCCTCTCATTGGTTGCGGCGGTCTTTTCTGCGACCATGCCGGTCAATTCTCTAATGCTGGCATTGAGGGCGGCCTCGTCAATAGCGGGGGCCGGGGCGTTGATGTCCTTATCCATTTTTCAAAATCTCCGTGATGTTATGGATCTTTGCCGACAATTCCGCGAGCCTCATCTCCCGGGCATCCCGCTGGGCCTTTTCGGCATTTTCGCGATGGAAAACCGCCCGGGACGCGGCAATGAAAGCCCCGGCGGCCTTTTTTGAAAACCCGGCATCTCGCAGGGTTTTCTCAAAATCTCTTATAGTCCGGATTCCGACAAAATCTTCCGCCTTTACGCTGGCAATACGGGCGGAATTATCCGCCGGAAAACTGCAAATGCTGACTTCCCGGAGCGCGCTAACCTTGCTGATATTGTATCCGCTCCACCAGTCGTCCGGGTCTTTTTGTTCATACCCGCCGTCCGCGACCTCGATGGATACCGACAGGCCGTCTACCCGGCCGGCTTTGATGGCGTGATATACCTCTTTTGCCGCCGGGATGCTCAGGTCAAGGCGGCCTTTAACGTACAATCCGTCCGGGCGCCCCTCCATCTCGAACCAGTCGCCGAAAGGAACCTCGCTGGTTCGATGATTGAAAAACATTTTCGGCAGAATCCCGGCGTTAAGGACATCGTCATAAGCCCCGGGGAGGATAGTGTCCCCGTAACTATCGACCCCGTTGTATTTGCTGGCATATCCGGCGATCTCTCCGGTATCTGCCACCACCTGAAAATCGGCTTTCTGAAAAATTATCATACATCCTCCGGGTTATTGCTTGACCGGCTGCTCGGTCAGGGGTGTCTGTGATGTCTGTGTCGGGTCATTCTGCCCCAGCTGGTCTACCGGGAAAAGGTTATTCTGCGCGGTAAGCTGATCGGCCCCGTCCATGCGCTCTAAGCCGTCATCCCGCCGGAGCTCATTTCGCGTCCGGAGGCCGTTCTGCGCGTAACTTGTCTGCATCTGGATCCGGGTCTGATCCGACATCCGTTTCAGAACAGAAGTCCGGAACTTAAGCCTGATTTTATCCGATTTTACAAGCCCCCGGGTAAAGATTTGTTCTAATTCCGTGCACATCGGCGTGATTACGGTCTCATAGTAATAATTGGAAAGGTCTACCAGTTCGGACGCCTCCCCGGTCAGGAGGCCGTAGGGAATGCCGAACCAGCGAGCGAACTCCTTGACGATGAATTCCCGCGTCTGGAGGAGCTGTGTATCAACCGGGCTCAGGCTCAGTTGCTGGAATTTGAACCCTTGCGGCAGGAGCGGCACGCCGACGTCGGCGTTTTTCATGGCGGTGAACGAATCTATGAAATCTTTCTGCTGTTTCTGGTTCAAAATCGGGCTTTCTGAGCTTAGAATGCCGTTAATTTTGCCCTTATTCCGGAACATCTCAATACTGGCATTCTGCGCGGCGATGGCCTCAGTTAAGGTAGTTCCGGCGAAATGGAGAAGGCTCATACCCACAAGGTTGTTGCCGATCCCCTTCCAGTGCATAATGTCGGCGGGGGTGTAGGTGATTTGCTCCCCGGATTCGGAAAGATATATGTATTTAACGCCGCTGGCCTGATTCTCGACCCTGACCTGCCCCGGCGGCAGCGGCGTTAAGGCCGCAATATAATCCGCGCCCCGGGCCTTATCCATGCGAATAAACGCGTTACCCTCGGTCAAATAATCAACCGTGATTCTTTTCAAAAAATCCGCCGGGCTCTGGTATGCATTCGGGGAAAGATTGAGGAGCCGGTATAGCTGCCCGGATTCGTCCCGACGGGTGTTCCCGTCATCATCGACGAGCTGCAAAACGTCTATCGGGAGGCAGCTCATTGACCTGGTGATTTTATTTACACATTCCCAGACCGCGGGAATCTGCAAGGCGTTCTGGATCGTTGCCGGTTTTTGATGCTCCGCGATGGGGGTATAAGGCTCGCGCCGCTGCGTCCCCCGGTATGAGCCGAATAATCCCGTTAGCCATGACCACATAATCTGCCCCCTCTACGCAATGCGAAATTGTCCCCAGTCAACCTGCGCCGCGTCATCATTATACGCATTTTCTACGTCTAATTGTATGACCTGATTCACGGCCATTATCATTGCCACCGCCCCGTCGATCTTGTTGTCTTTTTTCTCTTTCCGGGGGTATATATTCTCTTTCGCGTCCTCATGGCAGACAACGTTACTGAACATCCAATGAGTAACCGGGTTATCCTCGATATGAACCCGCCCGGCGTATATAAGCGCTTGTAATAGTTTCATTGGTTCCGAAAAATTTTTTAAAGTCTGTGGCACCTCGGTCATCGGCGCCCCGGCCTGCAGCAGATTCTGTGAGAGCTGGGTTGCCTGCATCGGGTCATATGCCACCGATATTGTCTGATACTCCGGAATCTCTCGCAGGAGTTCCGCCTCTATCGCCGCGAGATCGGTTACCTCCCCCCCGGTTGCATGGATAAAGCCAGCCCGCCGCCAGCCGTCATATTGCGGGTTATCGCTGCCATTTATCGCGGCCTCCGGCAGATAGTAGTCCGCGAATACATAATAGTGCATCTCCCCTGATTCCGGGTCCGGCCTCCAGAATACCCGGAGGATCGCGGAAACGTCCAACTTGCTGGCAAGGTCGATCCCGAAAATAGCATACCGCCCGGCGAAATCATCCCGCCGGATTTCCCGGTCGATGCACCGGCGGTAACGTTCCATGTCGAGCCAGGCAGAATCGCTGTTAACCCATACATCCAGATACTTTGTTAAAAAATTTTTCTGCGCCGAGGTGTTTATTTTCGCGGAATTTAACGCGGATATGGCCGCGTCCGGCTGGACGCTGATTCCCCAATTCGGGTTGGCTTTACGGAGGGCGGCCTCTGATTGCCAGTCATCGCCCGGGTCTATCGTGTATATGATCCCGAAATATGCGTCATCCTGAACGCTGCCATCGAGGATATGCGCTATCGTGCGCCGCTGTTCCATACATATGCCATCGAGGATAAATCCGGCGGTGGTTATGCATACAATGAGCGGCTGGTCCCGCTTTGTGATTGATGATTCCACTACGTCATAGACATACCGGGTTTTATGCGCGTGCAGCTCGTCGATGATGCCGCAATGAGTGTTAAGGCCGTCCAATGTATCCGCATCGGCCGATTTTGGCCGGAAAGTGCTATTTGTCCCAATGACGACAATGCTGTGATTAAGGGCGGTAACCCCGAATGCGTCCCGGAAATCCCGGTTTCCCCGGGTCATGGCGAGGGCATCATTAAAAACGATCCGGGCTTGCTCTTTTGTAGTCGCAAAAGAATATACATCCGCGCCCTTTTCCCCGTCAGCCGTTTCCATAAAAAGCCCGATCCCTGACAACATCGTGCTCTTTCCATTGCCTCTGGGAACCTCAATATACGCTTTTCGGAACCTCCGGACGCCGGTTTTCCGGTTTTTCCATCCAAAAATTACCGTTAAAATGAAGCACTGCCAGTCCTCCAGGTGGATATTCTGGCCGGCTTTCGGCCCCTTGACGTGCTGGAGGCATTCAATGAAAGCGCATACCCGGTTAGCGGCGGATTTGTCAAAGATAAATTTCCATCTGCCGCCCTTTGCCCGGGCCAGATCCGCTTGCTGCCTCTCGCAGGCTAACCGGACGAACCGGCAGGCCGGCTGTTTTCCGGTTAAAACCTTCTCTATGTATCGCGCCGCTTTGCGGCAGTAATCCTGTGTCATGCTCATAGGTCAGAAAAAACATTTTTTGCCGCCCCCGCCGCCGGTTTTCCGAAAGATACTACTTTTGACCGGCTGGCCGGGGTGAATCCGAGGTCGCTCTGAAGCCCCCGGAGGATATTGATTGTGGATTGCAATTTGGAAATCAGGGGGGACGGTATCAGCTCCCCGTCTGCCGTTTCCTGCAAAGTTCCGTCCCGCTTGATTCCTGCGGAGATGGTCAGGAACTGGTCGTATACCACCACCCACTCGGAGAAAACGCCGAAATCGAGGGTACTTAACATCCCTTCCGGCGCCTGGGATAACGCAAAAATCCAGATCTCCTTGGCGCTGTCAGTCAAATACTCCGGCGGGGTCATCGCTTTTAAATCGTTCTGCGGTATAGGTTCCGCGGGGTTTGTCCGGCACTTCTGCAAGGTGCCTTGTAATTTTTTGACCGCCGTCGGTTTCCGGGGTCTCCCTGCCATTTTTTGCCCCCGTTTAAAAAGTATCCCCTTTTGGCCCATTTTGCACGCATAAACGCGGTGGGGTTGGTGCGTGGTTGCTTTGTGCATGCCCTTTTTTGAAAACTCCCCCCTAGGGGGTGCTCGTGTGGTGGTTAAATTTCATCAAGGTGCATGATGTTATTTAATGTTTTAAATCATATCATGTCTAATGATATTTTTTAAGGGATTATCATGACCCCCATTTCCGGGTCTGCCTCCGGCTGTTTCTTTCCCTTTCGGCGCCGCTCGCCGTATGATTTCCGGCTGTGGCATTCGTGGCATAAGCTCTGCCAATTGTTCGTGTCCCAGAATAGCTTTCTGTCGCCGCGGTGCGGGGTGATGTGGTCAACGTCCGTTGCCGGTTTTCCGCATATCTCGCATATCGGATGCCGGATTATCCATGCCTTCCGGGCCTTGCGCCAGGCGAATGTATATCCCCTGTCATCCGCGGGGGCTCTTTCCTCATCGGCCCGGCGAGCAAATTCCGCGCGACGGGCTTTGAGTTTTTCCTGCCATTCCGCGGCGTGCACCGCGCAATAGGAACCAATAACGGCCCATTGCTGGCATCCGGGATGCGCGCAGGGGCGGCGGGGCCTGATAGTCATTAGTCGGTGGTAGTAGTGCCGACGACCTCAACCGTTGCAACGTACAGGGTCTTAGGCTCCGGAACGTCGCGAACGGTGGTGATGTCAACATCGACGCGGGTTGCGTATTCACCGGAAAGCCCGGTAATGTAGGTATTAACGGCGGTTTCCAAAGCGGAAAGGGTCGAGGCGGTGATTAATTTCACGCTCTTCAGGTATGTGTTAATTGTTGTGGCCATGGTAGGATCCTCTAGTGATGGCCCGGCTATGCTCCTGATGACCTCATCCGGGCAGGGAACCGAGCACGATTGCCCTTATCTTATCACGTTTTGCGGCGGC
>Ga0256407_10002980_pt1 | contig 31015 bp, 20 predicted proteins | sample RumenRJG_04DNA_FD_193489 | JGI IMG/M metagenome (GOLD analysis project Ga0256407, IMG submission 193489) | Bovine rumen microbial communities from Lethbridge, Alberta, Canada - RJG_04 | ecosystem: Host-associated > Mammals > Digestive system > Stomach > Rumen | place: Canada: Alberta...
AAAAAAAAAAAAACAAAAAAAAAAAAAAAAAATAAAAAATAAAAATAGAGAAAACCTGATTCAAAAAAAAATAAAAATTTACTTTTCAGCAATTTTAATCAACAAATCTTTATAAGGACCACTAGTATCTCCAGCAATATCATCAATCATATTTTGTTTATATTTCCAATTATACATTTCTCTAATATCATCCATATCAATATCTCCTCTTGAAGATAAAACTCTAATTAAAACTTTATCATTAGTTCCAATTCCTTTAATTGCATTATGAATTTTTTCAGCATATAATTCACAAGGATTAATTGTATTAATAAATACTTCTTTTAATATTTCTTTATTTTTTCCAGTTGCATTTTTTTCAATTGCATCAAGTAAAGAAATTCCTTTTTTTTTATAATAATATCTTGCTATCATTACTAATTCTTCAGGTGATTTTTTACAGAAAATATTTTCAAATATTTTTTCATCATTAAACCAATCATCTTCTTTTTTATTTATTAAAGTATCTGCATCTTTTTCACATTGAGATTTATTTGGTTTTTCTTGAGTACTTCTATTTGTATTTAATAATGTTACTAAATTTTTTTTTAAATGAGGATCTGAAAATTGTTTTTCAATATCATTTTTTAATTCTGTTTTATTTAAAGTTTTATATGTTTTTTTTAATTCATCTATCATAAATTTTGGTTGAGTTGTTAAAGTTTCTACAATTAAATTTTCATCTTTTAGATTTTTTTTTAAATTTTCTGCTTCGATATCAGTTGGTAATGTAAATAAATCAATTACTAAATCTCTAAAATCAGAACTTAATTTTGATTTTAAATCATCTTGTAATTTTTTTCCATATACTGTTTCATAATAATGTGCTATTGATAAACGAGTTTGTAAATCTGTATTTGATATTATGTCTATTATGTCTTGTTCTTTTGTTTTTGATTTAAATAAGGCATCGTGTAATTTGTCTCCTAGTACATCTACTGAAGATGTCATTTTTTTTATATCTTTTTTTTTTTTTTTTTTTTTTTTTTTTTTTTTTTTTTTTTTTTTTTTTTTTTTTTTTTTTTTTTTTTTTTTTTTTTTTTTTTTTTGGATTTTTTTTTATATTTGATTAAAATAAAATAATAAAAGTTATAAAAAAAAAATATATATTCTAAAATATATATTTTTATTTTTTATTTTTTTTATTCAATAATAATTATTTTATTATATTAATTTTAAAAATATGTAAATAAAAATAAAATGATTTTTTATTTTTTTTTAATAAAAATTTTTTTATATTTATCTAACAAAAACAAATTATTTTTTAAATAAAAAAAAAATGGAAAGAAGGCGCGAAAGTCGTCAAACAGGAATGACATTAGAAAGAATAAATGGTTTAGAAAATTTAAGAGAACTGAAAAATTCAAATAAAACTCGTTTAGAACAATATATAGAAGTAAAATAAAAAAAATTATATAATATTAAATAAAAAAAAAAATAGAATGAAAATAAAAAATTAGAAAATGAAGAAAAATTATCTTTTAATAGTGAAGATGATAAATCTTTTGTTGTTGATGAAAAAGGAAATAGAGTAGATTATGATGATGATGAAAGTTATGAAGAAAATGAGAAAGAAGCAATTTTTAATTCTGGAGAATTACCAAAATATTTAAATAATATGGCACTTGCTAAAAAAAAAATTAATATAAATAATGGAGTTGATGAAAATTTAGTTAAAAATAAAAAAGAAACTGTTAATAAAATTATTGATGAAGTTGATATTGATGATGATGATGATGATATTAATCAATATAAAAATAATTTTAATAATCAAAATTATCTTTTTGAAAATAGAAATATTCATGCTAAAGCATATTTACCTCAATATAATGAAAATGAAGATAAAAATAATTTTGATATTAATAATTTTAATAATAATAAAAATAATAATAATAATAATTTCAATAATTTAAATAATGATGATGATATTATTATGAAAAATGAAGAAGAAGATAAAAATTTAAATAATAATAAAATTATTGAAAGAATAAAAATTGAAAATAAAAATGATAATAATTTAATAAATTTAAATAGAGAAATAACACCAATAAAAAGAAAAGAAAATATTGAAAGAATTCATACAGAAATAAAAAAACAAAATTTAATTGAAACACCAAATTTAAGAAATGAAAATAAATTTCAAAATTTAACATCAAATTCAAAATTAAATAATATAAATAATAATAATTTATCATCATCATCTTATTTACTTTCATCAGGAGTTCAATTAAGAAATACAAATAGTAAAAAATTACCAACTGAAAAAGATGAAAGTGTTTTAATGTATTGGTATGATGCAATTGAAGAAAATATTAATAGAAAACATATTATTATTTTTTTTGGTAAAATTTTTGATCCTAGTATTAATAATTTTACTTCTATTAGTTTAGTCATTAAAAATATTGATAGAACTATTTTTGTTATGCCTAAAGAAAATTTTGATTCTAAAGATAAAATAAATGAAGTTTATTTAGAATTTGAAAAAATGAGAAAAAATAATTTTAGTTTTATTAAAGAATATAAAACTAAAATTGAAGAAAAAAAATATTGTTTTGAATTACCAATTAATAGAGATATAAATCATACTTTATTAAAAATAAAATATAAATCTGATTTTGGGAAAATTCCAAATAATTTAAATTCAAATACTTTTGATTATATTTTTGGTAAAGATTCTTCTTTATTAGAAAATATAATTTTAAATAGGAAAATATATGGTCCTTGTTGGTTAAAAATAAAAAATTTTGAATATGGAAAAAGTTTAAATTATACTTTATCAAATTTTGAAATATTAATTGATGATTATAAAAATATTGAAGTTTTATCTGATGAAATACAAAAAAGTAAAATTATTCCTCCATTTAAAATATTATCTTTATCAACAAAAAATATTCAAATAAATAATCAAAATGAATTATTTTGTATTTCATGTGTATTAATTGATAATTTTCATATAGAAGATGAAAAAGGATATAATGATATAAATAAATTTCAACCATTAATTTTTTTTAGAAAAATAGATAATACATTACCAATATATAAAGATAGATTAACATTTCCATTTAATTCAATTGGTATAAAAGAAATAGATACAAAATTATTTGGAGAAAATAATATTTTCAATGCAGGAAATGAAACAGCATTAATAAGTCAATTTTTAAATAAAATATATCAATTTGATCCAGATATAATAATAGGACATAATTTATATAATAATCATTTAGAAAATATTTTATCAAGAATTAATAAATTAAAAATACAAAATTGGTCTCGTATAAGTAGATTTAAAAGAGAAGTTTTACCAAAATTTTTACAAAATATAAATTTATCAAATGAATATATTAGAACTTGTTTAACTGGAAGATTAATTTGTGATACTTTTTCATCAATAAGAGAAATTTTATTAAAAGAAACATCATATGATTTAGATTATTTATGTGAAAAATATTTAAAAAAAAAAATACCAGAAATAGATATTTCTCAAATTTTAAGTTCATTTTCAAAAATTTCAGAAATTGAAAAAATATTACAAATTACTTTAGATGAAGCATTTTTTTCTTTAGTTTTAATGAATAAATTTCAAATTTTACCTTTAACTAAACAATTAACTTCAATATCAGGAAATTTATGGATTAAATCACTTCAAAGTTCAAGAGCAAATAGATGTGAATTTTTATTATTACATAAATTTTATGAAAAAAATTATTTATATCCAGATAAAGAAAATAGATTTTTAAATGATGAAAAATATATTAATTTTGATAGTAGTGATGATGAAGATTATTATTATAAAAATAAAAATTTAAGAAATAAAAAAAATAAACCTCAATATTCAGGAGGATTAGTTTTACAACCACAACCTGGATTATATGATAATATTATTTTAGTTATGGATTTTAATTCTTTATATCCTTCTATTATTCAAGAATATAATATTAGTTTTGAAACTGTTATTAGACCTTCTACTCAAAGTTTTTATTTTGAAAAAAATAAAAAAAATGAAAAAAATAAAAATAATAAAAATAATAAAAATAATAATATTGATGAAAGTATTAAAAATAATAATTATGATAATAATAATGAAAATGATGATGAAGAAATAGATATAGATAATAAAATTAAAAAAATGCAAAAATCAATTTTACCATTAATATTAGAAAAATTAGTAAGTGATAGAAATATAATAAAAAAATTACAAAAAAAAGAAAAAGATCCATTTAAAAATAGTTTATTAGAAATAAAACAAAAAGCATTAAAAGTTTCTGCTAATTCATTATATGGTTTTTTAGGATATAAAAATAGTAGATTTTATTGTAAAGAAATAGCATCTTTAGTAACATCAACAGGGAGAAAAATTTTAAAAAATGCAGCATCAATTGTAGAAAAAAATAATTATAAAATAATTTATGGAGATACAGATTCAGTTATTATTAATACAATGACAAAAAATATTTTTAAATCAATTGAAATAGGAAATTTTTTAAAAAAAATTATTAGTCAACAATATAAATTATTAATTATGGATATTGATGGTTTATTTAAATCTTTATTGTTAATAAAAAAAAAAAAATATGCTGGATTAAAATTTATTGAACCTTATAATGAAAATTCAAAAGTTGAAATTGAAATGAAAGGAATTGATATTGTAAGAAGAGATTGGAGTCAAATAAGTAAAGATGTAGGAAATAATATTTTAAATTGTATATTAAGTGGTAATCAAAAAGAAGAAATTATTTCTAATATATTTGAAGAATTAAAAAAAATTTCTTTATTATTAGATCAAAAAAAAATTCCTTTAAAAGATTTTATTATAACTAAACAATTAACAAAAAATATAGATGATTATAATGATTTAAAAGCATTACCACATGTTAGAGTAGCAAAAAGATTAAAAGAAAAAGGAGATATGACTATTAAAGTTAATTCATATATTCCTTATATTGTTTGTTTACCAAAAGATTCTAATAATGATAATTATAGAAATACTAAATCAATTGCAGAAAGAAGTTATCATCCAAAAGAAATTGAAGAAGATAATAATTTACAAGTTGATATTTTATGGTATAAAGAAAATCAAATATTAAGTATTGTTAAAAGATTAATTTCTCATATTCAAGAAATTTCTATTTCTCAATTATGTGAATGTTTAGGAATTGAAAATAAACATTATAATATTAATGATAATAATTATTTTAATAATCAAATTGAAGAAATTTATAATTTTAAATTAAAAGAAGGTTTAAATATTAAATGTAATGAATGTAATAAAAATTATTTTGTTAAAGATATGATTACAAGAAATGATTGTATTAATAAAATTATGAAATGTCCTTTTTGTAATAATTTTATTAAAAAAGAAAATAAAATTTCAAATTTAATTTTACATCAAATTAAAAGAGATATTTTCTTATATTATAGAAGAAAACAAATTTGTAGAAAATGTAAAGAAAATTCTTCTACTTTTTTTATTAGAGAAAAATGTCCTGATCAAAGTTGTAAAGGAATAATGATTAATGAATATAATGAATTTGATATTGCTAATGAAATTAATTTTTTATTTAAATTAACTAATGTTGAAGAAAATATAAAATCAAAATATCCCGTTTTTGAAAAAGGAGTTGAGAAAGTTAAAAATATTGTTAATGAAATTTATGATAAAATGGCATATAATTCTATTGATATGAATGAATTATTTGGATTTTTAAATATATAAAAATATTTTAATTTATATTTTAATAAATTTTTACTAATTATTTTTCTTATTTTTTTAAAGAAAAAAAGAAAATAATTTTTTTATAATATATATTGATAAATAAATATAAATTATAATTAGGTTTTATTTTATTTTACTATATTATATTATTTAAATAAAAAGCACTTATATAGTAATAAAATTATTTTTATTTATTTATTTTCCTAAATTCTAATTAATATATTCAAAATATATATTTTTATGATATTTAATAAATTATTTCAAAATCAATTTATTTCAACAACAATTTACTATTAATATTACATATTATATTTAATATTAAAAGAAAATCATAAAATTTCCAAATAATTCAAATTTTATATTTTATCTTTATTTTTAGAATGTTTTTGTAAATGAGAATAAATAGGACAATTTACATTTTTTTCACTTTTACTTTTAATAAAAGGATTAATTTTTTTTTTATTAAACTTTGTTTCACTTTCCCAATCATTTATATTATTATGTTCATATTTTATTCCAATTAAATGTAAATCTAAATTATTAATAATGATACTTCCATTTTTATTTTCTTCATCAAATAAATTATTATGAAAAAAAGAATCAATTTTTTCAAGAGATTTAATTATTTCATCATTGTTTGATAAATTTTCTTTTTTTGTTTCATTTACTGATTTATTTTTCCTATTTTTATTTATTATTTTTTTAGAAATTGAAAAATCAGTTATAAATGAATTATTTGATTCTTGATTTTTTTGAGCTTTAAAATTATTTGAATTTATTTTTACATTATTATTTTCGAAAGTTAAAATTATATTATTATCAATTGATGATTTATATAAATTAGCACAAGTACCCATTTTAAATCTATATTTATTTTAAAAAAAATTAAATTCACAAAAAATACAGATTCAAAAATGAAATAATGTATATTTTTTTTATAAAAATAATTAATTTATAATTAATCAATTATAATATAAAATACTTTAATTAACATTATATATTTTTTTTTAATTTTAAAAAATAAATAAAGAATAAAAAATCATTTTAAAAAAAATATGGATGAATCAAAATTAAATAAAATATTAGAAGAAGATGATAATTTTATATATAAAACATATCCAGGAGAAGAAATGATAGAATCAATAATGGATATAATATCAAAATATTTAAGTGAACCATATCCAATATATACATATAGATATTTTTTAAATCTTTGGCCAGATTGTACAATTTGTTGTTATGATAAAAAAAATAATAATAAATTTATAGGAGTAATTATTGGTAATTGTGAAAATAAAAAAAATAATAAAAAACAAGGTTATATTGCAATGTTAGCAGTTGAAATTGAATATAGAAAAAAAGGAATTGGTAAAAAATTAGTTTTAAATTTATTAAAAATATTAAAAGATGTTTATAATATTAATGAATATTCTATTGAAACTGAAGTTGATAATTATGCTGCTTTATATTTATATGAATCACTTGGATTTATTAGAACTAAAATGTTTATTAATTATTATTTAAATGGGAATAATGCTTATAAATTAAAACTTTTTGAAAAAGAATTAAATTCTTAAATTATTCATTTTAATATTTAAAAAAATTATTTTAATTATTTTTTTATTTATAAAATAAAAGAAAAAAGATAATAAAGGAATAAAAATTATTAAATTATTTATAAGAGAAATGTATTTCAAATTTAGAGATAATAATAAAAAAAACTGAATAAACTATGAAGTTTAGATTATTATTATTTAATTATTAAAATATGAGACAGCTTATCAGACTTTAATTAACTAACTAACATTTTTTAATTTAAAAGATTATTTTTTTATATTATATATTATTTAAAATAAATATGAAAAAATATTTAAATAAAATAAAAAAACCATTAAATATTTAAAATAAATTATTGTATAATAAAATATAATTATTAAATGTTAGTTATATATTCATTTGTTTAAAACTATCTTCCTTATATTTAATGAATCTTTTCATATTTATAAAGGTTTCTTTGATATATTCATATTCATCTTTATCAATATCCTTATTTTTTTTTGCTAATTTCATTCTATTTTTAAATTCATTTATTCCATTTTTCATTATATTAATAATTTCTATTTTTTTTAAATATTTATTACTTTCTAAATCATCTTCTTTAAAAAGATCCATAAATGCATTTATAACATGTGATAAGACTTCAATATGATTTTGATTATAGAATAATTCTTTTAATTTTTCACCAATTTCAAATTTATTATCAGCACAAGAACATAATGATATTATATCAATGATATTACATTTAATAAAATTATCATTTGTTTTAATAATTAATGTTAATAAATTATTATAATCATCATCAGGAAAATTTTTAAAATTTCCTGAAAATTTATCTAAAATTGTTCTTAAAACCAGTATATAAAGAGATAATATTTCATTATTATTATCATTAACTATAATTGTTCCTAATTTTGATGTTATAAAACTATATAATGATTCAATAAATTCTTTATTAGGAATATTTGAGAATTTTATTATTATATTATTAATTAAGGATAAAGCATCATATTCAATTTCATCTAAATTAGTTCTAATAACTAATAATTTATCAACTTCATTTATATAAAATTCATTTATTTTTGAATGAATATTACATAAAGTTGATAAATGATTTAATAAATTTTGATTAATCATTTTTTGAACTGGCTCAAAATTATTAATAGATATAATTTCTGTAATTGATTTATGAATACATTCTTCAAATTTATCAATATCAATATCATTTTTATCATCAATATCATCTTCAATTTCTTCATAATCATCCATATTAATTTCTTCATTTTTAACATTATTTGATATTTCTATACTATCAATAATATCTTGAAAACATTTTAAACAATTCAATAAAGAATTTACTTCCTTATCTACTAATTTTGCCTTTTCTTTAATATCAATATTATTAGTTGAATCTTTATTTGAATCTTCAATTTTCATTTTATCATGTGCTATTTTATTTATATCTTCTCCTAATGAATATAATGAAATTAAAGAATTTTGAGATGAAATTTTTAAATATATAAAATCTATTATTTTGGGTAAAAGAATAATATTATTTTGTTTTAAAAAATCATTATTTGTTGAACATAAATAAAATAATGAATAATTATATAATGTTTTAATATATTCATTTGTATTGATATCATTTATCTTTTTATTTCCTTCTTCAATAAATTTTTTTAAATAATTTGATTCATTAGTTAATGTAATTATTTCAACTGAAAAAATATTTCCTAAGAAATTTAAACAATTACCTAATAATTCATCATTAATTAGTTCTTTTTTATCAATAATAATTTTCAAAATTTCTTCAACAATTGAATCAAATTTAATTTTATTTTGAATATCTTCACTATATAAATCAATAATTAAAGAATATAAATCAAATAAATTTTTTAAAGTTCTTATTCTATTAATATGTTCAATATTATTTTTTTCAACATTAGAAAAATCTTTAATAATCATAATAGATAACTCAATAAAATTAGTTTTTGTTAATAAAATATTTTCAATATCAATAATATTAAAGGAAATTATAATATTATTTAAAGCTGAAATTGCATTATATCTTACTTGATAAAAATTATCATTTAACATATTAGTTAAAGTTTTTATAAAAGGAATTGAAGAAACAATATTAATTAAATTTTTATCATCTATATCAAATTGATGAATTGATAAAAAATTTGTTATTTGTTCTCTTGTTTTTGAGTCTCCACTTTGAAGAATATCTAAAATTGTTTGTAAATTTTTTAAAGATTCTATATTAGATATATTTTCTGATTCATCAATTTCATATTCTTTGTCATTTAAATTTTTTTTTTGTTTATATTTTTGAATTTTTCTTTTACCCATTTTCTATTTAAGATAAAAAAATAAAAATTTAAAAAATTATATATTAAATTTATTTTTTTTAGTTTTATTCAATTTATTAATTAAAATTATATTTATAATATATTATTTGTATTAAATATCTCCAAATAAAATTAAATCTTTTGCTCTTAATTCTTCTTTTATTTTATTATCTAATTTTGGAATAAAATTCTCTATTAAAAATTTGATATCATGTTTTTTCATCATTTCAATTAATTTATCAAAGGTAACTGAGTTAAATTCAATTGAAGAATTTTTTGAATTTATTTTTCCATTTAAAATTGTAATTATTAAATCATAAATCATATTTTGAATAAATTGTTTTTCCTCATCAGGTAAATTTTTACAAAAATTAAATATTTCATTAAATGATTCTAAACAATCAATTACACTTATATTAGATATACAAACTTGACTAAAATTAAATAATTCATTTTTTAATTCTTCATCTTTATTCTTTAAATCTAAAATTATTTTTATATAATAATTTAAAAATAGATTAATTATATCTTTAAAAAATTCTTTAATTTTCAAATAATAGTATATTATATAAAAAATAATTTTATTTTTACAATTTACTGAATTGTCTCCAAAAAATATTTTAATAGAATCATTATTATTATCATTATTATTTAATTTATTTAAAATTTTAGAATTTAAATTATTTTCAGAGGTATCATTTAAACTATTTTGTATTTTTTTTAAAACAAAATTATAATCAGTAAAAAAATCATTTAAAGGTATTTTAGTTGAAAAACTAATAACTCCTTGTATTAAATTAGGAAATAAATCTAAATAATATTTAGAAATACTTCTATACAATTTATCATCATTTAATTTATCATCATTTAATTTTTCTTCATTTAAATTATTTTTATTATTATAAATAATTTCAATTACATTTAAAACAATTTCTTCAGATTTTTCATCACATTGATTTACTAATTGTACTGCATTAAATTTATTAATTTTAGCAAGTAATTGAGATAAATATTGATTTAAAGTTTCTCTAACAATATTTGCAGCTTCTGAATAAATATTTGGTAAACAATAATTTTTTGATGAATAAAGTACTTCTGGATCTATATTACATACAAATAAATATAATGGAAATTTTTGTTTAATTAAATTATCATTTTTAGCTTTTTCTGATTCTATATCTTTAATTAATAATAAATCTTTTAAACCATTTAATGCAAATTCTTTTATTTTATTTTCTTCAAATGAACCTATTGTATATATGTTAACTATAATAAATTCAATTGCTCTTTTATTAAAATCATAATTATCATTTCTTGTCATTTCTAAAAAATTATCAAGTAAATATTCCATAAAATTTTCTCTATTTCTTTCTCTATCATTTTCAGATATTTTTTCATATTTTACTATATCAATATATATTTTCCTCATTGAATTTAAATATGGAAGTTGTTCAATTATAGGGACTTTATTTTCACTTTTTGTTTTTAATTCTTCAAAATGTTGTATAATATAATTTTTATTAAATTCAACAATATATTTTATAAATTGAATATTATATCTTGGAATATTTGATATTAATTTTGTATATAAATTTACATCTGTATGTGTAATTTCTTTATTTAATATAACTAATATTTCATTTAATAAAGTATCATATCTTAAAAATTCTACTTTTTTTGAACAAAGTAAATACTCAGAATATAACCAATAAATACAAAGTAAATTAAAATTTTCCTCTGAATTTTGAAAAATATCTTTTACCATTCCTAATAATATTCTATCATCTTGATCAAATATTTTTCCATACATATGAATAAAAGTAGTATATAATTTAATAATATGTTTCATACTTTTATAATTAATTGTTGAATTATTTGAAATCATATTTTTTATATTTGTTCTTATTAATTCAAAAAATTCATCATAATTAATTAATTCATTATTATTAACTTTTTTATTTTCATTTTCAATATTCATTTTTTTATTTAAATCAATTGTTGTTATTCCCATATTTTTAATTACAAATTTATTAATATTATCTATTGTTGGTTTATTTGAATTATCTATATCATATTGTAAAGGATTAAATTTTAAATTTTCTAACTTTATTGGGACTTTAGAACTTTGTTTATGAGTAGATATAGATTTAAATTCTTTATTTGATAAACTTTGGAAAAATTTTGAAAATTCTTCCAATTTAAAATTTTCTAATCCCTTGAAAACTTCTTTTACAGCTTGATTATTAAAAATAGGTTCAAGTATTTTCATATTCTTTTTAATTTCTTCAATTTTTTTTTGTCTTTTTCTATTTAAAAATTCATTTTGGTTATCTGACATTTATTTTGACTTATATAATATAAAAATATACTACTTTGAAATATAAAAAAATAATTATAAAAATTAAAATATAAAATTGAAAATATTTTTCAATTTATTAATATATAAAAATATAAAAATTAATTTTTAAATATCTATTATTAAAAAATTAAACGAATTAATTAAAAAGTAAAAGAAATTTTCAAAGTAAGAAAAAAAGTAGAACTCTCATTTTACTTTTTTAAAAGATATATTTATAAATAATACAAAATTATAAAATAAAAAGATAAAAATCTAACCAATACTTATATGATAATATATTCATTTTTAATTTCCAATTGTAAATGATATATATTCAAAAACATGTTTAATATACATCAAAAAAAAAGAAAAAAATAAATTAGCCAAACTCAAAAAAAAATATGAAAAAAAACCCAAAATTACTGTTCAATTTCCCATTTAACTCTTCTTCCATCAACCCATAAACCTTTTTTCCATTTTTTTTCAATATTATCATATAATTCCCCTTCACCATTTTGTTTTCCATTTTTCCAATACCCTTTATAAATTTTCCCATTAGGCCAAAATAATTCACCATAACCATTTTTTTGATCATGATAATAATTTCCTTTATAAATTTTCCCATCATTCCATTTAAATTCTCCTTTACCATCCATTCTATTATTTTTCCATTCTCCATTATATTCATTTAAATTATTCCAAGTATATTTACCAAAACCATGAATATTATTTTGAACAAAATCTCCAATATAATTACTTCCATCACTTAAAATTAATTTCCCTTTACCCCATTTTTTTCCATTTTTATATTCTCCTTCATATTCAGTTTTATCAGGCCAAATTTCTTTTCCTTTACCATCTTGTAAATTATTTTTCCACATTCCAATATATGAAGATCCTTTTTTATGTATATAAGTACCAAATCCTTCTAATTTATCATTTACAAAATCACCTTCGTAAATATCTCCTAATGGATCTATTAATTTACCTTTACCATTTAATTTATTATTTTTCCATTGACCATAATATATACTTTTATCATTCCATATTTGAATTCCACGACCATGTTTTTCTTTTGTTTTTGGATTCCATTCTCCTTCAAATTCAGCAAAATTTGGATATAATAATTTTATGCTTTGGGTTTTTATATTGTCATTTAAAGGAGTGTAATTTTGAAATAAGAAATCTAATTGTTCTTTTGTTATGTTTACTTTATTTACTATTATGTATGAGATTTTGTTTGTTATTTTAAAATTCATTTTGTTTGGAGTCAAATAATGATTTTTGATGTTTTTTTTTATTTTTCTTTGGAGAAAACCACGAAAATTACTTTGAATTTTTATTATTTTTTTTAAGAAATATGAATTGTTAAATATTCCTACAGGAATTTCTGATTTTATTGTTCTTCCATTTATACATGAAATACAATTTATTCCCATTATTTTTTTATTTACAAAATGATTTATTGTTTAATTTTTAGAAACATTTTTTATTATCTAATAATAAATAAGATAAAATATAAAAATAGAATTTAGAATATTTTTTAACTATTGATTTTATAATTTCAATTCCTTTTTATATTATAATTTGAAATTTGAAAAAAAATATTATTAAAATAATATATTCACATTATTCCAAATATATTATATAATTTTCTATATATAAAAAATTTATAAATAAATTAATTAATTTATTTTTTTTATTTTATTTTAATTTCTTCCTTACTGAAATTATTTTGAATCATATCTAAAATTTTCTCAAGAAAAGCTTTAATATCTTTAAAAGGATCAAATTTAGTTTCTTCAGCCCATAAATAATAAACATCAAGTTGTTCATCTTCATAAAGTGCATTATCTAAAAGCATAACATCATTAGGATCAATATCATCATCACCAAAACTTTGTATATTTTCAATAATATATCTCATATTTTCAATATCTTCATTTGTATAATCTTTAATTGCAAATCTTCCTCTTTTTTCAGCAATTAAATCTTTTTCTAAATCAGGCAAAGCTCTTTTTTGAGCTTTACTTTCTAATATTTGTTGCATATTAATTATTTTAATATTATTATTTGGATTTACTCTCTTTTTTACTCTTTGATTATTTCTAATTTCTTCTTCTTCTGAATCTTCATTTTTTTTATTCTTTTTTTTGCTTTTTGATTTAGATTTTGATTTTTTTGGTTTTGATCTACTAAAATTTTTAGTATTTAATCTTTGAGAATCATTATTATTTTCTTTTTTTTTATTATAATCATATTCAATAATTCCTCTTTTTCTATTATCTCTTCTCATTTGTTTTTTTCTTTTTTCTTTTAAATCAATAACTTCATTAATTTGATCTTTTTTACTTTGTCTTTTTTTAACTCTTTTAGCTTCATCACTTTTAGTTTTTATAGTATATTCATCAAATTTATTTAAATCTTCAGATTTAATATCTTCAATTTTAATTAATTTTTCTTTATTTTTATAATATTCATCTTGAGCAGTTTTTTTTAAATTAGTTTTTTTTCTTTTTGTTTTTCTCCTAGGAATTTCTGGAGTTTCTTCAGAACTTTCACTATTAGGATCTCCTGGTTCATCATCACTATCATAACTTTCTCTTCTTTTTCTTTTTTTAGAAGATAATCTTTTTTTTTTACTAATACTTCTTTTCTTTTTTTTATCTTCTTCTTCATTTTCTTCTTCTTCTTCTTCTTCTTCTTCTTCTTCTTTGAATTTTTTGGCTTTTTGATTTTTTCTTAATCGAGATCTATTTTTTACTCTTTGAGTTTGTCTTGGTCTTCTTCTAGACATATTTCTATTATCAGGATCAATTTCTGCTTCTACTCTTTCACTTACTCTTTTTTTTCTTCCTTGATTTATTTCATTATCAGTATATGCTTCTTTTAAATAATATCTTTTTGTTAATAATTGAGATATGTGAAATTCTTTTTTACCATAACATATTTTGAAAAAGTTATCTTTATCTATAGTTTTTTCTACATCTTCTAAATTTCGCTTTGTTTCACATTCTTTTTTTAACATATTTATTGTTCCTCTGTATAAGACACTTACTATCATTTTTATATTTAATTTTATTTTCCTATTTAATGTTGCTATGCTATTTTGATTAAAAATCATTTCTAAAAATAAATTTCTTAATAAAATTTTAATTATTATGTAAAAACCTAAAATCATTATTCTTTGTTTTTTATTTAAACCAATAAATTCACCTGTATCAGTTGTTTGAAAACGAACTAATTCAAATAAACAAAAAAAATCCGATGGAATATAAGAATAATTACAAACAAATATAGATAAAAATTTTAACATACTATCAGATAATCCTTCAAAAAATTTAGTTTGTAATCCTTTAATAATCCTTTGTATATAATCTTGTAAATCAACATAATTTTGATGTTGATCAACATCTTTATCAACAACAAGATTTAAATCTAATTTCCTATTAGTAATAATTTCAGTAAATGGTTCCCTAATAGCATAAAAAACATTTTTTTTTAAAATAATATCCATATCTTCATAATATGTTAAAAAATATGTAATCGATTTAAATTTCAAAGTTTTATAAACAATATATTTTATATTAAGAATTCTTCTAGCTGCAATAATAACATAAACATATTTCCTAAAATGATTTATTGGTTTCATAGAAACAAAACTAGGATTAAATAATGAAAATCTTGAATCAACTTTTTTATAAATTTTATTATCATGAATTCTATTTTTTTCCCATAAATCCAATTCAATATTTTTTCCATTTTTCACTGTATTTTTTTTTTCAAGAGCAACTTTTTCAATTGCTTTATTCATTAAATCTCTTTGTTTTTCAGCATCAGCAGTTTTACCAATCATAATACTCATTCTTTTAGCATCTTTTAAAATATTTTCTTTTTGTAATTTTTCTTTTTCTTCATTATCTTCATCATCATCCATTTTTTTATCTGGAATTAATCTCTTTGCTAAAAGTCTTAATCTAGTTTGTGGTAATTTTAACATTACTTGTCTTATATCAGAAATTCCATTTTTTGATATTTGATTAAAATCATCTATTTCTTTTGTTAATTCATCTTTTATTTTTTCTAAATTATGTCTTATCATATTGTAATAATCATTATTTTTTTCATTATCTAATTTTATTTGGTTTGTTATAAATTCTGAATATTCATTTAAATTTGATTGTAGTTTTGTATTGAAATCTTCTAAACCTTTTTTTGACATTAATTCTTTTTTTTTTTGAATTTTTATATCTTCTTCTTGTATATATTCTGGTATGTTTGATTTTACATTTTTAATTTCATCAAATTTTGTTTTTAAATTTGGATCTTCTGGAGATGTCATTTTATAATTTGCATTTTCTTTTAATATTGTTTTTAATTCTTTTTTTTGATCTTCTTTTATTGATGGTAAATTTTCTTCTTCTTCTATTTCTTTTACATTTTTATTTATTTTATCTTCTAAATTTTTTAATTTTATTAAATTATTACTAAATGATTTTGCTAAAATTTCAGGTGTAGAATAATTTAAATTATTTTGTGCAATATTAGGTAAATGATTATAATAATTACCAGAATTAATATTTTGTTTATAATAATTTGGAATAGGAGGAGCAATTGTTAAACTTGGATTAATTGCAGATGGATTATTATTTATTGGATAATTATAAATTGGATTTTTTGGATTATATGAATTATTATTTGGTAAATTATTATTATTATAATTCGGATTAAATGTCATATTTTGATTTAATGGAGGTAAAATTGTTATTGGTCTTGCATATGGAATACTAAATGTTTGATTTAATGGTGGGTTATTCATTTTTTTTATTTTTTATTTTTTGTTTGTTTTATTTTTATTAAATTAAGTATATTTCTAATTTTTATTTTTTATTTTTTTTTATTATTTTTTTAAAAATGAAATCAGAATATAGTATAATTAATGAACCAAATAAAGTTTATATATTAGGTAGTAAAGGTGTTGGTAAATCTTCTTTTGTTGATCAATTATTTAATAAGCCATTTAATTTAAAAATAAAAAGTACTGAAATTGGTATTCAGAGTATTAGATTAAATATGGAAAATAAATTTTTTACATTAAAAGAAGTAACAGATAATGAGGAATTTAAAAATACTACAATTTTTAAAAATGATATTGAAGATATTTTAATTATAATTATATTATTTTCATTAACAAATAAAGAATCAAATGAACATACAAAAAGATTAATAGAAATGATTGGTCATTCTGTTATTGATAATACAAATCTTGAAATAATTATATGTGGAAATAAATTAGATTTAGTTGAAAATGATCAGAGTAAGAGAATTGTTACAAAAAAAGAAATGGAAGAATATGCTTCAAATATAAGAAATTGTCATTATTATGAAATTTCATGTAAAACTGGAGAAAATATTAAGGAGATAATAAATATTTTAAAAGAATATGAAATTCCTCAATTAGATGAAGATAAACTTGAAGAAGAAGAAGAAAAAGCAAATCAACAAAATATAACAAATTCCTGTTCACTTATTTAATTAATTAATTTAAAAGTTAAAAATTATTAAAAAATATTTAAATCAAAAAATAAAAAATAATTTTTAAAAAAACAAAAAAAATAAAATAAAAAATTAAAAAATAATGAACAGAAGAAATTTAGCTCAAAAAATAACAAATCCAAATTTTAGAAAAGCATTTAAAATGAATTCAAACAACCAAAACAATGAAGAAAATCCATATGAATTATATGAAAACCGTCGAATAACTCCATTAACAAATCAAGAAAATGCAATGCAAAATCCATTTGGTAAAAAAAAAATACAAGAGCCAACACAAACTCAAAAAACAAATAAAATAATGATAATGAAATTAAAACAAGCAAGAACAAATGGAACAATTGATATAAGTAATATGAAATTAACTGAAATTCCACCTCAAATATTTGATCCTAATGTTGAAATTGAAGGAATTAATTGGTGGGAAATGGTAGATATAAATAAATTAGATGCTTCTAATAATTTATTAGATGAAAATTCTTTTAATAATGATAATCAAAGTTTAAGTAGTATAAATTATTTAATTCAATTAAGATTTTCTAATAATCAATTTAATCAATTACCTATTTCTATTTATTCTTTAAATAATTTAAAATTGTTAGATATGTCTAATAATAAAATTACTAGTATTGATAATGAAAAATTTAAAGCTTTGAATTCTTTAGTTGAAATTGATATGTCTAAAAATAAATTAAGAGAAATTCCTGATTCAATACAATATTTGTCTTATTTAGAAATTGCAAAATTTTCTAATAATGAAATATTAAATGTTCCTAATGGACTTGGGGGATTAACTAGATTAAAAAGATTATATTTAGATAATAATTCTATTCAATTTCTTCCTCCTCAAGTTTTTAGTAATATGATTGCTTTAGAAGAATTATATTTATTTAAAAATAGATTAGAAAGTATTAATTTTAATAATAATAATTCACTTTTTGATAATATGAAACATTTGAAATTTTTAGATTTACATAGTAATAATTTAACATACTTTTGTTTATTTAAAGAAATGCCTGTTTTGGATTCTCTTTTATTAAGTTATAATCAAATTTCAAGAATTGAAGGAATAAATAATTGTTTAAATTTAACAAATTTAGATGTTAATAATAATAAAATAGCAAATTTCCCAAGAGATATATTACAACTTAAAAAATTATCAACTTTAAATTTACAAAATAATGATTTAAATGAAATACCAAATGCATTAGGATTAATGAATAGTTTAGTTAGAATAAATATTGAAGGAAATCCTTTAATTCGTTTAATTGGTAAAATGAGAAATTCAAGTACAGAAGAATTAAAAAATTATTTAAAAACTAGAATTACTGATAAAGATTTAGAAGGTACTCCAATGAATAAAAATGATTTATATGATATTAATATGAATGATAAAGAAAGAATTGTTTCTTTTATTAATAATAAAACTTTAATGATGAATAATAAAAAAATTACTGAATTACCTATAGAAGAATTCCAAAATTCTATTCAAAAAAATTCACTTGATAAAATTGATTTTTCACAAAATCAAATAGAAAATATTTTCACTTTTCAATATATTTTAAATTTAATTCAATCATTATCAGATTTAAATTTATCTCAAAATTTAATTGATAAATTCCCAATTTGTATTTTATCACTTCCTAATTTAAAAATATTAAATGTTTCAAAAAATAGAATATATAAATTTCCATATGATGAAATAACAAATACTAATATTTCAGAATTAAAATGTTCTTTAACATATTTAGATATATCATATAATAGATTAGATAAAATTCCTGATGTTACTGGTTTATTTACAAGTTTATCAACATTAAATATTTCAAATAATAAAATTAGAACAATTGATAATATTTTAAATATGAAATTTTCATTACTTGATACTTTTAATGCTTCTGATAATCAAATTGATAAAATTCCATTTAAAATATATAGAAGTATTCCTAATTTAAAATCATTTTTATTTTCAAATAATAATATTAGAGATATTCCTACTGATATTTGTTTATTAAATTCATTAAATTCTGTTAATTTTTATGGTAATCCTATTAAAAGAATTAGAAATGAAGTTTTAAGTAATGCTACAAGTTTAATGAATTATTTGAGGAAAATTCATTCTTATGATAATGAGGATAAACAATTTGAAAATTCTAGAAAAGGTTCTAATAATTATTCACAACCTATGGATGATAATCAAAATAATGGAAATCAATTTAAAAATATAAATATAAATATGAATAATGATAGGAATCTAGGACGTTTTCAAAATAATATTCCATATGGATATGGACATAATATGAATAATAATGAATCAAATCAAGGATATAGAAGACCAATTAATAGAAACTATCAATTTAATAATAATAACATAAATAATAATAACAATAATTATTATAATAATAATAATAACATCAATAATAATAACAATAATTATTATAATAATAATAATAATTTTAATAATAATGATAATAATAATTATTATAATAATAATAATTTTAATAATAATAATTACAATTATAATAATAATAATTTTAATAATAATAATTACAATTATAATAATTACAATTATAATAATAATTTTAATAATAATAATTTCAATTATAATAATAATAATAATTTTAATAATAACATTCCTCCTGAAGATAATATAAATTTTAATACAGGAACAAAAAGAGGAATTGAACAAATAAATGAAGAAATAAAACAAATAGAGTCAGAAATAAATACACCAAATATTCCTCAATTTAAAAAAACCGATTTAAGAAAACAACTTCACGCCTTAATCCGTGAAAGAGCAAAAATAATGAAATAATATAAATAAAATAAATTAAAAAATAAAAAAAAATAAAAAAAAAAATTAAAAAACCTTTTTAATCCATATAAATAAAAAAAATAAATTAAAAAAATAAAATAAATAATGTCAAAAATAAATTTAATTCTCCCTCTAATTACCATTTTCCTAAAATTAACAACAGAAAAACTCGAAACCAAATGTCCAACATACACAGAAACAACTCTTGAACCCAAAGAATGTTTATACAAGCAATCCCCAGAAAGATATTTATTACACAAATGTCCAATAAATTCAAAATGTATAATAGATAAAAATATTCAAGAAGGATTATGTCAAAAAAATGAAAAAGAATATGAAAAATTAGCATATCCAGGAGGAAAATGTGATAAAGATTCAGATTGTCTTTATGGAATATGTGAAAATAATATTTGTGAAGGAAGAAAAGTTGGTGAAGATTGTAATGATAATAATGAATGTTTTTTTGGTTTAAGTTGCTTAAATGGTTTTTGTAAAATTCCCAAACCAAAATATACTGATTGTTTAAGCAATTTTGAATGTAAATTTCCTTTGAAGTGTTTTAAGGGAAAATGTACTGAATTGTTCTCTATTGATAATGGGGTTGATGTTGATGAGGAAAATGCATTTTTATGTAAAAGTGGTAGAGTTTATTTAGGAAAATGTAATTCTTTAAAGAATGAGAATTTATTATGTGATAGTGATGATAAATGTTTTTATAGTGATATTAATGGAAATATTAGTGAAATTAATGAATTGTGTCAATGTGAGTTTACTTTTAGTCAACATGAGAATGTTATTAATAAAAAATGCTTAAATGGTGATTTAAATAATGAAAATTGGAATAAATTAATTGAAATTATGAAAAAAACACTTTTACCTAATAATACTTTATTTTGTAATATTGAAGAAAGAATTGGAAGTTATTGTAGAGAAACATTAAGACACAATTGGAATGCTAGAATAGAACAAATCTATTTAGATAAATATTTAATAGAATCTAAATATTCATCAATTTTACCAGTATATGCAAAAGAAAAAGATTTAATAATGAAAACAATTTATTCCTTTGATGATACACCACCAAAACAAAAACATTTACAATGTCCAAAATTTACTTTAGGCTCAATACCATTTGATAATGAAACATGTGCATATGGATTAAATCCATTTAATGAATATGGAGAAAATATTCAAGTTTATATAAATCCAAAACCATGTGAATTTGGTTATAAATGCAATTTTAATGAAAAAAAATTAATAAATAATTGGACATATAATTCAACATGTGAATATAAATTTGGTACAAATCATTATCAAAATTATTTAAAATTCCCAGGAGAAAAATGTAATTCTGATAATATTTGTATGAGAGGAAATTATAATGATGTTGGTGAATGTAAAGATGGTATATGTAGTGGTCATTTAGAAAATGATATTTGTAAAAGTAATTCAGATTGTAATTTAGGATTATTTTGTAATGAAACTATTGAAATTTGTCAAAAATTAAAAAATGTTGGTGAATATTGTTCAAATCAATTTGAATGTAGGAATAATTTAGGTTGTATGAATAATACTTGTTTTGAATATTATTCTATTGATGAAGGAGTATATTTAGAAAAAAAAGGAAGTAAAGCATTTAGAACTTTATGTAAATATGGGCAAGTTGATGAGATAAATGGAAGATGCTTAGGAATGTTGAAATATTATAATGTTGATTCTTCTAAAATTGATTCTAATGGTTTTGTAAGATGTGAAATTGGAGAATTATGTAATTATACTTCTGGTGGTAATGATGATAATATTATTTCTAAACCTTGTGAATGTGGTTTTAATCAATATGGTTATTCATATTGTCCTTTGAGTCATGATTATAATATTAAAGATTGGGAGAAATATTTTAAAATTAGGAAAAATTATTATAGTGAAGAGTGTCATACTTTAAAAAGATATGATTGTATTAATTATGATAATTATAATGATATTAATTATTATAAAAGATTAACTGAAGATGCTCATAAATTTTATGGTGCAGAAAAAGGTATTATAAGAACATTAAATTCAAAATATGTAAAAATTAATTTTTATTTAATATTCATCTTACTTGTTAAATTAATATAAAACATTATATTTTATTTAATTAAAAAAATAACCTCAAAAAAAATTATAATAATAAAAATATAAGATTATTCAAATATTAGTATATCTAAAAAAATTAATTCAAACCAAAATAAGAAAAAAAATGAACCAAGACCATCAAAATATAATAGACCCAAATTTACAATATCAAAATATGTTAAATATGAACATCCCATTTACAACTTTACAAAATCAATTTCAAAACCAAATAAATAAAGATAATAATCAAGATCAATTATCAAAAAATGAATCAGAAGAAGGAAAAAAAGGAAAAAGAAGATCAAAAAATGAAACACAAGGACGAACATTTATATGTAAATTATGTGGAAAAAGTTATTTATCATATCCAGCATTATATACTCATTGTAAGCAAAAGCATAATACAAGTAATACAAGTGGAAGAGGAAGAGGAAGACCAAAAAAAGATAATGGAGATAATCAAGAAAGATTAAAATATAATCCATTAGATGCTTCATATTTTTTAAAAGAAAATCGAACTGGCTCAACTCAAATTGAAGACTTTGATAAAAGTATTAAAGATGCTTTTAATATTTTATATGGAAGTAATGAAAGTAGAGAAAGAAATTTAAAGAAAGAAATGAAAAATTATGATAATATTGAAAGTCATCCTTTTTTAGGTGAATTTCTTAAAAATTCACATGATACTTTAATTAAAATTGATAATGAAAAGGAAATTAGTGATAAAGTATTTATGGATTATTTAAATAAAATGTCTATGCATGTTAATAATAATTATTTTACTAAATTAATTATTTTTGTTACTTTGTTTAGAGAATTTGTTAATATTTCTAATAGGAAAAAAAAGAAAGATGATTTATTATATAAAAATGAAAAAAATGTTTTTGATTTAAATGATGATACTGAATATACTAGTGAAAATTGTGCAGAAGATGTTCCTGATTTAAGTAATGATTTTATAAATGATTTTCTTGAAACTGATAAAAGTTTATTTGATTTTAATAAAGAAGATTCTATTGATTTAACTCAGAATTTTTGTCATTGGATGTATGAAAATAATTTTACTTCTTCAAAATTAAGTTTAATTTCAAATGATAATAAATAAAATATATTTTATATATTTTCAATATAAAAACAATAAATTTATTTATTTAATTTTATTTTTTTCAAATAATATAATAAAAAATAAAAAATATATAAAAAAAAATAAAAAAAATTAAAAAATCCATATTTCATTATTTCATTATTCATTTTATTAAAAAAAACAATTTAAACATTTTATTTAACTTACTTATTTTTTTTTTTCTTTTTTCTTTTTTTCCTCCTTTTTCCCTTTTCCTCCTTTAGCTTTATTATCAACAACTTTAGTATAAGCAGTTCTGCATCTTCCACAATATAATCTATCAGAATGTTCAGCTAAAAAAGTTCCAGGAGGACAAACTTTACACATTTGTTTTAATCTAATAACTTTATCTCCATCTACTTTATAATATTTCAAAATGGCTAATTTTACTTTTTTATGAACATGTTTCTTTTTTGTTTTTTTTGTTTCTTTCTTCTTTTTTTTACCTTTGGCTCCTCCTTCTAAAGATATTATTAAATTAATTAGACAATTATTTTCTATTTTTTCATCTGTTAGTTTTTTCCCATTTAATAATAAAGTTTGTTCATTTTTTGGTATTCCCATTTCATTTTCTATTTTTTCTCTTACCTCATTTGCATTTTCAGCATCTATTAAAATTGATTTCCCTGTTATTGTTTCTATACGGATACAGACCATTAAATAAATAAATAAAAAATTAAATAAAAAATATAAAAAAAAATTAAAAAATTAAATTAATTTTTTAGTTTATAAAATAATAAATAAGCATTTGCAGAAACTAATCTATTTGGGTTAATTTCATTAACATCTTCATCATCATAATTATACCATAAATTACCATTTTTACATAAAGCAGTATAATGGCCTCCATATGATATTCCAAAATGTTGATTTACTGCAAATAATTCATATGAATAATTTTTATTTTCTTTATTTCCAACTACATAATCTGTTAATTCTAAATTGTAAATTGGAAAATCGATTTCAGCACTGTTTTTATTATTGAAAAAATAACCATTATTTTTAAATCTTTTTAATTGGATAATTAATATTCTTGGTAATTTATATATTTGTAATTGTTTTATTGCTTGCCTGTGTTCTTTACATTGTGAACAATACCATAAATTATTTTCATCAAGTTTTTCTTTTTTTGATAATGCATTAAAACAAGAATATAAGTCTATTCCTATGTTAAATCTACCTTCATCATCATTGTAATCATCAAATAATTTTATACTATTTAAATTTCCTTTTTTAAAATTATTTTTTGGTATTTCTATATAAATTAAAAAGTTTCTTTTTTTAGATTGGGAATTTAATAAAGTTTCAATTGTATCTTCTTTACTAAATTTAAAATCACAATTATTGCAATCATCTCTTTTACAATAATCACATGGTTCATGATCTCTTGTACATGAAGTTAAATTATTTATTATTTTTAATTTAATTTTATCATCTGAAAAATTAGAATTTTCTTCATTATAATATTTAAAATAATATTCTCTTATTGTATCATACATTTTTTGAACCTTATCATTCTTATAAAAAAAAAATGGTCTAGGAAAAAATAAAATAAAAGGAACATATTTTCTATCATTAACCATAGGAATAAAATAAAAAGGTTCTTTACCTTCAATTTCATCTTTATCAAATTCATAAATAATAATTTTAAAATCATAAGAATGATTTTGATAAATAGCTTGTTTATAAATTTGATATAATTCTATTTTTTCATTTAAAACACAAAGATACATTTTTTCCTCATTACAAAAAATATAAACATAATTTTTATCTTTATTTAATTTTTTTGAAATTTCCTCACAAGTATCATTGTCTCCAATATTAAATCTAATTTTCCTAATAGAATTACTTTTATTATTAATAACATAAGCATAACCACTAATCCCATTATTAGGAATAGGTAAACCTAAACACATAAATTGATCATAATTAATATTATTTTTACTACAAACTGGACATTGTACAGTAGATTTATATTGTCCATAAAATAAATCAACAATAATAGAATTATCTCTTGATAAATTACTATTCCACCATCTTTCACTTGCTTGTTCATCACTTTCATTTGGTTGTTGTTCATTTAATTCAACATATTTTTTTTCTTTATTTCTATTTAAATCTTCATGTATATTATCTAACATAAAAGTTAACATTTCATGTGAATCTTGTTGTGAAAAACCAGCAAATTGTTTTACAAAATGACCAAATAAATCTTTAAAGTTTAAAGGATGAATAAAACTTTTATCTTGTACCCATAATTTATCTAATAAATCAAAATAACATGAAACTATTAATCCACCTGTTCCATATTTTTTATTTGTATTTATTTCACTTTTATACATTCCACTTATGAAATATGTTGTTAATAATTCACAATTACTTAAACATTGAATTGCACTATTCATAAAACATGTATTACCTAAATTCATTAATCCGGTTAAACCATGTTTTGAATTTGAATTTAAAAAATCATCTATTGAAGAATCTAAAAGAGTTTGAATGTTGAATTTTTCTACTAATATTGAATTAAATGATTTATGGAATTTTATATGAGTTTTATCTTTTTTATAACATCGTTTTGAACAATATTGTACTGTACATGTTTGAAGTCTTAAACATTTTCTAAATGGTTTATCTTTATCTTTCTCTTTTTCTGTTTTATGACATTTGTTACATACTTTTTCTTCTATATTTTGATATTTTATTGTGTTATCAAAAAAAGTGTTTTTTATATTTTTTGGATTTATTTCTATTATTATTTCTGTTTGTTTTATATTGTAATTTGATAAAAATGATGAGAAATCTTCATTTGAATTTATTATATTTATTTTTAAGGATGGAATTATTATATCGTATCTTAGTTCATTTTCTTCATTTGACTTTTTTTCATTATTTATTTTTTTTTCATTATTTAATTCATTTTCTTTAATTGATATTTTTTCATTATAACAAAATATTATTGTGAGAATATCAAATTTTTCTAATTTTTTATTTGTAGTATATATTGTAAGATTTATATTTGAAAAATCAATTTTTTCTTCTTCTTTTATATTATTATTAAAAAAATAATCCATTACTCTAATTATTTTATTTGTAAATTCTTGTAATGTAGTATTTTTTGATATTTGAATTGATCTTCTTCTCACATAATTTTCCTTATTTTTATCATAAAAAAATTTAGATAAAATTAATATTTTCATTGGTATTAAATGAATTTCTTCTTTTTTTCTTTCAATTTCAAACACATCATATATTTCAAAATTATCTTTTAAAATATTATATTTTGATAAAGGTAAAGTAATATATTTATCTTCATTTAAATCATTTTTAACAAAAACATTAGTAAATTTATCTTGAGGATCATACCAAAAATCTTTATAATCAATAATTTCCATATTATTAATTGGACCACAATATATTTCATTATTGAAAATTCTATTTCCATTTATCCATTTTTTTTTAACTTCCTCTGGATTAAACAAATTATTAATATTTCTACCTTTTAATAATTCATTAATAAATGATTTGCAACTTTCATACCAATTTTTATCAATAAGAAAAATTGATTCTTCATTTAATTTTTCATTTTTTATTATTCCTTCTTCAATACAATTTTCTTTTTGTTCTTCTTTATTTTCATCTTCAAAAACTTGTTGAATTTTTTTTAATAATTCCTCATTATTATTGAAAAGTTCTTTTTTATCTTTAAAAATATCAGATTTAATATTTAAATCATACATTTTATTAATTGAAATATATTCAGGAAGATCAGATTTAGGAAGATATGAAGTAATAGTTTTACATAAATTAATATAGAAAAAAGCAAAGAGATTATAAAATTTTTTTATTGTTAATTGAACTCTTAATAAAGCTTTGGCTATAATAAATGCATCACTATCTAATAATTCTTTATTATTTTGATTTATAATATATAAATTAAAACATTTTAATGAATAAAAAATTAATGATAGATTATCTTTTAAATTTTGTGCCATCTGACATTTGTATGCATATGCTTTGATTTTATCTGATAAGGATATTGTTTTTTCAAGAAGAATGTAATTTAAATATGTATCATTTTTAATACTGTCATTTATGTTTTTTTTTATGTAATTGGTTAACTCTCCAATATTTACTTTTTCATTCATTTTTTAAATAAAAAAAAGAATTATATATATTCATAAATAGAATAAAATATTTTATCTTTCTTTAATATATGAGGCTTAAATTAAGTTTAAATATTATTTAACTATTATATTTTTCAAAAATTCATATAGATTTATTTCATAATATGAAAATATCTTGAGATAACTATTATTTTAATTATTCAATATTAATAATATTTATAGTTTTATATTATATTTATATTCAAAATAATAAATTGGAAACATAAATATTTAAATATAGTTTAAAAATGATATTTAAATTTATTCTCCTATTTTCTAAATATAAAAAGTTTATTAATTAAGTATTTCATTTTTTAATTTTAATATTTAAATTATTTTAATAGAGATTTATAAATATTATTTTTATTTATCTATGGAAGGAAAATCTCTTCAGGGAAAAACAAAATCCATTGATGATATAATTGAATATAAAAAAGAAATAGAGCAAAATTATGAAGTAATTAAAAAAAATAAATACAAAATTAGGATTTTGATAAAATAATCAAAATATTAAAAAGAATGGAACAACTTCAAGTAACGTATGAAGACTTAGCGGTATAAATAAATATTATAATTTTTCAGGGGAGCAAAATTGGAATAACATTAAAAAAACTAACAAAATCAAAAGAAAAAGAATTATCTGAATTATCAGAGAAACTAATAGTAAAATGGAAAGCAATAATTAAAAATTCAAAATCAAAAGAGCAAAATTCAAAACAAAAACTAGAAAAAAATCCAAATTATTCCCCATCAGCATCAACAACAGTATCAATAAAACCAATAAAAAAACCCCAAAACAATAACAATATCCACCAAGAAAAAAAAGAACAAAAACCAAATGAGCAGAATAAAAAAATTCCTCCTGAATTAATAAATAAAAACCATTCTGAAATGCGTAATACAATGAAGAGAATATTATATGAATCAATAATGAAAAAATTACCAAAAGGATTTACAGAGAAAGATGTAATAGAAAAAATAATACCATTAGAAGAAAAAATGTCACAAAAACTTCAAGGAACAAAATATATAAATAGAGGACAAGCTTTAAGTTCTCATATTTTAGATTCTGATAATGAAGAATTTAGATTAAAGATTTTAAAAGGAAATTTATCACCAAATGAATTAGTAACTATGGATACTAATGATATGGTTAGTACTGAAGAAAAAAAAGAAAGAAAAAGAATTGAAGAAAATTTATTTGAAGCTAAAAGAAGTGATTGGAATAAAAGACATTCTACTGTTAAAGAAGGGGTTTATACTTGCTTTAAATGCCATGGGAAAAGAGTTACTACTCAAGAAATTCAAATGAGAAGTGCAGATGAACCTATGACTTTGTTTATTACTTGCTTTGATTGTGGGAATGTATGGAAAATTACGTAAGGGTTTTTTATTATTTTTTCTTTTTTTTTTTTTTGTTTTTTAAATAGGTTTTTTTTTATTGATTTTTTTTATTTTCACTTTTGTTTTATTTTTTTTTTGGGGATGATTTTAAATTATTGCTTTGAATTTTTGTTTTTTTCATTTTTTTATTTTTTATTTTTTAAAATCAATTCAAAATTATTTTTTTTTATCAATTAATTAATTTATAAATATTAATAATGAATGAGATTGATGATTTAAAGGAATTATCAAAATATATTGATGGAATTAATAAAAATATTAATGAAATAGATATTGAAATAAAAAAAAAATCAACAAAAACATTTACTTCAGAAAATAAGAAATTAAAAGAAAATGAAACAAAAGAATACTATGAAGATATAAACTCACCAATCTTTGGAAAAAAAAAATATAATGAATTAAATTCAAACAATGAAAATATAGATAATAATAATAATTGAATAATAAAAGAAAAAAATTATTCAATTAAATCATCAACAATATCTCCTGAAATAATAAGAGAAGTAAAAGATATAATAGATAAAACAAATCAAGATATTTTATCTAAAAAACTTTTATGGAATTCAGAAAGAATTAAAAAAAATGATAATTTAAGACATTCATTCCCTTCTTTTGGTGCAAGTGATAAAATTCCAAATAAAAAGAAAAAAATAATTATAGAAAATCAATTAAATTCAAATAAAAATTTTCAAATAAACAAAATACCAATAAAAACTTATAAAAAGAAAATGCCTAGAAATTTAAAAAAATCAATAGATATTACAAATAATTTTTCATCTATGAATCCTAAAATGAATAAAACGACAGTAAATAATAATAATAAATTTGATCAAAAATATTATAATATAAGAAATTTAAAATTAAAAAATATATATAATTCAATAAATAATAATTCTATATCTAGTACAAGCAAAAGAACAAGAAGAACAAATAATTCTTTTACTTTAAATAAAACTATGCCATTTATAATGAGAGATAAGAATAAAATTCATTTAAAATCAATAAATAATATTTCAAATACTTATGCTGGAAATACTATATCATATAAACATAAAAATATTTATAGAAATTCAATTTCTAAACAAAAAATTGTTAAAGAAAATTTCCATAAAATTTCAGAATTTAAATATTCAAAAAAAGAAAATATTGAAAATATTTGTTCTATTGTTGAACAAATTAATAATTTAAGTAATCATAAATATATTTATCAAAAAAATAATACTGAAAGGAAAAAAATTTATGTTAATAGAACAAATGAAACAAAAAATGCGAGTTTCATTCAAAAAAAATGGAGAGAATATTATATTAAAAAGAATATTATTGAAAAATTTAAGATTGATAAATGTAAAAATAAAATGAATGATAATGATTTTTTACAATTAAGTAAATTATATATATTTTCAGATTTATTAAAGAATAATAAATATTTTAAAGAAATGATTCTAAATATGAATAAAGTTATTGAATTATATAAAAAATGTTTATCTAATAAAAAATTTAACGACGTTAAAAATATTCTAATAAATAAAAATCCAAATGACAAAGAAATATATTCTAAAATAATAAACATTCATTTAAAAGAAATGAAAAAAAAAACAACTTCACATAAAAAATAAACAATATTATAAATTTATAAATTAAAAAAAACTTAAAAAAATATATATTTCCAAAATTATTGAAAAAAAACATATAAAAGATATAAAAAAATAATTATTTTCAATAAAATAAAAAAATTAAAAAAAATAAAAAAAAATTATAAATAAAAAAAAAAAATAACGTATTACAATATAAAACAATATCAAAGAAAAAAAGTATATATAAAAAATGGGAGCATGTTG
>Ga0256407_10002981_pt1 | contig 30997 bp, 26 predicted proteins | sample RumenRJG_04DNA_FD_193489 | JGI IMG/M metagenome (GOLD analysis project Ga0256407, IMG submission 193489) | Bovine rumen microbial communities from Lethbridge, Alberta, Canada - RJG_04 | ecosystem: Host-associated > Mammals > Digestive system > Stomach > Rumen | place: Canada: Alberta...
CCGCGGTCAAGTAAAACTTATTGAAAACCCTTTATTTACAGGCTTTTTTGGCAATCTATATATTGATTTTCAAAATTTTTTTTCTCTAGATATTGGGGTACCCATGGTTATCCACATTTCCACATTGTTACTATCCATATATCCACATTTTGTGGAAAATATGTGGATAACCCCGATTTTTAGCCCTTTTTTATCCACAAAGAGGCTTATTTGGCTCATTTTTCCTATCATTGAGATAGTGGATTTTTTATTACATTAATTGTTATCCACAATCTTATCAACATTTTTCTTCAATTTGACAAATTTGAAGATTTTTTACATTTATATTAAAATACTCATTACCACATGATGGGGGTTCAGGGTCACAAAACGCGAAGCTCAGGCCTCTCATGTGAATTATGATATTCCCCGGGTACAATGTTTTAACAGAGTTTCTTCTTATTTTAATAATATGCCTCTTACACAAACTCAGATCATCCCGGAAGAAGACATTAACAATAAATTTCAGGCGGTGGTAAATTATGAACAATGAGATCATCAAACAGAGCTGGCAGAATATTAAAGAGCATATCCGTGATAATTACGGTCTCAGCAATATTTCATACAAAACCTGGATCGAGGACCTTGAGATCGCGCGGATCAACGATCACCTGGTCGTCATCAGGATTCCTTCTGACAATCAGTTTAAACTCACCTATATTTCCAAGAATTATATCGACTTCTTTAAGGTGACCATATCAGAACTGCTTGGGGAGGAATATGACGTAAACTTCATTCTCAATCAGGAGGAGGAAGTACCCGCAGCCACAGAGCCGGCTCCTGTAAAAGCAGCGGACCGCGCCAAAATAGAGGACGCCCATTTAAATCCCAAGTACCGGTTTGATACCTTTATTGTCGGAAGCAACAACATGTTCGCTCACTCCGCATGTCTTGCCGTTTCCGAATCACCCGGAAATACCTATAATCCTCTGTTCCTTTACGGAGGAGCGGGGCTTGGAAAAACGCATCTTATGCATTCGGTGGGACACTTTATATTGGAACAGAATCCCAATATGAGAGTTCTGTACGTGACATCGGAGCAGTTTACCAACGAAGTGATCGAATCCATTCGAAGCGGCAACTCTTCTTCAATGGCCAGACTTCGAGACAAGTACCGCACAGTAGATGTTCTTCTGATCGACGATATCCAGTTTATTATAGGTAAAGAATCCACTCAGGAGGAATTCTTCCACACCTTCAATGAGCTTCACCAGGCAGGTAAGCAGATCGTTCTCTCCTCAGACCGTCCTCCCAAGGAAATGGAGACCCTGGACGAGAGATTCCGTTCCCGTTTCGAGTGGGGCCTGATCGCTGATATCCAACCTCCGAGTTACGAGACCAGAATGGCCATCCTCAGAAAGAATGTGGAAAACTCCCACTTCAATGTGGACGATCAGGTTCTTGAATACATCGCTACCAATATTAAATCCAATATCCGGGAGCTTGAGGGAGCGATCAAGAAGATCACTGCTTATTCCAGACTTAATAATGTAGAGATCACCATCGAAAACGCCAAGGAAGCTCTCAAGGATATGATCTATCCCGAAAAGAATGATGTGGTGACTCCTGACAGGATCATGAGCGTTGTCTGCGACCACTACGGCGTCAAGCCCGCGGCGATCATGTCCCAGAAGAAGGACAGCGAAATTGTTGTCCCCAGACAGGTGATCATGTATCTGTGTAAGAATTATACGGATATCACTTATGACGCGATTGCCAAGATGCTTGGCAAAAAGGATCACTCCACCATCATGCACGGGGCTAATAAGATCAAGAACGATCTGTCCGATAATGATGAACTCAAGGGCAATATCGAAGTGATCCTCAAAAAGCTCAACGTCAAAGCCTGAGAATGTGGACAGGTCTGTGGATTGTCTGCGGAAACTCCGAGGATTCAATGTGTAACATGTGGATAGTGCTAATTTGCCGTTTTAAGCCGTTTTGTACTTACCCACGTACTCCTATTTGGGACTGTGGACAGAAAATTGGTTTTACACCGTAAAATCGCAGTCATTTCCACACCGTTTCATTGTAATTTAAGTCGAAAAATACTATAATTAAGAGTGGTTATCCACATTTTCACAAGCTCTATATACTAAGATTACTATATTATCTTTACTATAACGCGCACGGAGAACTGACGGAGATAGCCACTTACCAAATGCGGAAGGAACAGAAATTTTATGGAACTGAGAATTGCTAAATCTTATCTTTCACAGGGAATACAGATCGTCTCCAAGGCTGTACCCAGCAAGACAACAATGTCTATTCTTGAATGCATCCTGATCGATGCCTCCGGAAATGATATCAGACTCATTGCCAACGATATGGAACTGGGTATTGAGACAAAGGTTGCAGGACTGATCTTATCAAGAGGTATAATTGCTGTCGATGCTCAGATCTTCTCCAGCATTGTCAGGAAGCTTCCTGATGACGATGTTGTGATCTTCACCGAAGGAGAAAAGATCACCATTACATGTCAGAAAGCAAAGTTTACGATCCTTGGCAAAGACGGAGCGGATTTTGCATATCTTCCCGAGATTGAGAAGAAGAATGAAGTTAAAGTTTCTCAGTTTACTCTCAGAGATCTGATCAACAGAACTATCTTTTCCATTTCAGGAAATGAGAGCAGCGGCATGATGACCGGCGAACTCATGGAAATCAGGGATAACAGGCTCAGAATGGTCGCTCTGGATGGACACAGGATTGCGATCCGCAATGTGGAACTCAGCAATTCTTATGAGGACAGGAAGGTCATCGTTCCCGGAAAGACTCTCAATGAGATCAGCAAGATCCTCTCCGGCGATACGGATAAGTTCGTGAACATCTATTTCACAGAGAAGCATGCTCTGTTTGAGTTTGACGATACGATCGTAGTTTCCAGACTGATCGAGGGTGAATACTACAGGATCGACAAGATGCTTTCCAGCAGCTACCAGACCAGAGTCAACGTACAGAGGAAAGAGTTCCTTAGCTGTATCGACAGAGCAACTCTTCTTGTGAAGGAAGAGGATAAGAAACCTGTCATCATCATGATCAGCGATGACAACATGGAGATGAAGATCAACACTACTCTGGGAAGCATGGATGAAGTGATCGAGATCACCAAGGATGGCGCCGACATGAATATCGGCTTCAATCCCAAGTTCCTCATTGACGCCCTCAGAGCTATTGACAGCGAGGAGATCACGCTCTATCTTGTCAGCCCCAAGGCTCCCTGCTTTATCAGAGACGCGGAGGAGACTTACTGCTATCTGATCCTTCCCGTTAATTTCATTACAATTGATTGATATTTTGCCAAAATATAGGGAAAGTAAGGAAACTGAGAATGGATCTTGAAATCAGAGATGAATTTATCAAACTCGGCCAGGCTTTGAAGCTTGCCGGGATCGCGGCCTCAGGAATTGAGGCCAAGATGCTTATAGAAGACGGTGTGGTTCTTGTCAACGGTGAGACGGAGACAAGAAGGGGGAAGAAACTCAGAGACGGGGATACTGTTTCCGTGCAGGGAAATTCCTTCACAGTCAAAGCATCGGAGTAAGGCACTTTTATGATCATAAAGTCATTGGAACTTTCTAATTTCAGAAATTATGAGTCCCTGCATCTGGATTTTTCCGAAGGAACCAATATTTTCTACGGAGATAACGCCCAGGGCAAGACGAATATTCTGGAATCTCTTTATATGATCTCTACCACGAAATCCCACAGAGGAGTTAAGGACAGGGATCTGATCAGGTTCGGGCAGGAGGAAGCCCATATCCGCACTGTTCTGATCAAGAATGATCTGGATTACCAGGTGGATATGCATTTGAGGAAGAATAAGACCAAGGGAATCGCCATCAACGGACAGAGGATCCGCAAGGCTTCCGAACTGATCGGACTACTACATATCGTTTTCTTTTCTCCTGAGGATCTCAGTATTGTAAAGGACGGGCCGGCGCAGAGAAGACGTTTCATGGATATGGAACTCTGCCAGCTGGACGCATCTTATCTTCATGACCTGAATCACTATAATAAGATCATTGAACAGAGGAACAAACTTCTCAAGGATGTCTGGCAGTTTCCACAGCTGGCAGATACTTTGGACGTGTGGGACGACCAGCTGGTCTCTTACGGAACCAGGATCATAGAGAGAAGAAGAGAGTTTATTGAAGAACTGGCTGAGATCGTGGGAACTATTCACGGGAAACTCTCAGGCGGAAGAGAGAAACTGATCATTTCCTATGAGCCCAACTGCGGCGCGGAGGAGATGGCAGCTATATTAAAAGAATCAAGAAATAAGGACATTCATTTGAGAATGACGAGCGCAGGCCCTCACAGAGACGACTTCTCATTCATGGGAAATGATATCGATCTGAGGAAATTCGGTTCTCAGGGACAGCAGAGAACATGCGCGCTTTCACTGAAGCTTTCGGAAATAGAACTTGTCACGAGACTGATCGGGGACAAGCCTGTCCTGATGCTGGACGATGTTTTGTCAGAGCTTGACAGTCGCAGACAGAATTATCTCATGAATACGATCGGCGGTATTCAGACAATGATCACATGCACGGGACTGGATGAATTTGTTAATAACAGATTTGAGATAGATCAGTTGTATCATATCGAGGACGGACAGGTTGTAGGAGGTTAAGCATTACATGGACAACAACGTATTTGACAACGATTTGAAAGATACTACCCAGGTCGGTACATATACAGCAGATAATATTCAGGTGCTCGAGGGACTTGAGGCGGTCCGCAAGAGACCCGGTATGTATATCGGAACCACTTCCTCCAGAGGACTTCACCATCTGGTGTATGAAATTGTGGACAACTCTGTCGATGAAGCTCTGGCAGGTTTCTGCACTCATATTGAAGTAACGATCAATGCGGACGGAAGCTGCACTGTCGCCGACGACGGAAGAGGAATCCCTGTAGGAATCAACCACAAGACCGGAAGAAACGCGGTAGATCTTGTATTTACAGAACTTCATGCGGGCGGCAAATTCGGAGGCGGCGGATACAAGGTGTCCGGCGGTCTTCACGGCGTTGGCGCATCGGTCGTTAATGCTCTGTCCGAGTGGCTTGATGTCAAGATCAAACAGGGAGGGATCATCTATCACCAGAGATTTTCAAGAGGAAAGACAATTGTCCCTCTCGAGAAGATCGGAACCTGCCATCCTGAAGATACAGGATCAATTGTCTCCTTTATGCCGGATCCGATCATGTTCAAGGAAACGACAGTTTTTGACTATGACATTCTCAAACAGCGCATGAGAGAGATGGCTTTCCTGACAAAGGGCCTGAAGATCACTTTGAGGGATATGCGCGTTGAGCCTTCCGCTGAGGGAGAGGAACCCAAAAAGCCCAGGGAGCACGTCTTCCACTTTGAGGGAGGCATCAAGGAGTTTGTCTCTTATCTTAACCGCAGCAAAACAGTGCTGTATCCGGAGATTCTATATTTTGAAGGATCAAAGAATAACGTCTATGTGGAAGTGGCTTTCCAGCACAATGACGCTTACGGCGACAGCGAATACAGTTTTGTAAATAACATCAATACTCCCGAAGGAGGCATGCATCTGGTGGGCTTTAGAAACGCCCTTACCAAGACATTTAATGATTATGGCCGTAAGAACAAGATTCTTAAGGACAGCGACCAGAATCTCTCCGGCGACGATATCAGAGAGGGAATCACCGCTATCATCTCTATTAAGATCGAGGATCCCCAGTTTGAGGGACAGACCAAGCAGAAGCTGGGAAATATGGAAGCCAGAGGCGCGACAGACAGTATTGTCTCCGAACAGCTCACTTATTTTCTGGAACAGAATCCTTCCGTTGCCAGGACGATCCTTGAAAAGTCACTTATGGCACAGAGAGCCAGAGAAGCAGCCAGAAAAGCAAGAGAACTCACCAGGAGAAAATCGGTCCTCGAGACAGCGAGCCTTCCCGGAAAACTTGCGGACTGCTCCGACAAGGACCCGATGAACTGCGAGATCTTTCTGGTCGAGGGTGACTCGGCAGGCGGCAGCGCGAAATCGGCGAGAAGCCGCGCAACTCAGGCTATTCTTCCTCTCCGCGGCAAAATATTGAATGTCGAGAAGGCAAGAGAAGACAGGATCTACGCCAACGAAGAGATCAAGGCTATGATCACAGCTTTCGGAACAGGCATTCATGACGAGTTTGATATCTCAAAACTTCGATATAACAAGATCATCATCATGACGGATGCCGATGTAGACGGCGCCCATATCGATACTTTGATGCTGACCTTCCTCTACAGATTCATGCCCGAACTGATCAAACAGGGACATGTATATCTGGCAATGCCTCCGCTCTATAAGCTGGAGAAGAACAAGAAGATCTGGTACGCCTACAGTGATGATGAACTCAACCGTATCCTCAACGATGTGGGAAGAGATCAGAACAACCGTATCCAGCGCTATAAAGGACTTGGAGAGATGGATCCGGAGCAGCTCTGGGAGACGACCATGAATCCCGAGACCCGTATTCTCAAGAGAGTGATCATTAATGAGGAAACGGAGTCAGAGGTGGATCTGACCTTTACAACACTGATGGGCGACAAAGTAGAACCCAGAAGAGAATTTATCGAAGAAAACGCGAAGTTTGTACAAAACCTTGATATCTGATCAATACTTAAGAAAGGTTCGACATGGAAGAAACTATTTTTGACAGAATACAGGAAGTCGATCTTCAAAAGACTATGGAGACTTCTTATATCGACTATGCGATGAGCGTCATTGCGTCCAGAGCGCTTCCGGATGTAAGAGACGGTCTCAAGCCGGTACAGAGAAGAATCCTCTATGCCATGAGTGAATTGAACAACGGTCCCGACAAGCCGCACAGAAAATGTGCCCGTATCGTCGGCGATACGATGGGTAAATATCATCCTCATGGAGACAGCTCGATCTACGGATCTCTTGTAAATATGGCTCAGCCCTGGTCCATGCGCTACACATTGGTGGATGGTCACGGCAACTTTGGCTCAGTGGACGGCGACGGCGCTGCGGCTATGCGATATACAGAGGCCAGGCTCACCAAGATCTCCATGGAGATGCTCTCTGAAATCGGCAAGAATACGGTTGATTTTGTTCCCAACTTCGATGAGACGGAGAAGGAACCTTCCGTGCTTCCCAGCCGTTTCCCCAACCTTCTGGTGAACGGAACTACCGGTATTGCGGTAGGTATGGCAACTAATATCCCGCCCCACAATCTAAGAGAAGTTGTTGCGGCAGTAGTGAAGATCATCAACAATCGTGTTGAAGAGGACCGGGACACAGATATTGAAGAGATCCTGCCTATTGTCAAAGCGCCTGATTTTCCTACCGGCGGCATCATCATGGGAACTGCCGGAGCCCAGGAAGCATACAGGACCGGACGCGGCAAAGTAGTGACAAGGGCTGTCACGAATATCGAGCCTATGAACAACGGCAAGAGCCGTATTGTGGTCACAGAACTTCCTTATCTTGTCAATAAGGCCAACCTGATCCAGAAGATCGCGGAACTTGTCAAAAACAAGAAGATCGAGGGAATCACCGATCTTCGCGACGAATCGGACCGCGAAGGAATGAGAGTGGTCATTGAGCTCAGGCACGATGCAAACGCCAACATCGTTCTGAACCAGCTCTTCAAACATACACAACTCCAGGATACCTTCGGCATCACAATGCTTGCCCTGGTGAATAACCAGCCCAAAGTCATGAACATCAAAGATATGCTGATGCACTATCTGCGTCATCAGGAAGATGTCGTGACCAGAAGGACTCAGTATGACCTGAACAAGGCCGAAGAGAGAGACCATATCTTACAGGGATTGCTGATCGCTCTCGACAACATCGACGAAGTCGTAAAGATCATTCGTGAGAGCGCCAATGTACAGGAAGCCAAGAACAGGCTGACAGAGCGGTTTGGTCTAGACGATGTTCAGGCCCAGGCGATCGTAGATATGCGCCTGCGCGCTCTGACAGGTTTGGAAAGAGAGAAACTGGAGAAGGAGCATCAGGAACTCCTTGCCAGAATAGCTGAACTCAAAGCGATCCTCGCGGACCACAATAAACTTCTTCTTGTCATCAAGGATGAGATCAATGTCATTGCAGAAAAGTTCGGCGACGACAGAAGAAGCAAGATCGATCAGAATTTTGCAGACATCGCTACTGAAGATCTGATCCCTAATGTCAATACAGTCATAGCGATGACTTCTCTCGGATACATCAAGAGAATGACAGTGGACAACTTCAAGGTCCAGAACCGCGGCGGACGCGGCATCAAGGGCGTTCAGAAGATCGACAATGACTATATTGAGGATCTTCTGATGACAAGAACTCATGATACGATCATGTTCTTCACGAGCCTTGGCCGGGTTTACAGCATGAAAGCTTACAAGATCCCGGAGGCGAGCCGCACAGCAAGAGGTACGGCGATCATAAATCTCCTGGAACTGAATCCGGGAGAAAAGGTCACAGCGATCATACCGATCCTTCACTACGATAAAGAGGCCAATCTCTTTATGGTGACTAAAAAAGGCATCATCAAGAAGACAGCGATCACTGAGTACTCCAATATCCGCAGAAGCGGTATTATAGCGATCAACCTCAGGGAAGACGATGAGCTGATCGAAGTGAAGCAGACGACTCCTGAAAATGACATTTTCCTTGTCACGAAGAAGGGTATGTGTATCCGCTTCCAGGAGAAGGCAGTCAGAGCTCTTGGACGTACGGCAATGGGCGTTATCGGCATGAACCTGGATGAGGACGATGAGATTGTCGGAATGCAGATCGATACTCAGGGCGATTCCCTTCTGTTCGCGTCTGAATACGGAATGGGCAAGAGAACGGCTCTCTCCGAGTTCAAGGTACAAAACAGAGGCGGAAAGGGCGTCAAGTGTTATAACGTAACAGATAAGACCGGTTATCTGATCGGCGTCAAAGCTGTCACGGATGAGCACGAGATCATGATGATCAACTCCGCAGGCATCATTATTCAGATCAGGGCATGCGATTTCAAGAACATCGGAAGGATCACCTCCGGCGTCAAGATGATGAACCTCGATGAGGGCATCAAGGTTGTTAAGATCGCAAAGGTGCGCAGCAGCGAGGAAGAGGAGATCGAAGAGACTGTAGAAGACAATCCTGAAGAAGAAACTTCGGAAGAATAAAACCATTAACCAGATTACTAAATAAGCTCAATTTGCAGATTATATGCAGATTGAGCTTATTTTTTGTTTATTTGTACAAAAACTTTGTGTCTAAATCGAGTTATATTTGTCTAATTGTGTTAATTTAAACTAACCTAAATAGTTGGTATAATCTAACTAGGTTAAGTAAGTATAACTTAGTTGTTTCATGCTAACTGAATTGAGTTGGTTCAAGTCATAAATTTGATACATCTTAGGGAAAGGACGGTACAAATGATGCCATTAGTAATGGGAGATTCAGGACAGGCATATGAAATTAAAAGAATAGGTGGAAATGATGAAGTGAGAACTCATCTGGCTTCTATGGGATTTGTTCCCGGAGCGAAAGTGACTCTTGTCTCCGTCAACAATGGAAGTGTGATCGTCAATGTTAAGAATGTCAGAGTCGGGATCAGCGATGTGCTGGCAAGGAGAATTATGATCTGATAAAAGCGCTGAAAGCGTTTCTATACAAAGAGGAGGAAATGTAAATGAGAACACTCAAAGATGTGCAGGTCGGAGAGACGGTAAAGGTAGTCAAGCTCCACGGAACAGGCGCTGTAAAGCGCAGGATCATGGATATGGGAATCACAAAAGGTGCTGAGATCTATGTCCGCAAGGTCGCTCCTTTGGGAGATCCTGTGGAAGTAAATGTAAGAGGTTATGAGCTCACGGTCAGACGCGCGGATGCGGAGATGGTGGAGATCACAGACTAAACAGTAATTTAAATAAAACTGAAAGAGGTGAAGATAATGAGTCTCAGAATTGCACTCGCGGGTAATCCGAACAGCGGAAAAACAACGTTATTTAACGCCCTTACAGGTTCCACACAGTATGTGGGAAACTGGCCGGGCGTTACAGTAGAAAAGAAAGAGGGTAAGTATAAGAAGCAGAAGGATGTCATCATTACTGACCTTCCCGGCATCTATTCTTTGTCTCCTTATACACTTGAGGAAGTTGTAGCAAGAAATTATCTCCTTAAGGAGAAGCCTGACGCGATCCTCAATATTGTGGATGCGACAAACCTTGAGAGAAACCTTTATCTGACTACCCAGTGTATGGAACTGGGCATTCCGGTAGTGATCGCGCTTAATATGATGGATATCATCGAGAAGAACGGCGATCATATCAATGTCAAAAAACTGTCTGAGAAGCTGGGTGTAGAGATTGTTGAAATCTCTGCTCTGAAAGGAACCGGCGTTGATAAGGCAGCTGAAGCGGCGATAAATGCTGCAAAGAAGAAAATCGCGCCCATTGCTCCTAAGTTCAGCGGAGAAGTTGAGCAGGTTCTTGACAGTCTGCGTCCGGTCCTCAGCGGTGTTCCTGAAGACAAGCAGCGCTGGTACGAGATCAAGGTCTTTGAGAGAGATGAGAAGATCGGTGACCAGATCACTTATGATAAGGCAGCTGCAGAGAAGATCATCGCAGCCGCGGAAGCGAAGATGGATGATGATTCCGAGAGTATCATCACTAATGAGAGATATGAGTTTATCACAGGTCTTCTGGAAGGCAGCTATGAGAAGAAAAATGCGGGAAATATGACGATCTCTGATAAGATCGACCGCGTTGTCACCAACAGATGGCTTGCGATCCCGATTTTCCTGCTGGTTATGTGGGTGGTCTATTTCCTGGCAATCAACACTGTTGGTACTATGGGTACAGACTGGGTCAATGATGTCCTGTTCGGAGAGATCGTTCCCGGAGCAGTAGGCGGATTCCTTGAGAGTATTGGAACAGCAGAATGGCTTCAGGGTCTTATCCTCGACGGTATTGTGGCCGGCGTAGGCGCTGTCCTCGGTTTCCTGCCTCAGATGATCGTCCTGTTCATTTGCCTCGCCTTCCTTGAGGGATGCGGTTATATGGCAAGAATCGCTTTCATCATGGACCGTATCTTCAGAAGATTCGGTCTGTCCGGCAAGTCCTTCATTCCTATGATGGTAGGTACAGGCTGCGGCGTTCCCGGCGTTATGGCTTCCCGTACGATCGAGAATGAGAGAGACCGCCGTATGACGATCATGACCACAACTTTCATTCCTTGTGGAGCTAAACTTCCCATCATCGGCCTGATCGCGGGCGCCCTCTTTGGAAACAGCGCGCTGATCGGCTGGAGTGCATATGTTGTAGGTATTGCGGCTATCGTAATTTCCGGTATCATTCTTAAGAAGACAAAGATGTTTGCAGGCGATCCCGCTCCTTTCGTAATGGAGCTGCCCGCTTACCACATCCCTACACTCTCCAGTGTGTTCCACAGTGTGTGGGAGAGAGCATCCTCCTTTGTCAAAAAAGCGGGAACAGTCATTCTTTTGGCAACTATCCTGGTATGGTTCATGTCCAGTTTCGGTTTCTATGAGGGCGCTTTCCAGATGCTTCCCGAAGAGGACTTCATGGAGCACTCCATCCTGGCAGCACTTGGAAATACAGTCGCATGGATCTTCGCACCTCTGGGGTGGGGTTCATGGAAGCCCGCAGTGGCAGCAGTCACCGGCCTGATCGCTAAGGAAAACGTTGTAGGTACCTTCGGTATTCTCTACAAGTACGGCGAAGTCTCCGAGATGGGCGAAGAGATCTGGGCAAATCTCCAGGCAGAGATGTCTGCGCTGGCAGGTTACAGCTTCCTGGTATTCAACCTTCTGTGCGCGCCTTGCTTCGCGGCGATCGGCGCTATCAAGAGAGAGATGAACAACGCTAAGTGGACATGGTTCGCAATCGGTTATCAGTGCGGTTTCGCTTATCTGGCATCTCTGTGCATCTACCAGATCGGCAGCGCTGTCACCGGCAACATGAACGTGCTTGGTCTGATCGTATCGCTTATCGTTCTGGGCGGAACACTCTACATGCTGTTCAAGCCTTATAAGGAAGCTACAAAGCTGGAGACTTCCTCAGTGAAGATCTGAATTCAAAGGTTATGAGTCTGAAATGGTGTGCTATAATGCTGATTAGAGTATTTTCATAATCACAATAAAGGAGACTATTTTGACATTAACAGTTGTGCCATTTTCCATTTCAGTACTCATAACTTTTTCATTTTGTATTATTGAAAAGAAAGAATTCGGTAAGAATATTGCCACCACATTATGCTGTATGTCCGGGATTATGTATTTGAGTCAGTATCTGCTTGGTACATTTAATCCCGGTTTATACATTTTGTATGCAATTGCCGCTTTATCGATCCCAATGTTTTTTTTGTTGAACGGCGGTGCATCAAAAAACAGAGAATATATCCTGACCGGCGGATTGTGGGCTTATATAGGCTGCCTGCTGGTTGTGAGCGTCATGGACGCGGGTCGATATTTTTACAGCTGGGACGAATTTATGCACTGGGGGAAAATGGTCAAGGAAATGATCCGCCTGGATCGTTTTTACTGTGTGACTGAGTCGACCCTGTACAGGCATAAGGATTATCCTCCCTTTGCAGCGCTTTTTGAGTATGCGTGGTGCAGGCTGGGAGGAAAATACTCAGAACAGCATGTCGCACAGGCTATTCATCTCTTAAACGTTTCGCTGATCGTACCTTATATTTTTGAGCAGCTTCCCGTTCGCAAGGGGTGGAAAGACGGGCTGGGATATTTTGCCAAAGGAGTGATGTCAGCAGTTGCCGTACTCCTGGTCTGCTCGCTGTGCGATCCGAACACAAATATCAACTCAATTTATGAGGATTTAACAATAGCCTTGATGTTTTCCTACAGCGCGTTTCTGGTCTATCAGAAGGAATACAGGACGCATGCAGGACGATTTGCCTATTTGATGTCACTGGTGGCACTGATCGGAACAAAACAAATAGGGATCGCATTTTTAGGATTATCCGTTCTCTATCTGCTTTTATCTGTTCTTTTCCTGGAAAAGGATCAAAAGGAGAAAATAAAAGGACTGTTGTGCATGGTGATCTCTCTGGCAGCTTCTGGGGGATATTACATTTCATGGAACAGATTAGTGAGGCAGTATCCCGATGAAAAGCAATTTGACCTGAATAATATGAGTGTCAGATTGTTTCTGCAGAGAATAACGGATTCTGCAGACCGGGAGCACAGAGATATGCTCAAGAGATTTATCTTCGGGCTGTTTGAGAGGGACATAGCGAGCGGACTGATCACGGTCACATATTTCACCTCTTTCTTAATTGTTATTCTGATCATTATTGCACTGGCATATAAGTTCAAAGAGAAGTTTTCCAATAAAGAGGCGTTGGTACTGGGAGCGGTGTTTGCTGTAGGAGAAGCCGGATATGCGCTGATGATGCTCATGCTTTATGAGCTGAGTTTTGAGGCTGAAGAGATGACGAGCATGCACAGCTATGCGCGCTATATGGGATCTTATTTTCTCTCTGAATTAATGCTTCTGTTTATGATCGCACTGTGGATCAAGGGAAGAGAAAATCTGATCAACCAGAAAATCGGAAAAATGTGCATTGCTATCATGCTGGCTTTAGTGCTCCTGGTACCGGGAAAGCTGGGTTTTCTTGTTCCGCAGGGAATCCGCGGCGACAGATGGTATGATACCCGGCAGAGGGGAGCATTTATAAGCGAGAATGTGAAGGAAGGATCGAAGATTTATCTGGCGTATGAGAGAACAGACGGAGATCGGGAACAGGTCCAGTACAGCTATTTTGTAGAGGGATCGAGAATCGATGAAAAGCACTACAATTTATCTGTAGATAATTTGAAGAACATTGATTTTGAAAAACTGGAAAATACGCTTAAAGAGGATGATTATGTATATACTCTTAAAGTGACAGAAGGAATCAATAAGACGTTTACCGCCTATAACGGCGGAAAAGATCTGAAGGATTATACCTTGTATTCTGTAGAGGACGAAGGAGGAGAAGTCGTCCTGAAAGAAATCGGGAGGTGAGAGCATGGAATGGCTTTCTGCTAACATGGGCACGATCGTGGTCAGTCTGATCCTGATCGCCATCGTGATTTGGGATATAAAGAAGATAATAAGCGACAGGAAGAAGGGCGTTAAGTCCTGCGGCATGAACTGCCCGGGCTGCACCGGAAGCTGTACGAATACGGAGATCCCTGAGAGATTCAGGGCAAAAAAGGGAAAACAGAGCTAGAATGAATACAAGCACGCTTATAGTTCTCCTTATTGTCATCGTCATTGCTGCTTTTGCGATCAAGAACAGCATTGGACATTTTAAAGGAGAAGGAGGATGCTGCGGAGGCGGAGAGACCATACTACCCGATGAGAAGCATCTGACAGGTCAAAAGATCGGAGAAAAGACAGTTCATATCGAGGGGATGCACTGTGAGAACTGCAAGAACCGTGTGGAGCGGGCGATCAACCGCATAGACGGCGCAGTGGGAAAGGTTAATCTGAAGAAAAACATTGCGGTTGTCTCTTTTGAAAGAGAAGTATCGGATGAAGAGATCAGAAAAGCCGTTGAAGAGCAGGATTACAAGGTTCTCTCTATTGAATGAACGGATAAAAAAAGAAGTCGCCGGGCGGTGACTTCTTTTTTGTCTTAGAATCTGTCAGGGGAGCTCATATCCGTGATCTGAGAGGGGACTGAGCGTATTCTCCGCGAGATCATAGTAGTAGAAATGCTGCTCCTCGATCTCTTTATTGGGATCGGCAGGATCAGGGATCTCGATGATCAGCTTCATTAAGATGGCTGTAACTGTCGCATTGTTGTCTGTCTCAAATCCCTGCATTTCCGTTTCCTTTAAGATACCGGGCAGGCCGAGATTTCCGTAGAGCCTTGCGACATTGGTGCTGAGTGTGATCCCGTCGATCTCAAGGGATTTCAAGGCCTCTTTGCTGGTGATGATCTCGCAGGTACTCTTCTTGCAGGCGAGGGTCATAAGATTATAGTCATCGCCCAGAAGGGAGTGTTCTTCGTACCAGCAGACAGTGCACTGGGGAACACTTTCAGAAGACCCCATATAAGTGCGGACTATGAACTGTTTGCCTTTCTCGGTCCGCTTACTGTAATCCTTTCGGATCTTGTCGACTTCCTTATTCAGTTTGTCCAGTTCCTTCTGATAATCCTCATTCTGCGATACAAATCTGGGAAATACATTATTTGAAGAGGAAACATCAGAACCGTCAGGCGTTTCCAGTTCAATGCGGACATCCGCGGGAGTCTTTTGAGAGCAGCCTGTTGTCATCATCGCAAAGATCAGGATCAAAAGAGGAAACAACAGTAGTTTTCTAAGAATCCTCATAGAGTTAAATCCTTTCTTTCAATGAGATTATAGCAGAATATCATTTATTATTCAGCACCCTGTAAAAATGTGGTAGAATGAAAGACGATTTTATATTTCAGACAAAAGAGGTATCAAATGAGGCTTAGAAATATTCCGGGAGCGAGAGAGACGATCGCTGAGAGTCAGTGGATCGTTCAGGATCCGGCGTCATGCAAAGGAAAGTGGAAAGAGAGATTCGGAAACGATCATCCGGTCCATTTGGAAATAGGAACAGGAAAAGGAAAGTTTATCAATCAGCTTGCAGTGGAGAACCCTGACATCAACTATGTCGGAATCGAGAAGTACTCGAGTGTCCTTATAAGAGCTTTGGATAAACTGGATGAATCACAGATTGGAAATCTTTTGTTTATAAGAGGAGATGCTGAGCTGATCTGTGAATATTTTGGCGAAGGAGAAGTGGAAAAGATATACCTGAACTTCTCTGATCCCTGGCCCAAGGACAGGCACGCCAAGAGAAGGCTTCCCAGCAAGGAATATCTGCGCAGGTTCGCGCAGATCCTGACGAAGGACGGCACGATCGAGTTCAAGACGGACAACAGGGCGCTGTTTGATTTTGCCGTGGACGAAGTGGAAGCGGGCGGTTTCAAAATACTGCAGATCACGTATGATCTTCACAGTGATTCGGTCATGAATGAAGGAAATATCATGACGGAGTACGAGGAGAGATTTTCTGCCAAGGGAAATCCCATCTGCAAATATATACTGGGAAGGAAAGAATAGTATGAAAAGATTCGGGGAAAGATTTCTCTTAAGTTTACTCTGCGGCTTTCTGATCTTCTCTATGTGCCCGGTCTCTGCATGGGCGGCAGAAGAGACAGATGAGGAAGTTGACTACTACGCGGAAGCGGAAGAGCGCAAGAGTGAAGAAATCCAGAGCAACAGCATCGCAGGATGGCCGCAGGGTCCGGCGATCGGCGCGGAGGGCGCCATTTTGATGGAAGCGGATTCCGGAACTGTGCTCTACGCCAAGAATATTCACGAGCACCTCTATCCGGCGAGCATCACGAAGCTTCTTACGGGGCTTCTGGCTTATGAGAAGCTCTCGATGGACGATATGGTCGAGTTCTCAGAGACTGCTGTTTTCAGTATCGAATTCGGAAGTTCCAGCATCGGGATCGATCCCGGCGAGGCGCTGACTGTGGAGCAGAGTCTTTACGCTCTCATGGTCGCATCTGCCAACGAAGTGGCAGCGGGCCTTGCTGAGAAAATGGGCGGATCCCTTGATAAATTCCCGGATATGATGAACAGCCGCGCCGAGAGCCTTGGCTGCACCGATTCGCATTTTATGAATCCCCATGGCCTCTTTAACGAGGAGCATTATACCAGCGCTTACGATATGGCGCTGATCGCCAGAGAGTATTTCTCCCACGAAGAACTTGCCAAAATAGCGAATTCCCCCACCTATTTCATGGAATCCTCCGACAGACAGCCCGAGGAGTTCACACTCTTTAACAAGCACAAGCTGATCAACGGAGAGATCGAATATGAAGGTATCCTCGGCGGTAAGACAGGCTATGTGGAGATGTCGAGGCAGACTCTTGTGACCTGCGCAGAGAGAAACGGCATGAAACTCATTTGCGTGATCCTCAGGGAAGAGTCTCCGGATCAGTTTAACGACACAGTCGAACTGTTTGACTACGGATTTGGCAACTTCCAGAAACTGAAGATCACGGATTACGAGAAGAAGTACACGATCAACAATCCCGGTTTCATGAGACTGGGAAAAGATATTTACGGCAACAATTCCATTCCTTTCACAGTTTCCGGGGATGGATATGTCTGTATTCCGAAAGAGATAGCTTTTGACAGTCTGACTTCCGAGGTCAAATATGACGACACCAAGGCGGAAGAAGCAGTAAGGACGTCTATAGAGGAAGCTGAAGCCGGTTCTACAGAAACCTCTTCCGGTAATAAAGTCATCGGAACGATCCACTACTCTGTCGGAAACTGGCCTGTCGGAAAGACGAACATTCTCTTTACAGGAGATCTCTCATCCGTGACTATGAACAGCGCGGAGGGAACTTCAGGCAGTGTGAGCGGAGATGCATCCGGAGAGCCTGTACAATACGGAACAGCGCACTACTCGGAGAATAAGAGCTTCGTTGACGGGATCAAGTATTTCTTCAAGGGAATCTTCCACAGCGGCGCGAATGGAACCATGTATCTGGACGTACCCGCGCTCCTGTTCCTGGTCATCATCGCATCGGCTGTCCTGATCGTTGTGATCTTCATTTTCTCCTATATCAGGTACCTGAATAACAGGAGGAGAAGAAGTAGACGGAGAAAGAAGAAAAAGAAATAAGAGTAATATGAAAACTGCCTCACTGAGAAATGATTTTCAGTGAGGCAGTTCTTTTTTGTATAGGTTATTGTTTTACTTCATTCTCGGAAGCTACGAGGAAGGCCGCGCCGTACTGCTCGCGCAGCTTCGGCTTTTCGATCTTGCCTGTGGGGTTCCTGGGAACCTCGGCGAAGATGATCTTGCGGGGTCTCTTGTAGCGGGGAAGCTTCTTGCAGTAGTCGTTGACGTCCTGCTCGGTGCATGTGAAGCCTTCCTTGAGCTGGATAATGGCTGTGGCGATCTCGCCCAGGCGCTTGTCGGGAAGTCCGATGACAGCGACGTCGTTGATGGGCTCGAAGGTGTGAAGAAAGTCCTCGATCTGAACGGGATAGAGGTTCTCACCGCCGGAGATGATAACGTCTTTCTTGCGGTCTACAAGGAAGATAAAGCCGTCTTCGTCCTGAATTGCCATATCACCGGTGTAGAGCCATCTTTCGTCGTCCAGGACCTCTTTGGTAGCTTCAGGGTTGTTGTAGTAGCATACCATAACGCCGGGACCCTTGACCGCGAGTTCTCCGACATCGCCGGGAGCCACGTCTTTTCTGTTCTCGTCGACGATCCTGCATTCCCACATATATCCGGGTTTGCCGATGGCGCCGACTTTGTGGATGTTCTCAACGCCCAGGTGGACGCAGCCGGGACCGAGGGATTCGGAAAGGCCGTAGTTGGTGTCGTACTGGTGATTCGGGAAGTATTCCATCCAGTGCTTGATCATTGACGGAGGAACGGGCTGCGCTCCGATGTGCATCAGGCGCCACTGATCCAGTGTATAGTCCTCTTTTTTGACACTGCCGTTGTCGAGGGAATCCAGGATATCCTGTGCCCACGGAACGAGAAGCCATACGACGGTGCATTTCTCGTCGGAAACTGCCTTGAGGATCGTCTCAGGGGTAGTTCCTCTGAGGAGTACAGCCTTGCCGCCGGAGACGAGGCTTCCGAACCAGTGCATCTTGGCGCCTGTGTGATACAGGGGAGGGATGCAGAGGAAGCAGTCATCCTTCTGCTGGCCGTGGTGTTTCTGTTCCATGATCGCAGCGTGCATGATTCCCGCATGTGTGTGAAGGATCGCCTTGGGGAATCCTGTTGTACCGGAGGAGAAGTAGATCGCGCCGTAATCCTCATCTGTCACTTCTACGTTAGGAGCAATACTGGAGTAGTTTGCTGTCTGGGAAACGAAATCTTCCGCGAAGGAAGGGCATCCGGGTCCGTCGTACAGAAGAAGTCTTCTGCGGGAGATGCTGTCTGCGATCTCCTCGACACGGCCGATAAATTCAGGGCCGAAGATCAGGACGTCCGCTTCCGCGAGTTTTACGCAGTACTCGATCTCATCCGCGCTGTAGCGGAAGTTCAGGGGAACGGCGATGGCACCGGTCTTGAGGATGCCAAAATAGATAGGCAGCCAGTCAAGACAGTTCATGAGCAGGATCGCGACCTTGTCGCCCTTGACGATTCCGCGGGCGATCAGCATGTTTGCCACGCGATTGGCCTTCTCGTTGAATACCGCCCATGTGATCTCCTGGCGGCTGGCGACTTCGTGAAGGGGCTGGATCAGTTCATATTCTTTCCAGGTTGTGAGTTTCGGGACCTTGATGTCCGGATTCAGTTCTACGAGAGCCACATCATTGGGCCACTGTTCTGCGTTTCTCTCCAAAAATTGTGTAATAGGCATTAGTAAGTCCTCCTTGTACTTTGGCAAGTTAAAGTGTAACGCTTTTATGTATGAAAGTCAACCTGCCTTAATAATTTCTGAGAGAAGCGGACTCTGCCTCCTCGGAATCTTCCACTTTGCGGATCACAGCCTGATAGGAATAGTTCGCATTGACTTTTACTGTAATAGTGTCGCCTGTCTTATGGTGCTGCAGCGCCTTCCCAAGTGGAGATTCCACGCTGATCAGTCCCTTAAGGCTGTTCTGTCTCATGGTACTGACTATTGTATAGACTTCTTCGACATCATCTTCCGGAATATAGAGAGTTACTTTCTTATTGATGCCCGCCTCATTTTCCGCTATATCATCGTCGATGATCTTCGCGGTCTTTATCATTCTCTCGAGAAAGCGGATCCTGCTCTCATTCTGATTCTTGGCTCTCTTTGCCACATGATACTCGAAGTTCTCACTGAGGTCGCCCTGGGCCCTGGTCTCTTTGACTTCTTCAAGGAGTTTGGGGCGCTCCACGAGCTTGCGGCGATCGATCTCCGCCTGCATTTCCTCTATATCTTTACGTGTCAGTTCGTTGTTCATAGTATGTACAGTCCTTTCGTATCCGGCAGGTTTCGATATTTTGCCGGATACAAGCAATGATACTACAATCCTTCATAATCTTGCAAAGACATTTATAAGGTCTTATAATTTACTTTAATTCAGCACCCCGGGAAAGTATCTGGAAAATGGATGGGGAGCTCGCTCACCGGACAGTTTCCAGATACTTTCCCGGGGCGGACAAGGCGCGCAGCGACTCTGTACGCCATAGTCCCGAATGCGAAGCTTTCGGGACGTGGGTGCTGAATAGTTGTTTTATGGAGGTTAAGAATGAATTTCAGAAGCACCAAGGCCAAGAGGATCGCGGCCTGCATAATCGCCGGCATCCTGGTATTGGCAATGATCGCGCCGCTGCTTGCAGCGATGTCCTGACGGAAGGCACTCTATTTCCGGAGGGACGGTAAATAACTATATAAATGAGACTGAGAAACGGGAAGGCCGGCGAGAATACTCTTGACCGGTCAGTATTTAAGAGAATATCCGGAGCGGGCTGCAAGGGCAGCAGGATCACGATGAGTGCGGATCCGGTGACCCTCAGCGCTTCGCAGATCGGAGAGCTGGCAGTCTATGCGGCGGTGAACGCGCTTTGCGCGGAGATGATCCTGCCGGAAAGATTCCGCCCTGTGATCCTGCTTCCCCCGGGAAGCGAAGAGGAGAGACTTCGGGAGATCATGGATCAGATATGCAGGGTATGCGCTGCAGAAGGTCTTGTGATCGAAGGAGGCCACACCGAAGTGACATCAGCAGTGACAAGGCCTGTCGTGATCGGCAGCTGCACAGGTACCCCCATGGAACGCGGCAGCGAAGGATCAGGACAGGATGCAGGCCAGATCATCATGACAAAGTGGGCCGGAATGGAAGGCAGCTGCATTTTGGCAGAGGACAGAGAAGAACTTCGTGAAACCTTTCCGGAGACGATCCTTATGCGAATGCGCGCACTCCGGAATTACCTTAGTGTACGCAGGGAGGCGCAGATCTGTGCCGGGGAAGGCTCGGAGTATCTCACAGATCTGTCGGAGGGCGGCATTCACGCGGCGCTCTGGAGGCTCTCTGTGAAGACTCGATGCGGCTTTGTCGTTGACACACCGGCGATTCCCATGCTGCAGGAGACCATTGAATTTGCCAATCATTACGATATAGATCCTTACAGGATGAGGTCCGTCGGAAGCCTTCTGGCTGTTACTAAGGACGCCGGGAGCCTGATAGGGAAACTCGAAGAGAGCGGGATCCCCGCTGTCAGGATCGGGGAACTCACGAAGGATCACGATAAAATACTCAGAAACGAAGAGGAGATCCGCTACCTGGATCTTCCGCAGCCGGACGAACTGCTCAGAATCATTCAGTAAGGAATTCGGCGCCGGAACAGAATTTGGAGGAAAGATCCATGAATATGCTTGAAGAAAAGGTACTTGGAATCATAGAGAAGAACAGCCGAGTCTCCACAAGAGAGATGGCCGTTGTGCTGGGAACAGAGGAGATCGATGTGATAAACGCTCTTCAGAGTATGGAGGAAGCCGGGATCATCTGCGGCTATCACACAATGATCGACTGGGACAAGACGGATATTGATAAGGTGACCGCTCTGATCGAAGTGCGCGTGACGCCCCAGAGAGGAAAGGGATTCGACGATATCGCGGAGAGGATCTACAAGTATCCGGAAGTGAACTCTGTCTACCTGATCTCCGGCGGCTATGATCTTCTGGTGACTCTGGAAGGGAAATCCCTGAAGGAAGTGTCAAGATTCGTCTCCAGTAAGCTCTCCACTCTCGATACCGTGATCAGCACAGCCACACACTTCATCCTCAAGAAATATAAGGATCACGGCACGATCATGACCAGGAAGTATGAAGATCAGAGAGAGATGATTACCCCCTGAACAATCACTCGCGTATAGTCAAAATATTGATTCAGGAAAGAGGTAAATGAATGAGTAAACAGGAAAAACTGCTTGCGGAGAAGACCGTTGGTCTCAAGCCGTCGGGCATTCGTCGATTTTTTGACCTTGTCAGCGAGATGAAGGACGCGATCTCCCTGGGCGTAGGCGAACCGGATTTTGACACTCCCTGGCATATCAGGGACGAGGGCATCTACTCGCTGGAGAAAGGCCGCACTTTCTACACCTCCAACTCCGGACTGAAGGAGCTGAGGGAGGAGATCGCGGCATATATGAAGAGGACTCAGGGCATCACTTATGATCCCATTGGGGAGATCCTGATCACTGTGGGCGGTTCGGAGGCCATTGACCTGATGTTCCGCGCCATGATCAATGAGGGCGATGAAGTGCTGATCCCTCAGCCTTCTTATGTATCTTATGAGCCCTGTACCATTCTGGCAGACGGAAAGCCGGTGGTCATACCGCTCAAGAATGAGAATGAATTCAGACTCAAACCCGAAGAACTTCAGGCTGCGATCACGCCAAGGTCCAAGATCCTGGTACTTCCTTATCCCAACAATCCTACGGGAGCGGTCATGGAGAAGGAAGACCTGGAGGCGATCGCGGACATTATCATCGAAAATGACCTGTATGTTCTTTCTGATGAGATCTACGGGGAACTGACTTATTCAGGAAGTCACGTCTCGATCGCGTCTCTCCCCGGCATGAAGGAGAGAACAGTGCTCGTCAACGGCTTCTCCAAGGCCTACGCTATGACCGGATGGAGAATGGGTTACGCCTGCGGACCGAAGGAGATCCTGGCACAGATGACCAAGATCCACCAGTATGCGATCATGTGCGCGCCGACCACCAGCCAGTACGCGGCGATTGAAGCGCTGCGAAACGGTGACGACGACGTGGCCCAGATGCGCGAATCCTACAATCAGAGGCGCCGTTTCGTCATGCACAAGCTCGAGGGAATGGGACTTCCGTGCTTTGAGCCCCAGGGAGCTTTCTACGTTTTCCCCTGCATCAAGGAATTCGGCATGAGCAGCGAGGAATTTGCGGAGGAACTTCTTAAGGAAGAAAAAGTAGCTATCGTTCCCGGAACCGCGTTCGGTGACAGCGGGGAGGGGTATCTGAGAATATCCTACGCATATTCTATTGAAAATCTGAGAGAAGCACTTGGAAGACTATCCAAATTTGTTAAGAAACTGCGGGAGAAGAACTCCGGAAAGAAGTAAGACAAGCAATGCATATTGTACTGCATGAGCCGGAAATACCCGGCAATACCGGCAATATCGGGCGTTCCTGTGTAGTCACGGGAACGTCCCTTCATCTGATCGAACCCCTGGGGTTTGAGATCACAGAGAAACAGATAAGGCGCTCAGGGCTGGACTACTGGAAGGATCTGGACGTCCACACATATGCGGATTACGGTGAATTCCTGGCAAAAAATCCCGGCGCCAAAATATGGTATGCCACCACAAAGGCGCATCAGACTTATTCGGATGTGACTTTCGGTCCCGATGACTACATTATGTTCGGCAAGGAGAGCGCAGGGATCCCGGAGGAAATTCTGGTGGAAAATGAAGAAACCTGTATCCGCATTCCAATGCTGGAGGGATACAGGAGTCTGAATCTGAGTAATTCGGTTGCGATCGTACTCTATGAGGCCCTGCGGCAGCAGGATTTTAAGACCCTTGAAAGAGATGGAGAACTGCACAGGCTTCACTGGAAGAGCTAATAATCTGCTGTTTTATTCCGTCTCTTCCTCTTCTTCGAGCTCGTCATTGAGATCGGACCTCTTGAGTGTGAAGGTAAACTTACTGCCGACACCTTCTGTGCTGACAAGACTGATATTTTCGCCGTGAGCTCTGATGATCTCGCGGACTATGGACAGGCCAAGGCCTGTCCCTTTTTTGTCTTTGCCGCGGGACAGGTCGGTCTTGTAGAAGCGCTCCCAGATCTGGTTCTGGTCTTCCTTGGGAATGCCGATGCCGCTGTCCTTGACGCTGACAAAGACTTTGCCTTTCTTTTCCGTGGTCTCTATCTCGATCTCTGAGTAGTAGTTGCTGAATTTGATGGCGTTATCGATCAGGTTGTAGAGTACCTGCTGGATCTTGTCCATGTCGGCGTGGACGTAGAGGACGCTGCCTGACAGGATCAGGCGGATCCGGATGTTCTTGCTGCGGCAGACCTGCTCGAAGGAGGCGCTGACTTTGCGGATGACGTCGTTGATATCCCAGTCAGTCATCTGAAGGAGCATGCCCTTTGTGTTGAGGTTGTTGAGGGCCAGAAGGCTGTTGGTCAGCTTGGTAAGACGTTCAGTCTCGTTAAGGACAACGCCGATATAGTGGTGGTGCATCTCGGGAGGGATCGTCCCGTCCTGCATGGCTTCCAGAAAGCCCCGGATAGAGGTCAGGGGAGAGCGGAAGTCATGAGAGACATTGGCGATGAATTTCTTCTGGTCGTCCTCGGAGGAGGCCACAGTCCTTGCCATATAGCCCAGAGAGGCCGCAAGATAACCCATTTCGTCGTCGCCTTCTACATTCAGCTCATAGTGCATATTGCCGGCGGCGTACTGTTCTGTCGCGGCAATGATCTTTCTGAGGGGACGGTAGACGACTTCCGTAAAGAAGATCAGGATGATGATAGACAAAAACAGAAGAACAATGAGCATCAGGTAGGAGATGTTCAGCATGTTGTTGGCGTCTTCATCGATCTTGGACGCGGAGGTGTGGATGATCACATAGCCCCTTGTCTTGTAATTGTTGATGATGGGGGCGATCACACTGAGTTTCTCCTCGTCGAAGGAGTCAAAAAAAGTGCCTCTCGTGTAATAATTCTTCTGCGTGACGGTGGGATCGAACCCCTCCACGAAGATTTCCTTCTCGGGATCCGGCGCGTCGGCGGAATTGACGATCATTCTGCCGGAAGGGTTGATGATCCAGATCTCCGTGTCCATGAAGTAGGAGAGGGACTCCATTTGTTCCTGAACCGTCTCGAGAGAAATCTCGGAGTTGTACAGATCCGCGGCATAGGTGTCCGCGATCCGGGTGGCTTCCCTGTACATGTTCCGGGAAGTCTGTCTCTGGCAGTACTCGTAGGTCAGTCTGGAGACAAAAGTAGCCACTGTCACAAAGCCGAAGAAAGCAAACAGAGCATAGGCCAATATGAACTTCAGATAGATTGTTTTTCTCATATTATGCCCGTTTCCGCCTCAGTTGCTATTTTGCCCGGGGATTGGTCTCAAACTTGTAGCCGATGCCCCAGATCGTGGAAATCTTCCAGCCCTCATGGTCGTGGATCTTCTCGCGGATCCTCTTGATATGAACGTCCACTGTGCGGGTGTCGCCCACGTACTCGTATCCCCAGATCTGGTCGAGGAGCTGCTCTCTTGTAAAGACGCGGTTGGGACTCGCGGCGAGGCAGTAGAGAAGTTCCAGTTCTTTGGGAGGCATGTCAATCTGCTCTCCCATATATGTAACGGAATAGTTGGTGAGATTGATCGTCAGATCAGGATAACTCACCGTCTTGTCGCCCGAACCGGCGGTTTCCGCAGCCGGCTTTTTGTTGTAGCGGCGGAGGACAGCCTTGACTCTTGCCACGAGCTCCTTGGAATCGAAGGGCTTCTGCATATAATCGTCGGCGCCCATCTCAAGACCCAGAACTTTGTCGAAGATCTCGCCTTTAGCGGAGAGCATGATGATCGGCGTGTCCTTGCCGGATCGGACCTCGCGGCAGACCTGGTAGCCGTCCATGCCCGGAAGCATGAGGTCGAGCAGGATCAGGTCGGGCTCGAAGCTCTCTACGGCGGCAATTGCCGCCTCGCCGTCTCCTACGATCTTGGTCTCGTAGCATTCCTTCATCAGATAGAGACTGATGAGCTCAGCGATATTGGAATCGTCGTCGACGATCAGGATTTTCTGTCTGGCAGCAGCCATAGGTATTGTCCCCCCGTTTCAAAATATAGATTTTCCGTCCGCTGTTACTGCAGCTCGACGATCGTGACGCCTGCGTCGCCTTCACCGAAGTCGCCGAGTCTGTATTTTTTGATCCACTTCTGCTTGCGCAGATAGTTGTGGACTGCTTTGCGCAGAGCCCCGGTCCCCTTGCCGTGTACGATGCGGACACTGGAGAGATGGGACATTCTCGCGTCATCGAGATATTTGTCCAGCTCGTTGATGGCTTCGTCCGTGGTCATACCCAGGAGACTCAGCTCCGGCGAGATGGACTGGTTTCTGGAGAAATCGAGATTTCTCTGTTTATTGCCTGCTCCGCCCGCATTTTCGAAAGCTTTCTTCATGCTGCTGCGGGAATTGCTCTTAACGGGATTGCCGTACGCGTCCTCTTCGATCAAAGTCAGGTCGCTGAGCGCTACTTTGGAATTCATTATGCCGCAGCGCACAGATACTTTGCCGTTGGAGTCCGGAAGGGCCGTCACAACGCCTGTCAGTCCCATGGAGATCACACGGACCTTGTCGCCCACATGAAGGTCGGAGGCTTTAAGCTTCCCTGTGGGAAGTTCTTCCTGCTTGCGGCTGAGCTTCTCATTCTTCTTGGAGACCTGCTCGCGCAGTGAACTTCTCGCTCTCTCCATAGCGGCCATATCGCCGCCGCGTCCGCTCTTTCTCATCTCTGAGATTGCCGCGTCTGCTTTCTTCTTGGCGTCCGCAAGAATGTCCCTGGCCTCTTCGTTGGCTTTTTCGAGGATCTTATCCCTGCGCTCGTCCAGGAGCTTTTCTTTATTCCGGATTTGCTTCTGCTCCTTGGCGATCGATTCCCTGAGGGCGGAGATCTCCTCCTGCTCCCTCTGTATTTTGATCCTCTTTTCTTCCAGATCAGCCAGGATGTCTTCCATATTCTGGGTCTCCTGGCTCAGCTGTTCCCGGGCCACCTCAATGATGTTCTCGGGAAGCCCCAGTTTCTTCGAGATAGCAAAGGCGTTGGATTTGCCCGGCACGCCGATCAGCAGTCTGTATGTAGGCTGCAGAGTCTCCACATTGAACTCGCAGCTGGCGTTTGTGACGCCGGGCGTGTTCATGGCGTAGACCTTGAGCTCGCTGTAGTGAGTCGTAGCTACGGCTCGGATCCCCCGCTCATGCAGATAGTTCAAAATAGAGATGGCCAGCGCCGCTCCTTCAGTCGGATCTGTTCCCGCTCCGAGCTCGTCGAAGAGACACAGGCTGCTCTCATCCACATCCTTCAGGATATCCACGATGGTGGTCATATGGGAGGAGAAAGTGGACAGACTCTGCTCTATGCTCTGCTCATCGCCGATATCGGCATAGACTTCACTAAACAGCGCGATCTCACTGCGGTCGCCTGCGGGAATATGAAGTCCCGCCATACCCATCAGTTCAAAGAGACCGATGGTCTTTAATGTGACTGTCTTACCTCCCGTGTTGGGACCGGTTATGACGATCAGGTCGTAATCATTTCCGAGCTCCAGATCAATGGGCACGACTTTCTTCTTGTCAATGAGGGGATGCCTGCCTTTGTTGATCTTAATATATCTTCTGTTGTTGAGAAGAGGCATAGTGGCGTTCTGTTCCAGCGCGAGCTTGGCCTTCGCGAAGATGAAATCAAGTTTCGTCATATTCGCCGCATTGTCCTTGAGGGCCATGAGATTGTCCGCCGCCTCTGCGGAGAGAGAAGCCAGAACCTTCTCAATCTCCTGTTTCTCCTGAAGCGTAAGCTCTCGGATCTGATTGTTTAGATTAACGATGGCAGCGGGCTCTATGAAAAGAGTGGAACCGCTGGCACTCTGGTCATGGACAATGCCTTGCACCTGATTCTTATACTCGGACTTAATAGGAATACAGTAGCGGTTCCCGCGCATGGTCACGACACTGTCCTGCAGATAAGGTGCCAGAGTCACATTGACCATTTTATTGAGCTGCTGGTGGATCCTTCCACTGGCCTGGCTGATCTCCCTGCGCACTCTGCGAAGGCCCGGGCTCGCCTCGTCGGCGATCTCCTCCTCGGAGAGGATGCAGCGGTTGATCTCTCTGGAGAGGCTCTTTAAAGGATATAGGCAGTCGAAGAGGTCGAAGAGAATATTGTCCTCGGGCTTTATCTGTTCATTGCTCCCAAGAGCGGAAACGCCTCTTCCGCCGGACTCAGTTGTGCCGTATTCCTGCACGCGCCCCACATTGTCAAGAAAAGAAGCCAGATGAAGCAGCTCTGCCGCTGTCAGTGTGCTTCCGATGGAGAGAGCGCCGAAGGTATAACCGAAGTCCCTGTTGGAGCCGAAATTCACATTTCCTTTCCGGATCAGAAGCTGCAGCGCGGCGTCTGTCTCCTCCTGGGCAAGGCGGATGTCCGCCAGATTGTCCATCGGTCTTAATTCTCTGCATAACGCCTTGGCCGGCGCGGAGTTGGCGTTCTCCGTCAGCTTTTCGATGATCTTATTGAATTCAACAATGTGTAAAACTTTATCGTTCATGGAAATCGTGATTCTCCCGGTTCATTAAAGATCGATTTTTCAGTTGGTTTACCCATGGGGATAGTATAGCACATCTGCGGCGGTTCTTTTCAATTTCCTACGGTCGGGGTATACTTTAGAAAAATGTGTAATGAAATAAGGACTTTACTATGAGCAATGAACATCCCGGCAGGAATGAAAATATGCAGGACAAACTGCAGGAAATAAAGAAAAATACGGAAACAGGCAGCACTGAACAGCCTAAGGAACAGGATTCTGATATAGGATTTCTGCAGGAGGAGATCAAAAAGCGCCCCCGCAACAGAAAGAAAATGATGCGTCAGATGATGACGATCGCCATAATGGCGGCAGTTTTCGGAGCGGTGGCCTGTCTGTTCTTCCTGCTCCTGGAACCGATCTTCACCAGAATGCTTTATCCGGAGGAAGCCGTGACAGGAGTCACATATCCCGAGGAGACGGAGACAGAAGAGCTTACACCTGAAGAGATGCTGGTCAACGAAGAAGAAAAAGCTGCCACAGAGGAACAGGAGAGGATCCGCGAAGAAGTCGATCGAATCCTGAGGGACAAAGAGAGGGGTGTAAGAGCAGTCGGAAACCTTTACAGCGCGCTGCGCTCTGTAGCGCAGGACTCGCTCTATTATCTCGTGGACGTATCCGAAATCTCATCAGATACAGACTGGTTCAACGATCCCTATGAGACAAGAGGCACTGTTTCCGGGATCATAATTGCCAAAACAGACTCGGAAGCGCAGATTCTGGTATATTCTCCGGGTATTAATTCCGCGCAGACTATTCAGGTAACCTTTTACGACGGTTCCTCCGTTGAGGGAACGATCCGTTCCTATGACCGTGTATCCGGTTTGGCTGTACTCAGCGTCAGTCTGGAAGGTATGAGTCCGGAATCAAAGGAGAAACTCAGGACGGCGGATCTGGGATCCTCTTCACCTTCCGTAGTGCTCGGAAGGCCGGTGATCGCTGTGGGAAGGCCTACAGGAAACAGCGGCAGTATCTCCTATGGGGCGGTTACCTCTGCAATCGCAAATCTGCCGATACAGGATTCCGGCTTTGTACAACTCACGACGGATATTTACGGCAGCAAGAACGCCTCAGGAGTGCTGATCGATCCGGACGGCCTTGTGATCGGGATAATCGATCCCATGCACGGAAGACCCGATATGCCTAATATTCTCTGCGCTATTGGCATTTCGGAGACCAAACAGTTGATAGAAAAATTATCAGCAGGAGGCAAAAAAGCGTATCTTGGTGTACAATGTACAGATGTGCCGGGTGATGTGCGCTCCAGGATGAATATTCCGGACGGAGTTTATCTGAGCGGAGTGGCGGATGATTCGCCAGCAATGAACGCGGGACTTCAGAAGGGAGATGTGATCACCGTTATGGGCGATGAGGAAGTGCATTACAGCGCGGCGATCTCCCGTATCCTTCTGGAGAATGAAGCCGGGGATGAGATTTCCATAACTTTGCTGCGTCCGAGCGGAGACGGCTACACGGAAATGGAACTGAACGTCACGCTGGGGTGATATAGCCGGCACAAGTCATAATATTAAAGATCATAATTTTTAGAAACGAGGAATAATCAGGAATGCGATATATTCAGGAACTTCACGAGGGAAGCAGCGTCAAGGACATCTATCTGTGCAAGAAGAGAATGTCGCTTGTAACCAAGAACGGGAAGAACTACGAGAGTCTTACTTTGCAGGACAAGACCGGCATTATCGACGCCAAGATCTGGGATCCCAACAGCATGGGAATCGGAGAGTTCGAGGAGCTGGACTATGTGGACATCGCAGGAGATGTAGTCTCTTTCCAGGGACATCTGCAGCTTAATATCAAAAGAGCGCGCAAATGCCATGAAGGAGAGTACAATCCGGCGGATTACGTGCCGGTATCGGACAAGAACATCGACGATATGATGGGAGCCATCGGCAAATACATCGACAGTGTTAAAAATGAGTATCTGCAGCGGCTTCTCAAGGCTTTCTTTGTGGAGGACAAAGAATTTATCGAGGACTTTCGCATGTCTTCCGCCGCCAAAAGCGTGCACCATAGCTTCGTCGGCGGACTTGCGGAGCACACTCTGGGCGTCACGAACCTGTGTCATTTCTTCTGCAGAAATTATCCCTACCTGAACAGAGACCTGCTGATCACGGTAGCCCTTCTTCATGACATCGGCAAGACCAAAGAACTCTCCAAATTCCCCCGCAACGACTACACGGAGGAGGGACAGTTTATCGGCCATATCATTATCGGAGTGCAGATGATCGATGAGAAACTCAGGGAGATTCCGGACTTCCCGATTCTGCTCGCTAATGAGGTCCGTCACTGTATTTTGGCCCATCACGGGGAACTGGAATACGGTTCTCCCAAAAAGCCTGCCATCGCGGAGGCATTGGCTCTGAATTTTGCCGATAACACGGACGCGAAACTGGAGATCTTTAAGGAGACACTGGCAGCGGGCCAGAGCGACGCGGGATGGATCGGATACCAGAACCTTCTGGAGTCCAATATCAGGAGAACCGAATTATGAAGAAGAACAAGGTTTCCGGGTATCGGAAGGGACAGGAGATCAAAGTCCGCATAATCGATATCGGAATGAGGGGCGAGGGCATCGGCAAGCTGGAGGACGGATATAC
>Ga0256407_10002982_pt1 | contig 30995 bp, 26 predicted proteins | sample RumenRJG_04DNA_FD_193489 | JGI IMG/M metagenome (GOLD analysis project Ga0256407, IMG submission 193489) | Bovine rumen microbial communities from Lethbridge, Alberta, Canada - RJG_04 | ecosystem: Host-associated > Mammals > Digestive system > Stomach > Rumen | place: Canada: Alberta...
CAAAACCCTTGATTTGAGGGATGTACAGACAAAAAAAATCCTCCCAAAATATTGAGAGGATGTTGTTGGTACGGATCGTTAAATTAACGTTTTATGAGAAATTCTCGTTTACAATATCAGAATCGTAGAAAGGCCTGATTCTGGCAAGATATTTTTCCCGCGGATAGATTCCGGAAAACAGATTTTCACGACGCATTTCCAACTTACTCCCCGCAGACTTACGACAGGATCCCAAACTCTGCCCCGCTGCTACATTATATGGTTATTCGAGGGTTAAGGGTACTATTCCTGAAAAATTTGAAAAAACAGCCTCGTTAACTGCCAATTTATCTTTTCATGCAGCCGTGAATCATCAAATCCGGCCCTCTGATAACAGACAGAAGCCTGTAAAGACTCTTCACGACTGAAAACCCGGAATTCCGGAAGAGAGGAAAAAAGATGGAAAAAGAAAGAAAAGGCAATAATCTGTGACGGTTTATTCCGAAGTTAAAGGGACTGTTCATTAATAATTTGCAGATTTAATCCCCTTAACTCCTGATTATCTCATACTGTCCATTCCGGTCATCGTATACCCCCAGGAACTGATCAGAGACTATTCCTGTGAAGCGCCCCGGTTTTTAAATTTCCGCATCATTTCCAGGGCCTCGGCCGGAATTCGGGATTCCTCCTCCCGGACCTGCCCCCTGAAAGCCTCCTGCATCCCCATGGCCTGATGCCCGGTTTTGGCTCCGGAATCGGCGGCGGCCTGCCCCCTGGCTCCCGGCCGCTCCTTATTCCGGACCGCACTTTCCCTGACCGCGCGTTCCATGTTTCTGGCTTCCCGGGATTTCGGAACCGGATCTGCCTCCGGAGCTTCAGCATCTCCCTCCGGAGACTTTCCCAATACCCGGAACAGGAGCTCGGCCTCCGGAAGCGGGATCTCGCATTCCCGCACCACCTCATCAAGCCCGGCCCCCAGCTGGATCATTTTCTTGGCCCGGGAATACATTCTGCCTTCAGGCTCCTTAAGCTCCAGATCCGCCTGCTTGTCCGACAGGCGCTCCACTGATTCCTGAAAATCCTGAAACTTCCTGATAATTCCGATATTACCGGTCAGAAGCTCATTAAGCTCCTTTCTGGAACTGTTCTGCTTCTGGGCCAGGGAATTGAAGGCGGTGGAAACATCCTTCTTGAGCCTGCTTATACGGCGCAGTGCCATCACGGCGCAAACAAGCGCGCCGAGAGCCATCCCCACGGCCGAAAACGCCAATGCAAACATCCAGATTGTCAGTTCTTCCGCATCCATGGTAATTTCCCGATACCAAAAAAAATAAAAAAACTCCAATGCCTCTCTAATGACATCGGAGTCCAGAGTTCAGTCCGTAACCGCCCGCCCCGGGCGGTAATCCGCTAAAAGGAGCCCTGAAAGCCGCACCCCGTGAACCCGGAATTCCTGCGGCACTGCATTATCAGATGCGGCTGATTTCATCCCATTCTTCGGATGTCAGGAGCTTATTAAGATCAATTATAATCAGAAGCTCCTCCCCCAGGTTAGCCACGCCCTTAATGAACTGGGCGCTTTCCTCGGTGCCGATGTTCGGAGCCGGATCAATGTCATCCGCACTGAGATCCACCACCTCGGCCACGCTGTCCACCAGAATGCCCACCACCTGTCCGCCGGCCTCAATAATGACGATGCGGGAGCTGTCGGTAACCTCCATGGGTTCAATTCCGAAGCGCATTCTGGTATCAATTACGGTAACCACGTTTCCCCGGAGATTGATAATTCCCAGAACATAATCCGGAGAGCCGGGAACAGGAGCGATTTCGGAATAGCGCAAAACCTCCTGAACCTGCATTACATTAATGCCATATACCTCTCTGTCGAGATGAAAGGTCACCCATCTGGTCAGTTCTCCGTTCTTGGCCTTGACCTGACTGTTATCCTGTTCTGCCATGACTGTTCCTCCACTCCTGATATCCGGGACGGCAGGCCCGGCCTTGATCCGTTTTCGGGAATACCGGCATTATACACTGACAATACCGGCGTTTTCCGTGCGGAAACACGTAGTTTTAAGACACATCTGCAACAAAATCCGGAACTACTGTCTGATCCTTCCGGCTCCATCCAGAAGATCCCTGACGTTGTCTCCAGATTCCAGCATTTTTATAAGCTCCTCCGGATGCAGAAGCGCACACATCTCGTTCTTCACGATTCCCGAAAGCCACGGCCGCGCCCCGGGCTTATCGCGCCACTTGATGGCATCATTGTTCAGATTGCGGGTTCCGATGAGCTCGTCGCACTGCACGGCCCAGTCCGAGGATCCCAAAAGAATTGCATACCGGTACTCGTGCGCCACGATTTCCTTGCCCGGCATCATCCACCTGGCAGTATCCACCACCGCAACCTTGCGTTTTCTGATATTGGTAAGACCGGCAAACCATTCCGGCTTCCCGAACATCTGGGTAATCTTTTCGGTCTGGTAAATTCCTCCCAGATACTTAAGAGGCACGGCCAGAATAACCCCTGCCACCCTGAAGAACAGCGCGGAAAACTCCTTCCCGAGATCCATGTTCTGCCACTCTGTCTTTGCGGGGGCCGGAACCTGAACCTCTGCCTGAACCTCCGCGGCAGTCACCTGCAAGGGCTCGGAAATCTGAGCCTTTGCAGCTGCTTTCGTCTCGGTCTTTACCACTGTCTCCGTTTCAGTTTTTACAGCGGTTACTGCCGGAGCCACAGTTTCCGTCCGCGTTTCCACGGCAGCAGCGGCCACAACAGGGGTTTCCGTGACCGTAACCACAGCTTCCCTGACCTCGGGAACCGCGGCAGCCTCGACTGTTATGGGTACCTGATCCAAAAGAGACTGCAGAGAGGTGCGGTTTTCCGGTTCCTTAAACGGCAGGGAAGGTGCCTTTTCCGGCTCCTTTTCGGAAACCGGCACCAGCCCGGCGCCCTCCCCGGACAGGGGTTCATCCTCGGCAAGCAGCGAATTAAAATAATTCACCATTGCCGCATACTGCATGGATTTGCTCATTTCTAACTGTCCTTCTCCACTTTCAGAAGATCATTAAGAAGCTTCTCGTAGGCCAGACAGCCTTTGGAATACGGAAACTTTATCGGTGCCGGCACATGAAACTCGCTGGAGTCACGGAATCTGGTATCGATAGGGATCACATCCCGCCACACCACATCGCCGTAGGCTTCCTTGATTGATTCCAGAGTCTGATTCGAAGCCCTGGTGCGTCTGTCGAACATGGTGGGCACTATCAGGTATCTCAGCGGCCGGGCCTTGGTTCCCCGCAGGATCTCAAAGGTTTTCATCATCCTTTCCAGCCCCTTCAGGGCCAAAAACTCGGTCTGGGTCGGCACGATAATGCTGGAGCTGGCTGCCAGCGCGTTTACCATCATCACTCCCAGCACCGGCGGGCAGTCCACAATGGCACAGTCAAACTCATCTCCGATGACCGCCAGCGACTTCTTAAGAATAAGTCCGGCCTGACTCTGCTTCTGCCCCAGAGTCTGGTCCAGAGTGGCCAGGGCCAGAGAACCCGCCATCAGTTTTATATTGCTCACCGGGGTATCAATAATAATGGAATTAACAAGCTCCCTGGTGATTTCTCCGCTTATAAAAAGGTCGAACAGCGTATGCTCCAAATCATCGGAGTCATAACCGAAACAGCTGGTAAGAGAAGAATGCGGATCGGTATCCAGCACCAGAACCCGCATGCCCCTTCTGGCCAGAATTCCGGCCAGAGTAATCACTGTCGTGGTTTTGCCGACTCCGCCCTTCTGATTTGCAACAGTCCATACAATCATCGGATCGTCCTCATTATTTGTTATCTCCCGCGCCGGGGCCGGTTCCTCTCCCGGAACTTTTTCCTCCGGAGTCTGCCGCCCCATCCGGTTCCTGCCTTGAAAATACCTTGATGCGTCCGTCAGGCATTCTGATAATTTCCAGATCCTCCAGATCCCTGGGAGAAAGCTGCTCCCTTGCTCCGGGAGAAGTATCCACCAGATCCGGAAGCACTTCAAGCTTTGCAGGCCTCATGGCATATTTTGAAATGGCCACAGTCACGCAACGGTTGCGGGCCCGGCCTCTTTCAGTGGAATTTGAAACAAAGGGAGCAAACTGGCCGTAGGCCTCCACTCCCAGCCGGTGCGGATCAATCCCGTTAACCGCCATATCCTCGATAACGCTGATGGATCTTGCCGCTGAAAGCTCCCAGTTCGAGCGATAAACCTCGTTCTTCACCAGGGAATTGTCAGTATATCCCCGCACTCGGATATAGTTGCTGATATTTTTCAGGATATCGGAAATCTTTTCAAGCACCGGACGGGCTCTGTTCAGAATCGATGCGCTTTCCGGAGCAAATACCAGGGCATCGTTAAGATCAATGGTGAGCCAGTTCTGATTCTGGGACACGATTACCAGTCCCTCGCTTTCCAACTCCTCCAGGGCATTGGAGATATCCTCTCTTACCGAATCCAGGGGGGCTCCCATGACATTTTCGCCGGAAGTGCTGCTGATGGCATCTGAAGTTTCCGCGCCGTTGCCGTTGTTGTCATCACGGTTACTGTCCTTTTTAATGGGTGAATCCTGAGAGGCTCCGTATTCAATCATGCCGCCGCCGCCAGGATTATCCGCATGAATGGGCTTGATATCCGGAGTGGTAAGATTGACACTGGCTTCCACGGGATTCTCGCTCATAAGCTGGGTAATGATGATTTCCGCCTGTCCGGGAGCCTCCGCCTTGTCATTTACAAAGCCCACCTGGGTAAAGCTGTCCATAAGCCCCTGCACCATGGCCGAAAAGTCATTTCTGGCGGACATTGCAAATCCGTAAAGCACTACGAACACCGCAAAAAGCAGCGTCATGAAGTCGGCATAGGACACCATCCAGCGCTCGGCATTTTCAGGGGCAGCAACCTTCTTTTTGCGGGCCATGAACGTCAGACCTCCTGTCCGGTATATACCGAGAGCTTTCTCTTAAGCTGCATGGTGTTTTCGCCGTTTGAAATGGAAACCAGCCCCTCCAGTGTCATGGCCTTGAAGGCCAGGCGGTCATGAAGAATCGCCTTGAACCGGTTGCCTGCAGGAAGAAAGAGTAGATTAGCCGCCACCAGGCCGTAAATGGTAGCCACGAAGGCCACCGCAATGGAGGGGCCCAGAAGTTCCGGCTGATCCAGAAGTCCCATGGCGTGAATAAGGCCCAGCACCGCACCGATAATACCCATGCACGGGGCATAGCCGCCAATACCCTCGAGGACCTTGATATACTGCTCTTCCTCGTATTCCTCGTGCTCCATTTCGGCTTCAAGAAGAGAGATAAGCTGATCCTTGTCCACCCCGTCCACAATCATCTGAATTCCCTTTTTGGTGAAGGGGTCGTTAATGTTGCTCAAAGTGTTTTCCAAAGCCAGAAGCCCCTGTTGCCGGGCGGTCTGAAGCATTGATTCCAAAAGCGAGGACTGCCCGATCAAATCATGCCGGGGCGGGGCAATAAGCCACTTGAGACGCACCAGGGCTCCGATGACGGTACCGATGGGAAACTGCACCATGCCGGCACCGAAAGCGGCTCCGATCACAATCATGAAGGCCGGCAGATCCAGAAGAGCGGTGGGATGAGATCCTTCGATCATCATACCGCCGAGAATAAAGCCCACGCCTACAAAAAATCCTAAAATATTCATGGATTACCTACTTTGCTGCTCAAACCGCTACTTTACTATGGTGCCTATAATCTCATCGGCAATATCCTGAAGCGGCAGAATCCGGGAGGCAAATCCCGCCACCGCTTTGGGCATTCCGTAGATAACCGATGTCATCTCATCCTGGGCCCAGATTTCCGAGCCTTTGTCATGCAAAAGCTTGCAGCCCATTTTTCCGTCCTGTCCCATACCGGTGAGAATGATTGCCAGCACCCGAAGTCCGGAACACCGGGACAAAGACCCCATCAGAATATCAACTGACGGCCGGTAGTAAACCTCCGGCGGACTTTCAAGCACGGAAACCCGGAAGTTTCTGGGATACCGCGAAGTTACCGTAATCTGACGGCCGCCCGGAGCAATGTACACCCACCCCGGCTTGAGCTGTTCGCCGTCCTCGGCCTCCTTTACATTGACCCGGGACAGCTTGTTAAGACGTTCCGCAAAGGATTTTGTAAAGAGAGCCGTCATGTGCTGCGCCACCACCACCGGAAACGGAATCGTTCCAGGCAGAGCGGTAATAATCGCCTGCAGAGCATTGGGGCCTCCGGTGGAGCTCCCGATGGCCAGAATCTGATAATCGGTGGTTCCCTCCGGAGCACAGTTTTTATGGTGCTGGAGAACTTCATTCCGGATTTCGTGGCTTTTCTTGAGATTGGTAAGCGCATTGAGCTCGGCCTTCTTGCGGTTTATCAGCGCTTCCAGCCTGGCCTCCACATTGCTCATGGCCTGAATGGCCTTCTGAGTTTCCCGGCTGGTGTCCCACCGGGACGACGGCAGATGGGCCGGCGCCGCAGCGGAAGATCTTGGAGAACCCGTGCCCTGAATCCGGACAGAACCTCCGGAGGTTCGGCTTCCCGAAGCACTCCCTGACATCTCGGCAGCCCGGCGCCGGTTACGGTACATGATGGAAGAACCCAGGGCCTTCACCTTGTCGCAAAGTTCCTGAACTACCTGCGTTTTTCTGCGGGCAATTCCCGCAAAATCCTTGGGAAGACAGTCGGAAGCTCCGGAGGACAACGCTTCCAGTGTCTCCCGGGCTCCCTCCTCGGTCAGAGATGAAAACATCAGCACCGGAGTGGGACAGATCTCCATGATCTTCCTGACAGCTTCAATCCCTCCCATCACGGGCATCTCAACGTCCATGGTGATCACATCGGGCTTAAGGGTTCGTGTCATCTCAACGGCAATTTTTCCGTTTGCGGCTTCACCGACCACTTCAATCTCAGGATCCGTGTCAAACATCTCCTTAAGACGCTTACGGTAAAACGTCGAATCGTCAACAATAAGGACTTTAACAGCAGACATTAAAAACCCCCGATTTTCAGGCACAGTAACTTAAAAATCAAAAAAACTCCGGAAATGCTACTTACCGGAGTCCCTGACAGCGCTCAGACCGCCGGCGGTGATGCAGTGGCGGCCGTATCCCGGCGTGCCGGTCTTCTGACGGGCGGCTTGGCAGTATCCTTCTTGGCATACCCTCTCAGGAGACTTGGAATGTCCAGAATCAGCGCAATGCCGCCGTCCGAGGTGATAGTGGCTCCGGCCATGCCGGGAGTGCCGTGAAGAAGCTGATCCAGCGGCTTGATTACCACTTCCTCCTGCCCCACCAGTTCATCCACAACGAAGGCCACCTGATTGCCGTTGCCCTGCTGAACCAGCACCACGTGCCCCCACTCGGGATGCGCAAAGTCCTGGGAGCGGTTCCGGATCAGCCAGTCCTGAAGGTAGAACAGCGGAATTGCCTTTTCGCGGATTACGATGGTATCCTGACCGTCCACCTTCTTGACACCGTCCAGTCTGAGATGGAAGATCTCGTTCACAGAGGTAAGCGGCAACGCAAAGCTCTGGCTTCCCACCTTGACCATCAGAGTAGGAAGAATCGCCAGGGTCAGCGGCACCTTGATTTCGATTACCGTGCCCTTGCCAAGCTTGGAATCAATACGCAGGGAACCGTTAAGCTTGGTAATGTTTGTCTTTACCACATCCATGCCCACGCCACGTCCGGAAATATCCGAAATGTTCTCCTTGGTGGAAAAGCCCGGCTTGAAGATAAGATTGAAGGCTTCGACATCAGTCATGCGTTCCGCAGTTTCCTTGTCCAGAACACCGCGCTTGATGGCCACGGACTTGAGCTTGGCAGGATCCATGCCGGCACCGTCATCAATAATCTTCAGGAGAATGTGATCCCCCTCCTGGGAGGCGCTGAGGGTCACGGTTCCCTGTTCCGGCTTCCCTGCCCTGGCGCGCACGTCCGGCATCTCAATGCCGTGGTCGCAGGAATTCCGCACCAGGTGAATCATCGGATCCGCCAGAGCATCCACCAGGGTCTTGTCCAAATCGGTTTCCTCACCCTCCATCACCAGCTCAATCTTTTTGCCGAGATTGCGGGCCAGCTTGCGGATTAACTGCGGGAATCTCCCGAACACCTTCTTGATCGGCTGCATGCGGGTTTTCATCACCGCACCCTGGAGATCGGCCGTAACCACGTCAAGGTTGGAGATCGTCTTGTTAAGCTCCTCGTTGGACTGCATGGAGCTGCCGATGCTGAGCAGACGGTTTCTCACCAGCACCAGTTCACCCACCATATTCATGAGGTTGTCCAGGATCTTGGTTTCCACACGGACAGTATCGTCAACCGTCACCTTGGCGGCGGCAGCTGCCTTGTCAGCGGCATGATGATCGGCCCCGGCAGCATCTCCGGATGCTGACGGCTCCACCGCCGGAGCGGAAGCCGGAGTCTCCGGGGTGCGTTTCGGCGGTTCCGGAGCAGGTGCGGGAGCCGGCTTAGAAGGCTCCGAAACAGGAGCCGGCGCGGGACCTGACGTCATGGCAGCCTTGTCATTGGCGCTGCCCGGAGCCACCCCCTTGCCGTGCAGGGAATCCAGCAGGGCCTCAAAGTCATCATCGGTCATGGTATCTCCGGGACTGGAGAACACGTCCTTGGCCGGGGCGGCCGGAGCCGGCGCGGGTTTCGGAGGCGGCGGAGGCGGAGTAACTGCCGCACCCGCTCCCGGGATCGGCACCGGCTTCGCCTCGGCACCTGCCAGAATAGCGTCAAACTCGCTTTCGATATCGGGGACTCCGCCCGGACCGGCCTTGTCATTAACACTGCCGGGAGCAACTCCCTTGCCGTGCAGAGAATCCAGAAGTGCCTCGAACTCGTCATCGCTTATGGTATCAATACCAGAAGCTGCGGCAGCAGGTGCCGGTGCAGGCGCCGGTGCAGGCACCGGAGCGGGAGCCGGTTTCGGAGGTGGCGGCGGGGGAGGAGGAGGCGCAACCGGTTTGGGAGCCGGAGCGGCCCCGGGGGTACAAAGAGCCTTCAGGCTGTTCAGAAGAGACTCCGGGGCGTCCTCGGGCATTTCTCCGTTCTGAACCTGATGAAACATCTCATTAATGGTATCGTACGCCTGAAAAATCACATCCATAAGATCTGACGTGACCGGCACTGTCTTCTTCCGGAGGCAGTCAAAAACATTTTCGGCGCCGTGGCAGGCTTCTACCAAAGGGGTAAGATTCAGGAACCCGGCCCCGCCCTTTACCGTATGGAAGGCACGGAATATCGCATTGAGGAGTTCGGAATCTTCCGGATTCTTTTCCAGAGCCACCAGCTGCTCTGAAAGATTTTCAATTAGTTCTCCAGCTTCAACCAGAAAGTCCTGGAGAATCTCCTGATCAACACCTTCTAAAGCCATCTAGCATCCACCTATCTCATAATCTGCAAAAAAACATCCGAGGCTCAGGATTTAAAAGCCGAGACTGGCAAGCAAATCGTCAACGTCGTCCTGATTTCTGGCAACGTCATCCCTGTCATCGGGATTGTGTATCGGGCCCTCGGCAGCCGAACCGGAAGGAACAACCCTGACACGGCTGTCAGCAATGGCCTTCTCCCCGGCATAGGCCTTCAGCATGGCAAGCAGGCTGCCTTCAACCTCGCCTACCAGCTTGATAATGCGGTTAATCATCTGACCGGTCAGATCCTGAAAGTCCTGGGCCATCAGAATTTCGGTCAGCTGATTGTTAAGGGTATTGGCATCCTTCTGAGCCACCTGAAGCAACGCATAGCTGCCATGGCAGAGACGCACAAAGGTAGATTTGTCAATGTCCTTGCGCATCAGCCTTTCCCAGAGGGGCATAATCGCGTTTATCGAGGAATCCAGCTTGTCAGCCAGCGGTTTGCACTGATCCACGGCGTCCATGGTACGGTTGGCAGCGTTGTCAGTCATCTTTATGATATAGCGCAGCCGTTCTGTGGCGTCCGGTATCTCGGTTTCGGCAATATCCTTCAGCCGGGGATCAACAGTAAAATTGCTTATCTCGTCATGAAGATTACGGGCCATTTTTCCCACCTCGGAAAAAAGATCGGCCTGATTTCGGTTCACGATCCCCACAATCATGGCATCCGCCTCCTCCTGATACCCGTCCTCAAGGTACTCAAGAAGGAGCTGAGCTTCTGCTCTGGTTATAAGCGGACCTCTTTCATGTTCATCGCTGCTGTATGTGGTCATAAGCACTGCCCCGATTTTTTTTTAACCTAAGCGTTCAAAAATCTTATCGAGTTTTTCCTTGAGTGTTGCAGCCGTGAAGGGCTTTACTATATAACCGTTGATTCCGGCCTGAGCAGCCTCGATAATCTGCTCTCTCTTGGCCTCGGCAGTAACCATGAGCACCGGCAGAGTTTTAAGCTTGTCGTCGGCACGGATTGCCTTGAGAAGATCTATCCCCTGCATTCCGGGCATATTCCAGTCGGTGATCACAAACTGAAAGTCCCCGCTCTTGAGCATGGGCAGCGCCGTATTTCCGTCATCGGCTTCCTGAGTATTGTTAAATCCTAGGTCGCGGAGCAAATTCTTGATAATTCGCCTCATTGTAGAAAAATCATCAACAATTAAAATCTTGATATTCGTGTCCAAAATTAGCCTCCAGGTACACTTTCATTCAGATTCCTGCACAATATGCAACAAGAACACTTTACCCCTTATAACTTAGTGCATTATGCACATGTCCGATGAGCTTTACAGAGATCTGTACAGCAATTTGCATTCAATTAAGGGGCATACCCCAAAAAATTGTCAAATTATGCGGAGTAAAACAGCAACATGATGAAAATCCCATGTAAATAAGCACTCCGCCTCCGAACGACCGCATGCATACCCGTCCCCCGTAACCTATATTGAAAGATAATCCGGGAAAATATGCTGTGAACTCGCCTGTTTTTTTTAAAGAAAGTCCCGAAACGGAGAAAATACCCGGAAAGCCGGGGACTGTCGGTGAACCCGGGAAGGCATCCTGACCGGACAAACACCGCCGAACACGGAGAACACCGAAATCCCGCCCGGAAGAAAATCCGGGAACATAAAAAGGCCCGACCGGGATGAAGGAACGAAGAAATGAAAAATCCGGAATGAAAAAATAGAGGTCAGCAATCCTCAATCCAGTCTCTGAGAACAGCCCTGATTCTTACCGTGGCCTGTGCCATAATCTGGCTTACCCGGGATTCCCCGACACCGATGACGGCTCCGATTTCCTTAAGATTGAGACCGTCATTGTAGTAAAGAGAAAGAATCTGCTGCTCCCGTTCCGGAAGCTGTTTCAGGGCATCGGCCAGATGTGCGGCAAACTGCTCCCGGGAAATCTGACTGAGGGGAGTTGCCATGGAACTGCCAGGATCCGTCTCCACCGAGATCACGTCCTCGCTGACTCCCAGGTCGTCAATCCCGATAAAGTGGCTAACCGCCTCTTCGGACACCATGCGGTGATACTCGTCAATGGAAATCTGCATTCTTTCGGCAACTTCGCTGTCCCTGGGCTGACGGCCCAGTTCATGCGATAGCTTGTTGATTACCGCCGCAATAGAACGGGCGTTTTTGTGAACCGCCCGAGGAGCCCAGTCATCGCTGCGGATCTCGTCCAGCATTGCCCCGCGGATTCTGATGGAGGCATAGGTTTCAAACGAGGCCCCCTGCAGACCCTCGTAATTTCTGACAGCCTCCATAAGGCCGATCATTCCGGCCTGGATCAGATCGTCAACCTGAACCACCGGCGGCAGCCGGGCCTTGAGATAAAGAGCAATGCGCTTGACCAGCGGCGCATACTGCATCACCATGCCGTCCCGATTGTTCTTCTGACTTAAATAAGCCCTGGTCGGATTCAATTTGAGCTTCCTTACGTGCCGCTGCGCTGCTTCTCTTCCCCGTCGCCGTCATTGGCCACCGACCGCTTAACCAGATTTTCCACAAAAAACTCCAGATGTCCCTCGGGACGGTACGGGATGGGCCAGGTAGCGGCTCTGAGAGCCAGGGCCTTGAAGGCCATGGCCGCGGGAGACTTGGGGAAGGCATCCACGATAACCTGCCTTTTTCTGAGTGCCAGTCTGATATTATTATCCATGGGCACGCATGAAACAAGTTCGAGAGCCACATCCAAAAAGCGATCCGTGACCTTTGTCAATTTGGCAAAAAGCTCTTTTCCCTGCCTGAGACTGTTGACCATATTGGCAACGATCTTGAAGCGCGACACCCCGTATTCGGTATTCAGAATCTTCATAAGAGCATAGGCATCGGTAACGGACGTCGGCTCATCGCAGACCACCACCAGTACATCCTGGGCAGCCCTGGCAAATGCCAGCACCATATCCGATATTCCGGCGGCGGTATCCACAATAAGCACATCCACCGGAGTCTTTAATTCACTGAAGGCCCTGATAAGTCCGGCATGCTGGGCCGGAGACAGCTCCACCATCGCCTGCTTTCCCGAGGAGGCCGGAACTATCTTGAGCCCGTGAGGTCCTTCCACCATCACCTCGTCCAGGGTGCATTCTCCGGAAAGCACATGGAACAGGTTCCTGTTAACCTTGATGCCCAGCATGACATCGATATTGGCCAGCCCCAGATCCGCATCCAGAAGCATTACCCGCTTACCCTGTGCGGACATAGCAATCGCCATGTTCAGGGAAACACTGGACTTGCCCACGCCCCCCTTGCCGCCTGTTACGGTAATAACCTTCACACCATGCCCGGAAAGATTTCCGCCTGCCATTTTCCTTAATCCTTCTGCCTGATCCATATCTCTCTATTCTCCCCTGCCCAGATCCCTGGCCCACGACGCCTCTCCGGCATCCCCGGAGCCAAATTCCAGTTCCGGTTCCAAATCCTCAATCTGGGAAAGAAGCATGGAAACCAGCCTGCGGGCATCCCCAATCTCCAGATCCTCCGGAACCCGCTGTCCGGAAGTGGTGTATGCTATCGGAATATCCTGTTCGATGCAGATGCTCAGAGCATCGCCGATACTGACGCTCTCATCCAGCTTGGTTATTATGAGACCGTCAACGCCGGCCTTCCCGAAACGCCTGACGGCATCCTCCAGAACCTTCCGCTGTGCGGTTCCCGGAAGCACCAGATAATGCTGAAGCTTGATTCTGGCATTGCGATCCAGCTCCATTAGCTCCTCTTCAAGCCTGGTGTCCCGCTGTCCCAGTCCAGCCGTGTCTATAAGAACAAGACTGCGGTTTCTGAGCTGATACAAAGCTTCGGAAAGCGTGGTCACATCCTCAACCACCTTGACGGCACAGCCCATAATCCGGCCGTAAGTCAGAAGCTGCTCGGAGGCTCCGATACGGTAGTTGTCAGTGCTGATAAGAGCCACCTGATCCGGCCCGTACTCCAGGGCAAATCTGGCAGCCAGCTTGGCAATGGTGGTAGTTTTTCCGACTCCCGTAGGACCGATAAGCGCCACAGCTCCGCCGTTTTTGAGAATAACGTCCTGTCCCACCCTGACGTTGTTTTCCAAAATCCGTGCCAGTTCCCGCCACGCCTGGGACAGCGGAGCCTCGCCGTCAATCCGGTTTGTGATGCGGTCGGCTGTTTTTTCCGAAAAACCTCCGGAAACCAGCAGTCTGGCAATCATCGCCCTGACCGGCTCCTCCCGGCTCCGTTCATCATGCATAAGGCCGGCCAGCTGGTATTGCAGAAGGTGTCTTATGGCCTCCACCTCCCGGGACAGATCCGTCAGTTTTGCGGAATCCTGAAGAACCCGGTTTTCCGGCTCCCGGACTTCCTTCCGCTCTCCGGATCCCCGGGCCGGCTGATATCCCTTGAAGGCATTGCCGGAACCGATGCTGGGAGGAGCCTTGACAGTCTCGCCCCCGCCGGAGGATCGGGATCTCCGTTCCCCCGCCGCATTCTGCTGTTCCTGCCGGGAAAGCAACGCCGCCAGGGAATCGGCGAATTTTTCCTGTCGCTGGCTTAAATCTGCCAATTTATTGACATCTTTCCCGGCAGAACGACGCTTTTCCGGCAGAGATCCTGACGATATATTGACACTGTCATCGGGAATATCCCTTTCATAGCCGGAAGCGCCGGAGGAGGAATCCGGGGCCCCGGACCTGGCGGAATCCCCCACTCCGGCGACAATCTCCACCCCGCCGCTGACATTTTTGCTGGACATGATGATGGCTTCGGAACCGAGCTCCTCCTTGATTTCCTGGAGCGCCGAACGCATATCCTTTGCAAAAAACCGTTTCAGATTCATGTATTACCCCTGTTACTGCCCCTGTTACTGCCCTACGGCGCTGACAATCTTGATCTGCTTGTCGTCAGGAATTTCCTGATAGGATAAAACTCTGAGCCCCGGTATGGAATTCTTCACAAAACGTGCCAGGGTATTTCGCAAAAGCCCCGAAGTCAGCAGAATTGCGGGTTCGCCCTCCATCTCCTGACGGTTGGCCGCATCCGCCAGGGACTTTTGCATTCTCTCGGCAAGTCCCGGCTCGATTCCGGCACCGTCTGCCCCGCCGGACTGCAGGGACTTGTGCAGAATATTCTCCAGATCCCGGGAGAGCGTGATAACCGGAATAACCGCGGCGGATCCCACGATATCCTGCACAATGAGCCTTCTGAGCCCAATACGACAGGCAGCGGTAAGCACCTCGGGATCCTGGCTCTTGGGAGCATAGTCCGTCAGGGTCTGCAGGATGGTACGCATATCGCGGATCGGAACCCCGTCATTGAGAAGGTTCTGCAGCACATGGCAGAGACTTCCGAGGTTAATGATGCCCGGAACCAGATTCTCCACCAGCTTGGGCTGCGTCTTGGAAACGATGTCCAGAAGGTTCTGCACCTCCTCCTGCCCCAGAAGGGAGGCCGCATTCTGAGCCAGGATCTGACTCATATGAGTGGCCACCACCGTGGCGGAATCCACCACGGTATAGCCATATCCCAGCGCCTGGTCGTTCTCCGACTTATTGATCCAAATCGCGTCAAGGCCAAAGGAGGGATCCTTGGTGGGAGTTCCCTTGAGATTTCCAAACACCTGGCCGGGATTAATGGCCAGCTCCCGATCCGGATAAACCTCGGCCTCGCCGAGACTGACCCCCATCATGGTAATGCGGTAGGCATTGGGAGACAGATCCAGGTTATCCCTGATATGCACCGCAGGAACCAAAAAGCCCAGCTCCTGGGACAGTTTCTTTCTGACACCCTTGACCCGACTCAGAAGCTCGCCTCCCTGCTTCTTGTCCACCATGGGAATCAGCCGGTAGCCCACCTCGAGTCCTATGACATCCACGGGAGCCACATCATCCCAGCTGAGTTCCTTCTTGTCCGGGGAGGGAGTCCCGGCAGAACTGACCGGAGCGTTTTTGGCCTCTTCCTTCTTTTTGAGATCCCGTTTCCGCATATACCAGGCCAGGCCCCCGCACAGTGCCGCCAGAAACAGAAACGGCAGATGCGGCATCCCGGGAACAATGGCAATAACACCGAGAATCGCCGCCGCCACTGTGGGGGAACGGGAATCCCGGAAGATTTCTGAGATAACCGCCTTGCCCATGTCCTGATCGGTATTCTGCCTGGTAATGATTATGGCAGTGGCCACGGAAAGCAGGAGCGACGGAATCTGGGCCACAAGGCCGTCCCCCACCGTCAGCTTGGTATAAATGTCAGTGGCATCGGCGAATTTCAGGTTATGCTGGGCAATTCCGATAATCATGCCGCCGATAACATTGATAAACAGGATCAGGATACCGGCAATGGCATCCCCCTTCACAAATTTGCTGGCACCGTCCATGGCTCCGTAGAAGTTGGCCTCCTGGGTTACTTCGGCACGCCGGACCTTGGCCTGCTCCTGAGTGATGAGACCGGCATTGAGATCGGCGTCAATGGACATCTGTTTCCCGGGCATGGCATCCAGGGTAAAGCGTGCCGTAACCTCGGAAATACGGCCCGCACCCTTGGTAATTACCACAAAGTTGATAATCACCAGAATGGCGAACACGATAAGACCGACCACAAAGTTGCCGCCCATAACCACATTGCCAAAGGACTCGATAACCTTTCCGGCTGAGGCGCCGCCCCCGTGCCCGTAAACCAGAATCACCCGGGTGGAGGCCACATTGAGAGAAAGTCTGAGCAGCGTGGCGATTAGGAGCACTGACGGAAAGGAAGCAAATTCCGTGGGTTTTTTCGTATAGATGGTTACGAACAGGATCAGCATGGAAATGGTAATGTTGAAGGTAAAGAACATGTCCAGAAGAAAGGCCGGCATGGGAAGCATGACCATGCCGAGGCACATCAGCACCAGCACCGGAGTGCCGACCGATTTTGCAGGCAGGGTTTTAATCCTGTTCCAGAGATCCAGAGCCATAACCTAAGGTTTCCTAATTCTTTACCAAGGGCATTATATGATCATTAAGGTTTATTGCCGTCCGAGTCCCCGCCTGAGTGCATCAAATTCATGAAAGGGATCGTGTTTCGCTTCAAAAACAGAAAGCCGGATTTGCCTGAAAACTCAGTTTTTTCCGGAAGGAATCGGCTCCTGCAAAGTACCAGGACAAGTGTTCCGAGCATATTTCATACCAGTTCCGGCTTTCCGGATTCCGCATTGTCTTCCGGCACACCGTCGGAAGCCATACGAAAAATCAGCCCCCGGGCCCTTTCGGAAACCAGCCCTAGAATCCAGTCCACGTAAATCTCCTGCAGTCTGAGCCGATCATTAAGATAATCCTGCCGGTTGTAGGAATTCTCCACTGCACTCCGGATGTCATGGGACAGATACAGTTCCCGGGCTGCCAAGCAGATTCCCGGGGGATTCATAAGCTCGATTACCGTTCGGAACACTGACCGGGATCCATGAAGGCTCATGCGATCCCGATAACTTTCCGGGATGCTTTTTCTGAGAAATTTCGGGAAGGAGCCGGGAGGCATCTCCCGGTAAAACTCCCGCAGCCTGAATATCAGGGTTCTTATAACCGGAATTACCGGGATCCTGAAGCCTGCAATGTCCCCGCGGCGGGTGGCCTTCACTTCGATGGCCACCGCAAAACCGGCAGAACCGGGAATGGGCTCTATGGCTGAGGCGTTCATAATCACCCGACAGGTTTCGGAGATTCTGGTGGCCAGTATCAGATGGCAGATCCAGGTGAGAAATACCGGTTCCCGGCATTCTTTTTCCAGTACTTCAAGAAAGCATCTTACGGCTTCGGCCGCAATGTCCAGACTGTCGAAATTGTGGCAGCCGAGAGCGCTCCTGTGCCTGACCGGAATCCCTTCGCAGGTCTCGAACAATCCCAGGAAGGGGTTTTCGGGAATAAGCTTTCTTTTTACTCCCCAGGATGCGATGCTGTTCAGAATGCAAATGTAGTACCGGCGGGTATTCTTATGGAGCGAAAGATCCAAATCATCGGGGTTGATTTCCGAAACCGGAGTATTGGCAAACCTGACGCAATATCCGGTCACCACCGAGCGGTAGGATTTCACAGAGCTGTCCTTGAGATTGCGGTTCTCAATGTAAAGGTTCAGGAGCTCATTCAGGGTGATTTTTCGAAAGCCCTGATTCTTAAGATCCCGATCGCATTGTTCCGTAATTTCCCGAAGTCCCTCCAGAAGAATCTTCCGGTTCAGCATCACAGCCTCCTTCCGAACCTCCCTCAGGGATATCTCCGAAACTGTTCCCATACTCCGGTACCGGGATTTGGCCCGGTATTTGGGCTTTGCGGCACCGGACGACACAGTGTCGGCGGAACTGCCCTCGCCTGCCGGTTCAGGACACCGCTCCGAATACCTGTAGACGTATGAAACAGACAGCCGGGCAGTGCTTTTCTGAATTCTGACAAAAAGTCTCCTGACTCCCTGAACCTTCAGCATTGCCGAGGTTCTGCTTCCGAGATCATAATGCTCGAGGTTCTTCACATCCTTTTGAGTCCTGATTTCCGGTTTTTTAATCCCCATATCTCTTTGCTGCCATTAATTGCCGTTTATTACCGCAGCCGCCATTTTCTGAACATCAGTTCCCCGTTATCAGTATTCCGGCGACATTTCCCAAGCCACAATTTAGTAACGCGCCTGTCTGAGAAAACTCATCCCGCCCCGACTGACGAAGCTGCACAAAACAAGATCAGCCGGCACTTTATTTCACCATCAGAAAGAATTTTTTCAAAACAATTTAGTAACATCGGATTTCAGTATTGAGACTGCGTACCAGATGAAAAAAACAAAACCGGACACCCAAACCTCTTATTGCAGGCATGCCAAGCCCTGAACGGATCCTCCATGCATTAAATCCGAAACATCATAAATATAATGTTTAATCCCCAAGGGGAAAAGGAATTATTATGAAGGCAAAATGGCTTCCTTTAGCTGCCGGTATTGCTCTCGCAGCCGGTTCTGTTACTGCTTCCGCAGTTGATTTCCATGGTTATGCACGCGCAGGTGTTGCTGCTTCCCTCTCTGGTGGCGAAGTTTATTGCATCGGGACTGGCGCAGCTGGGCACAAGGCCGGCCGTCTTGGTGACGAGTGCGATGCCTATGCTGAAATTGCTCTTTCTCAGGATCTCTACAACAAGAACAATACGAAGTTTGATATTCACACTCTTGTAGCTATCGGCTCTCCTGAAGGTACTGTAGATCGTCAGGGCAATAACTGGCAGGGCGTTGGTGGCAACGGCCCTTGGGGCGGTCAGAGAGAGTCCATCCGCGAACTCTGGTCTGGCTACACTCCTGCTGAAGGCTACACCATCTGGGCCGGCAACAGATACTATCAGCGCAAAGATATCCACATTATGGATTTCTACTACCTGAACAATTCTGGTTACGGTACCGGTATTGAAAACATTGATGTAGGTGCAGGAACTGCTTCTTTTGCCGTCATTAAGTCCGCATCAAACAATGCTAATTCTTGGAGAAACGTTTACAAGATTGATGCTCGCTGGAATGGCATTCCGGTTGGTTTTGGTTCACTGGATGCTGCTGTTATTTACGGTCTTCCGTCAGTAACCAATCATCAGTATGGTTCTGCTGATGCCAATGCTCACCACAAGGACTCCGGAGTTCTGGTTTCCTTGGATCACGGTTCCAATGTAAACGGCGATGCCTTCAGCCTGATGAATCATTTGATTTTCCAGTGGGGAACCAATGGCTTTGCTCATGATGTAGGTACTTATGGCAATCACACTGGTTCTAATTACATGCCTAATGCCGACCAGACTGGCGTCCGCCTGATTGACTGGGGTACTTTTGATATGGGGAACTTCGGTTTAGGTTACTCTCTCCTTTGGGCACACCTCAGTTCTGGAAAGAGTTTCCCTAATGTTGGTGCTTGGTATGCTAATGAGAACCCTTGGGATACCAATATATATAACGGTTGGGAATACAGCGTTGTGATTCGTCCCGAGTACAAGTGGACTGAATACACTCGCACCAGCTTAGAATTGGGTATTTCTCAGAGAAAAGGCATGATTGGCACCAATGATGATCCTGAAGTGCATAAGATTACTCTTGCGCAGCAGTTCACCCCGGGCAAGGGCTTTTGGTCTCGTCCTGCCATTCGTTTTTATGCTTCCTATCTCGGCGGCGATCAGTTTGAGTACAAGGCTCATAACAAGAAGCGTCACAACTTCCAGTACGTCCTGGGCTCCCAGTTTGAAGCTTGGTGGTAATAGAGTATTTCGGTTTTTAGCCTGATGTTCTGAGAAGATTTGATAATCGGTATCCTCAGGATACAGGAATAGAAAACACTCTGGGTTTTAGCCCTTCCGCGGATTTTGAAAAAATGAAGTGGAGGGGCTTTTTTGATCCGGACTCTTAACTTTGATTCTATGAGTCTCCGGACATTACCAGAAATCCTTTTGGAAGTAAAAGCCTCCGGCGGGGAATCCGGTAATCGGCAGCGGAACTCTAAAACAAAAGTCTCGCCTGACTATGCACCTCCCTTATACCGCAGTATAGAACTCAGGAAAGATGATACGCAGTCCGGAGTATAATACCGTCTCCCGTATTCCCCCACAATTCATCCAAAATACACGGCATCATGTAACGCGGAACTGTGCAATCACTGGGAATAACCACGCTCTTTCTATGATATCAGACACTGTTTCTTAACCCGTCGGGGATACATTTTCTGAAAAGTTGTCAGGGATTCATGCTTTACCCGCCCGGTCGGATTAATCCCGGCAGGAACAAGTTCAGTTCCTGATATCAGCAGAAAATCCGGCTCGTTTCGTTATAGTGGTCTTATCCCAGGTGGGACATAAAAGTGTTCTGCCGGACCATGCCATGATCCGAGCCGCGGCTTTTCCGTAAAGATACCCGGGATCCGCAGGAGGAGAATCTCGCGGCAATTATGAATAGATGCTCGCATCATTTTAAGCTCTCAATTCTGGTTCCTGTCCGGATGGTTATTAGAGAGCGGGATCCGCCAGATACTGCGATAATCTCTATCTCCTGTCCATAGTCAGCGGAATCTCAGGACCAAGAGCATCGCAACACGGAATAACAGCCTTTGATTCCTGAAATTATGAAGTCTTTCCAGGTCTCCGGTGATTTTTCCCGGAGCGTCTTATATGACAAACTTCGTCGGGGGGCTCCAGCTTACAGGAACTGCATTGAAATGGCACTGTTTATTTCAAATTGAGCAATGTCTGGAATATTGCGAGCAAAGAAAACCGCGGCTAAAAGCCACGGCTTCACAATTTGAGGAAACGTCAGGAGCTGGAAACGTCAGAACAAAATGTCTCCGCTCTGTCAGAGACTACTTCTTCATAGACTGCACAGCATCAATGAATGTCTGCTGCGCCGAAGCGGAACCTGCTCTCTGAGCTTCTCCGACCAGAGACATGGCTCTGGAAAGATCCCCGTTTCTTACACTGTCCCGGATAAGCTTGTTGTACAGATCCTCGGTTTCCTTAAGCATGGATCCCGCGGGAGCATTGCCGCTCAGAGAAGGATTCTGGAGGCTGGGCACGCCGTTGGATAAATTGGCCACTTCGTTGCCCTTGCTGTCCAGTGAAACCACCGCTGTGGAACCAATGGACTGGGAAGATGTGGAAATAGCCTTGCCGTTGGCGAGAATTACGTTCTCTTCGCGGTTGCTCTTCCCCTCTCCTCCGAACAGAGGCTGGTCAAAATAACTGATGATGTCGTTGGTAACGTCGTCCTCCTTCTGGCGGAACCGGAAGGTAACTTCAACCTCGCCGATAGCGGAATGCTTTATCTGAATATTGGGGAGCGCAGTCTTCTGAAGCTGCATCGCTTCCTGACGGCGGTTTTCCGGATTCATAATGGAGGTGGTATCGGCCCTGGCTTCATCAGTGGTGTAAATCACCATGTAGGCAAATTCATGTCCGGGAGCGGCGCCGGCATTGTTAATGGCCAGTTTGGCGGAGAGAGAACCATCCCCGATGTAGCTTGCTCTGTAACGGAATGCCGAAGGTCTCAGGGTGCTTACCAGCTTGCGATCCTTATTGTAAAAATCCACCCGGGGCTGGAAAACGGTATTGATAATCGTAGCACTCATTTCCACCTGCAGATAGGCTACATTGAGGGGCAGCTGGAACACCTTGAAGAAGCTCTTGCCGGTAGGGAAATTAAAGGCTCTGGCATTATTGGCATCAATAAAATATTTTTCCTCCAGCGCCGAAGTTACACTGACCATCTCCTTGTCAAGGAAATTGCCATCGGCACAACAGGCTTCAGCTTCCTGAAGCTGCTTCTCGCCCTCATCGAAAGAAAGAAAGGACGGACTGGGTTTGGTAAATACATCAGTAACAGTAGAACATGCCGTCAAAGTTAAAAATGAAGTTAAAAGAAGTAACTTTCGCATAAAGCCTCCGTGCTAATGTTTCCTATTTTATCCTATAGGACACCGATTTTTCGAAAAAGTTTGACGAAAGAGTCAGTTTTCAGCAGAAACCGAAGTGCAGAAGCTCCTTCACTGAAGGCTTTCCGAGATCATCATTCCCGCCTGACGAATGAAATCTCCGGATCAGCAACAACGAATGTCCCGGTTAAAAACAAAAAGGGCAGCCTTTACGCTGCCCCCTCATTGTCAGAATTTAACCTGGAAGTTAAACTTCTCTATTACCACCAAGCTTCAACCTGAGAACCGATGGTGTACTGGAAGTTATGACGATCCTTGTTCAGGTTCTTGTAGCCAGGATTCCAGCTGTCGCCGAACTGATCACCGCCGATGTAGGAAACATAGAAGCGGATAGCAGGACGAGACCAGAAGCCCTTGCCCGGGGTGAACTGCTGAGCCAGGGTAACCTTATGAACCTCAGGATCCTTGCCGGCATGGATAGCAGGATTAACAACCCAGCCAGTGGTCTTCATCTGAGAGTAGCCAACTTCGAGAGTGGTACGGGTGTATTCAGTCCACTTGTACTCAGGACGGAGAACAATGCTGTATTCCCAGCCAGAGCGGTTGTAGGTCCAGGTAGCAGATCTGTCATGCTTCTTCATGCTGTTCACATGACCCCACAGGAGGGAATAGCCTAAACCGAAGTCACCCATATCAAGAGTACCCCAGTCGATGAGACGTACGCCCTGTACACCGAAGTCAGGAGTGTAGTTGTCGCCAGCGTGGTTCTTGTAAGCACCTACGTAGCCGAAACCGTTGGTACCATACTGAATGATGAACTTGTTCATCAGGCTCAGGGAATCAGTATTTACAGAAGAACCATGGTCAAGGGTGATGAGCACGCCGGAATCAGCCTGATTGCCGCGACGGTTATCCTTGTAGGCATCTCTCTGATAATCAGAGATGAACGGGAATGCATAGATCACAGATGCATCGAGGGTGCCGAAACCAACAGGAATGCCATTCCAACGAGCGTCGAGCTTGTATACGTTTCTCCAGCCATCATCATTGCCGGTACCATTGTCGTTATCCCACTTGATAACAGCAAAGGAGGTGGTACCCAGACCTACATCGATGTTTTCAATACCGGTACCATAGCCGGAGTTGTTCAGGTAATAGAAATCCATGATGTGGATATCTTTACGCTGATAGTATCTCTTACCAGCCCAAATGGTATAGCCTTCAGCAGGAGTGTAGCCAGACCAAAGTTCACGGATGGACTGTCTCTGGCCATCCCAAGGACCAGCACCGCCCATGCCCTGCCAGCCATTGCCCTGACGGTCAAGAGTGCCCTCAGTGGTGCCGTAAGCAACAAGAGTGTGAACATCAAACTTGGTGTTAGCCTTGTTGTAAACATCCTGAGAAAGAGCGATTTCAGCGTAGGTGTCGCACTCGTCGCCAAGACGGCCTACCTTGTGGCCATCAGCACCGGTGCCGAGGCAGTAAGCATTGCCGCCGGTGAAAGCGAGGTTGGTGCCAGCACGGAAGTAACCGTGAAAATCAACTGCAGAAGCAGTAACAGAACCTGCAGCAAGAGCAATGCCAGCTGCTAAAGGAAGCCATTTTGCCTTCATAATAATTCCTTTTTCCCCTTTGGGGTTAAACATTATATTTAAACCAAATTTCAAATCTTGCTTCTGAGGACCACCCTCTCCGTAAGATTTGACAACATTATACTTTTACTTTTTGAAAACGTATATTGATCCGGATCACATTTTGTTATTTATTAGCAATAATCACGTTTTTTTGCATTTTTAAGCATAATTCACTACACAGTACAGCATGTCATTGTAAAAAATTCTACAGAAAGTATTTTCAGACAGTACTTGCAAAATTTTTCACTACCTGAAAACGTTAACTTTTGCCATTTTTGCCCCCTGTTCCGGCATTTTTTTGATCAAAAAACGGAACTTTTTTGGAAACTCCAAGTCAGACCGTGTTTGAAAACGTCTTTCAAATTTTGTATTTCTTTCATCATTTCTGAACTTTGCTTTTTTTCGCTCCCGGACACTTAATTACCCGGCGTCACATCTTGCCTTTTTTGACGAACCAATCCTTATAAAACAAGGTTTTGTAACCTTTTTTCAGGAAATCGGCCATTTTGCTCAGTACCGTAAGAACTGTTAGCAACCATCCCCCTGTACTGTTTAAGGAAATGACTCCCGGGGAAACTTTTATTGCACTCTTTCACCCAAAAATCAGGTATTCCTTGCCGGCAGCAGACACCTGAAACAGCCAGTACGGTATAAATGTAACGGCATGCTCCCGTCACCTCCGGGAACAACTCAGAGGAACAGCTCAGGTATTGAAGCTTAAAAGAAGAGAGCAGGAAAAAAAGGGCAAGAGGAAACAAACACCTCCGGCAAGGACCTCCAGTAAATCCGGAATCTGCTGGCTGATGTCCCTGATGGCAGCACCTTCAGAATGCCCTTTGGCACAACCCCCCGGGAAAGAATTCCGGGGGCTGGCGGATATCAGGAAGCCGTCATCTCCGCTTCATTTCTCTCCCCGAAAAAGCTGTCCAGCCGGTGTATGCTTCTGAGAAGTCCCAGATACCTGGAACGGTCTTCATTATAGTATTCATAGGCATAGGGAAAAATCTGCACCTTTTCCGGAAGGTTCCCCGCAACCGCCATAATATCCCTGAGCCTCTTTATTAATACATAATGAAGCCACTCGCTGAAATCCATGGTATCCAGAAAAAACGGACTTTCGCTCTGGAAAGCCTCAGTCGGGGGTTCCGGCACTTCCCAGAGCCCCAGATTTTTAAGCTCGGTTTCCATTTCTGATAAAATGGCTTCAAGTTCGTTGAAATCGGACATACTCCCTCCTTTTCTTATTGATTTTCCATTGTTTCCATATGAACACAACATCAGACAGCAATCTTGAAATGATCCTGGCAGCCTGTGCGGAACTCACCGCCGCCGGCAGAAATGTTACTACAGCCACGGTAAAATTTCACATTCCGAAAACAGTTCCCTTTCCCGAAACGGTGCGGGGAGTCCTTGCCTGGCAAAAAATGCCGGATGATGAAAAGAGAATAATGACAGAAAGATATCGTGCCGGAAACAGCACGACAAAAGAAATGAAAGAACACACCATCCCGGAGGAAGGACACTTAAACGGAACAGATCTGATATCGGATGATGCCTTTCTGAAACTGACACCGGATGACAGGCTTCTTTACCTTAAAAGACTCCTCGAAGCCGTACTGATAAAAAGCAACACTCCGGGGCACGACTGACACTCAGGAGCTCCCGGGAAAAAGCAACGGATCCCGCCGTACAACACTGACAACAGGATAAAACTAAATCACGGGTACAACAAAAAAGACCCCTGTAATAACAGAGGTCTCTTTGATGGTCAGAATTCCATATATTCCTGACTGGAATACGGATCAAAATCAGGATTGATTTCCTTCAGAGCCTTGAGCAACTGGAACTTCCTTCGGATTGCTTCAATCTCACGCCAGCGACTCTTCCTTCTTTTTCTGGAGCCTGAAAGGGATTCATCATCGTCAAACACGCCGGACGCAACTTCACTGCTTTCTGCAAGTTCTGCGGTACGGGCCTTTGCAGCACGGTTAATTCTGGTTGCCATAAAGCCTCCTCTAATTTTGAGTCCTGCCTAAATTATCCACCTCCTGCATAATTATTCCACCCGACAATCCTGAGATTCCCAATCCTTTCACAATTACAGGCATGCAAGTTGTCAATATTTAAGCAATCTCCCATTTTTATAATAAGCCTGTCCGAAACGGCATATAAAATGTATTGAAATCATAACGAAACTGCCGGAAAGGCGCTGAACACTGAAACGGGCTCTCTGACAGGGATCGGAATTTCCGGCCGAAAAGGATTATGCCCCGAATGACGAATGACAGAAATCAGGAACAGACAGGAAATACAGGAAGGCGGAGAAGATAACAGAAAGGATAAACGTCAGAGAGACTTGAGTCCGGAGGCTATATGAAAGAGAGGCATTTTTCAGCATGCTTCAGGTTCCCCGGGAATCACTCTCTGAAAAAAGGCTTCCAGAATATATACAGCGGAAAGAGCATCCACTTCCCCCTTGTCAAGGGCCCGGTAACCGCCGGCATCAAACAGTTCCGCCCGGGCTTCCCGGGTAGTCAGTCTTTCATCCTGAAAAAACACCTGAATGCGAAATTTTTCGGAAAGCCGGTTTCCAAACTTCCGGGCCTTGTAGGTAACTTCCTGAAAAGTCCCGTCCATATTAAGAGGAAGCCCCACCACCGCATAATCCGGAGCCCATTCCCTGAAGACCTTTTCCATTGCCGCCTGGTCCGGAATGCCGTCCCGAGCCCTGATGGCCGTTACCGGGGAAGCCTTTCCGGTGACCTCATTTCCAAAAGCCACCCCGATGCTTTTCACTCCGAAATCAAAGGCCAGTGCCGACCTCTGTCCTGCCGATTTCTTTTTCATACCCGTTCCCGTCGCTGCTAACCCGATATCGTATAGGTTCCCAGACTGTTGACCCTCCGGTTTCTCCCCGGAACCTCGTAGGGAAAAATCAGAGAATAGTTCTTGATGGACTCCCAGCAGAAATCTCCGATAAGCCGGGGGATCACTTCCGGATTGGCATTGGAAATGATGATGGTGTTCTTGCCGTTATTCTTCCGGGAGCGGAGAATCATCCCCAGATCCCGCATCTGGGCATCGGAAAGCTTCGTATTGTCCACGGCAATCTCATCGATTACCAGAAGCTGCACCGTCTGAAGCATCTCCAGATAATTGTAGTAATCCTTTTCATTGTCCCGGAGCATCTGCAGTCTGGTGTAGATGGTGTGCCACTGCCGGAATTCCACCTGCACCAGATACTCCCGCATCAGCTTGTGGGCAATAGCTCCGGCCAGCATGGACTTCCCGACCCCGAAATTTCCGTAAAGCCACAGAAGCGTCCCCGGAGTAAAACGGTATTTCATCCCCCGGGAATCTGACATCACCATTCCCTCGGTTTCCGCCTTCCGGAAATCCTGAACCCAGTTAAGACAGAACTCAATCAGCTTGCGGTATGCCGGATTGTTGTCATCATCCATATTGCTGAATTCCCAGTAATCGCTGATTTCGCAGTTTTGCATCAGGCTTTCCAGCTTCTTGCGGTATCTTTCGTTTTCCATGCGGGCAATGTCATCCCTGAGAGTTCTCTGGTAATCCTCCTGAATCTCGCGGTAGGAGCGAATCCTCTTCCCCGTGGCCCTTTCTATTCTGGAAGCCAGCTCGCTGAGACCGTCCAGACTGAGACTTTCGGAAACGCTGGCCGGCTGCCCCTGCTTTCCGGAATTGCCGCCGGCTGAGGACTCCCCCGTCTTCGCGTTTTCCGGTTTTGCCGCGGCTTCGGCATCCATGCCCTCCGCATTCTTCAGAACCCGGGCGCTGTTCCCCAGAAGCACTCCCTTTAAAAAGCTTTCGGCGTCCCTTCTGAGCACTGGGTCTGACATAACAGCATGATTATCGTCTTTACTGGCACCGGACATATGAAAACTCCGTATTGAATCAAAAACCCGGATATTATACCCCAGAGACACTGCCGCGTATTGCGAAGTGTTCATGGTCCAGAGTCAGCATCCCGAAACCGTATCCGCCGCCGGGCTATCCCCTGATGCAAATTTTTTATGAAAATTTTCACACAAAGAATGTAACATAATTGAACATGTACATGAATTCCGGTAGCCTGTAAAGTACGATCTCCAAAGAACCTGACGAGGTTTTATCATGGCTACAATAAAGGACGTTGCAAAACTTGCCGGGGTTTCCGTGGCTACGGTATCCCGGGTTATCAACAATACCAGCAGAGTCACCCCGGAAACCCGGGAGGCCGTAACCAAAGCGCAGGACGAGCTGAACTATCACCCCGCAGTCTCCCAGAAATTCTCCTCCAGGCAGGATTCCGAAATTGTCGGAATGACCATCGCCGACCATTCCGATCCGTATTTCGGACAGATGGTCAAGGTAGTGGATCAGTCAGCAACAAAGGAAGGCATGTCTCTTATTGTAAATGCCGGCTATCACGATGCGGGCAGAGAACGGCAATGCATCGAGGAGCTGATTCAGAAAAGATGCCGCATCATCATCGCCCACACCGTTCTTCTGAGGGATGAGCTGCTTACCAGATACATGGCAAACCAGAAATCCATGATACTTATCAACAGAAAGCTCCCGGGGTTCGAGGATCGCTGCGTCTATCTCGATGACGAGGGCGGAGCCTATCTGGCAGTGAAGCACCTTATACAGAACGGCCACTCAAAAATCGCCTACATCAGATCCAGTCATCAGATAGCGGATGCCGAAATGAGGTTCCGCGGCTATGTCCGGGCGCTGGAGGAGGCCGGAATAATGTTCAATCCGGCACTGGTGGTCAGTGCCGATCCAACCCCTCAGGGCGGCGAGCAGGGAGCAGAGGCTCTTCTGAATCTCAGTCAGCAGTTTACCGCCATCGCCTGCTATAACGACATGCAGGCTGCAGGTGCCATGGCCATTCTCAGCGACAACGACATCAGGATTCCGGAGCATGTTTCCATTATCGGATTTGACAACACGGCCATAAGCCGCTACCTTCATCCCCGGCTTACAACAATTATGAACCCGGTAAGCGCCATGGCCATGTCAGCCTTCGCCATCGGTCTTGCCATCATCCGGGAACAGGACACCAAAGTACAGTCCCGGGTATTCACTCCGACTTTGATTAAAAGATTCTCGGTTAGGGATCTCAGAGCATTCTGAAAGTCCGGAGGGCCATTTCAATTCAGGTAAATTGCAACAATGTCTGACAATACACAAAACAACAACGCCGGTTCCTCAGGATCAGGGTATCACAGCAAAGCCCAGGAACATCCTCATCTCATGTGGCGGATGTTCCTGCCGCAGTACTGGAAGGACTGGTTTCTGATGCTTCTGGTACGTTTCATCATCCTTTTTCCCTACCCGCTGTTCATGAGATTCGGACGCTTTCTCGGGATTTCATGCATGCATATCCTGAAGAGACGCCGCAGGATAACCGAGCAGAATTTTCGTCTCGCAATGCCGGAACTCACGGACACCGAGGTGACAGAACTGGTACGGGAACATTTTGCCAACTGCGGCATGGGGATATTCGAAACGGCCATGGCCTGGTACTGGCCGGAAAAAAGACTGCGCCGTCTGGTTCACATTGATCCCGAACAGGAGAAAAAAGCCCGGGAGATTGCGGCAAGCGGAAAGGGGATCATTGTGCTTACCTGTCATTTTGTGACTCTGGAACTGATGGCCCGGATCTACGGCACATACATAAAAAAGGGAGTCGGAGTCTATCGCCCCAATGACAATATCGTTATCGAGTACCTGCAGGTAAAGGGCCGCACCCGTTCCAATCTCTATCTCGTGGATCGTCGCAAAATCAAGCCCATCATAAAGGCTTTGATGCAGGGGCTCCCGATCTGGTACGCCCCGGATCAGGATTACGGTCGCCGTGCAGCGGTGTTTGTTCCCTTCTTTGCGGTACCTGATGCAGCCACAGTGACCGGTACCTCCGGATTCGCCAAAGTAAAGAACACCGTAGTGCAGCCGTCATACACCATAAGACTCCCCGATTATCATGGCTACCGGCTGGCAATAGACAACGTTCTCGATAATTTTCCGGGAGGCAGTGAAACCGAGGATGCCGCAAGGTGCAACAAAATCATCGAAGGCATGATAAAACAGGCAGTACCACAGTATATGTGGGTGCACCGCAGATTTAAAACCACCCCAACCCCTGACGCCCCCTCCAGGTATCATGACATTTAGAAAAGGAGCATCCGCAGCCGTAACAAACAGAAAACTGAATTACTGTGCTGTCTTTTTTATCATCATACAAAAAAACAGCATGCCGGTCCGGAAGGCACAATTGTTACGAATAATCCTGATTGGTGACAAACTTTATGAGAAAATCGGTCATGCAATCTGAAAAACAGGAGCAATCAATGCTGAAAGCACTTCCCACATCCCAGACAATGCTGCCGGATATTATCAATGAAAACTATGTCTTTATTGACAAAACGCAGTTTATAGAAAAATACGAAGCAAGCAAAAAAAAGGTATCCCTGTTTTTAAGACCCCGTCGTTTCGGGAAAACCATGTTTACCGAGATCCTGAAGTATTACTATGATGCGGCACTGGAAGAGAAAAGCTCCGGAATCTTCAGTAACACCTATATTGCCACTCATCCCACTCCGCTGAAAAGCAGGTTCTACGTTGTAAAATTCGATTTCTCCGGAATTGCATCAAACAGAGGCATCGATTACACCATAAATTCCTTTATTACAAAAATTGTTAACGGAATATGCGATTTTTATCAGAGATATCCCGAACTGATACCCCATAATATTCGGGATCAGGTTCCCGGCAATGAATTCAGCGAATTAAACCGGAGAATCCTGGAATACTACGGCGACAAATCAAAATTCGCATCCGCAGAATATCTTACCGATTTTTTTCTGCAGTGCATAAGGTCTCCGGAACACCGGGTAATGATAATTATCGACGAGTACGACAATTTTACCAACGACATCCTGAGCCGGGATGTCGTGGCCTTTGCCGAAATTGCCAGAAAGGAAGGCGACGTTTCAAAGTTCTACCAGGTTCTCAGATCCTGTCAGCAGCAGGGCATCATAGATCGCATTTTCATCACCGGCGTTCTTCCCATCACCCTGGACACTTCTCTGTCCGGATTTGTGAGCGACAAGATATATCTGGATGCCAAATTCAATGAGATGGCCGGATTTTCCGACGCGGATGTGGCGAAGCTCCTGGAAGAAACGGTGGATTTTGACAAATGCGTTTTCTCCCCGGATGATCTCAGAAAAGAAATGAAAAAGAGATATAACGGCTACCGGTTTTCGGAAGTGGCCGATACCTCCGTTTACAATCCTGCATTATGTCTGAAATTCATAAGCGACCTTATCAGCGGGCGTTATAAAAAACTTCCTCCCTTGCAGACAGTATCCGGAAACGACATGGATTTTGAGAAGTTTTCGGGATACCTGGGTCTTATTGACGAGACGGCGTTAAACACTCTTATTGACATACTGGATGCAGATACAGACATGGGCGCAAATCCGGAACCCGGTACGGAAAGAAAAGGATATCTGGGGGTTCCCGGTTTGTCAGAGTCCCTTAAAATCACCTCGGATGGCAGCAGACTGGAT